>Ga0181557_1000485_pt1 | contig 50327 bp, 69 predicted proteins | sample 011ome_23_FD_148632 | JGI IMG/M metagenome (GOLD analysis project Ga0181557, IMG submission 148632) | Coastal salt marsh microbial communities from the Groves Creek Marsh, Skidaway Island, Georgia - 011506CT metaG (spades assembly) | ecosystem: Environmental > Aquatic > Marine > Intertidal zone...
AGCTCTTCGTCCACCATGGCGTTGCCGCCATATTTAATGACAATGGTTTTGCCTTGGAATTTTTGTATATACGGCAAGCTTTCAGTCAGAACGCTGGCGATGTTATGTGTATTTTCAGGCATATTTTTTAATGTAGATTGTATTTAACATCGCATTTTACCAACAACCGCTATTCGTGGATGGATTAAAAAATAACTACTTAAATCGAGCGCTATATTTTGTTTGAATATCTTTAGGCCAAAGGCTATACATATAATCTAATAATGCTTGTTTTTCAGCTGAATTAAGGCTATCTTTAAAGCCTGGCATCCAGCCGCCCAATTTGGCACCGCCATTGTTAATCGTATTCATAAGCGTTTCTGGAGAGTGGTGCCATGCGTGCGCCTCTCCGTTGACAGGTGGAGCTGGAAACATGCCGTTAGCTTGTCTTTTTTTCCAATCTTTAGTGAGCCCTTGCCCCTGTTTACCATGACAAGTGGCGCAGTTTTTTTCAAATGTGGCTTGTCCTAGCTGGACACTGCTTGTATTTTGAGCTGGCGTATCGTCATTGTTAAAACATCCGGTTAACAATAATGTACTAGTAAGTAGTATTAAAATTTTCATAAAAATAATGCCTGTAAATCGTTTAAAAAATTAAAGCCTTTTTGAGTGGGAATAAGTTTTGATTCGCTTTGTTTTAATAACTCTAAGTCCTTGGCTTTATTCATTTTATCATGAATCAAACTTAAAGGTTTTCCAGTTCTATTAGAGAATAAAGACTCATCAAACCCTTGTTTTAATCTAAGCGCATTAAGCATAAATTCAAAGGCTGGATTTTCGATCAATTCGGTGGTTTTTTTGCGATTTTCAATATAATCTTTGGGTGCTTTGGATTTGGAAGTTCTGATCATTGAGCCATCTTGGGCGAGTGTAATTTTGCCGTGCGCACCAGCACCAATACCGATATAGTCGCCAAATTCCCAATAATTGATGTTGTGTTTTGAGGGAGTTTTTCCAAAAGCAGACACTTCATATCTGGAAAATCCACACTGCTCTAATAGCTCAACACCCATCTCACCCATAGAAAAAAGCGTATCTTCTTTGGGTAAAACTGGTGGAAATTTGGCAAACAAAGTGTTTGGCTCAATGGTGAGCTGATAAAAAGAAATATGCGTAGGGTTTAGGTTAATCGCTTGTTGCAAATCAACCAAACATTCGTTCGTTGTTTGCCCTTGCAGGCCGTACATTAGATCAATATTAAAATTATCAAAAATTTTGCTTGCTTGTGTGCAAGCTTCAATCGCCTCTTTGGCACTATGAATACGTCCTAAAGCTTGAAGATTTTGATCATTAAAAGATTGCACACCAATTGACAGGCGATTGATGCCAATTTTTTTAAAGGCTTTAAATTTTTCAATTTCAAAGGTGCCAGGATTAGTCTCAAGCGTAATTTCAATATTTTGATCAAAATTGAGTTTTTGCCTTAAGCCAGAAAACAACATGGATAAATCTTGCTCTGACATTAAGCTTGGAGTGCCACCACCGATAAAAATTGAGTGGATAGATCGACCCTGAATATAGCCTAAATCTGTATCTAAATCATTGAGTAATTCTTCAATATATCCACTTTTACTGCCATTTTCGTGAGAGTTAAAGTCACAATAAGGGCATTTTTTAACACACCAAGGGTAGTGAATGTAGAGCGACAATGGTGGCAAAACTAGCATTTTGGTTTATTTTTTTAGCTCTACTAAAAGAGCTTGCAACGCTTTTCCTCGATGCGAGATGGTATTTTTTTGCTCTGCAGAGAGTTCTGCTGAGGCCTTTTTATGCGTTGGTACATAAAAAATAGGGTCGTAGCCAAAACCATTTTCGCCAACTTTTTCGCGCATGATTTCCCCTTCCCAGCCGCGCTGAATGATAATTGGTGTTGGATCATTCGCATGCTCGACATACACAATGGCGCACCAAAAGCGCGCAGTCCTTTGGGCGTCAGGCACTTGAGCCATATCCTCTAGTAGCTTTTGCGTATTGGCCTCATCATCGCCATGATCGCCTGCAAAACGTGCAGAGTAAATACCTGGTGCACCATTTAGCGCATCGACTACAATTCCTGAATCGTCTGCTAGTGCTGGCAAGCCTGATTGCGCTGAAGCGTTGCGCGCCTTGATTAGTGCATTTTCCACAAAGGTTAGACCGGTTTCTGGCACTTCTTCGACCTGCATGTCGCGCATAGAAACCACCTGATAAATACCCGTGAGCATGGTATTAAATTCCCGTATTTTTCCGCTGTTATTGCTGGCAAGAATGATTTTTTTCATCGTGTATAATTAATTAGATATTTAGAATTTATGGAGCACAATATGACTCAAGACGAAATGAAATTCGACGTGGCACAAGCGGCGCTTAAATACGTTGTCAAAGATACTATTATAGGCGTAGGCACGGGCTCTACTGCTAATTTTTTTATTGATGCATTGGCAACCATGAAAGAAGATATTATTGGCGCTGTTGCTAGTTCGGTAGCCACTGCAGAGCGCTTAGAAGGACACGGTATTAAAGTGTTTGATTTAAATGATGTTGAGTCTATTTCTGTTTATATTGATGGTGCTGATGAATCAGATGACGGTCTTAATCTTATCAAAGGTGGTGGTGGCGCACTTACACGTGAGAAAATTGTTGCCGCTGTTGCTGAGCAATTTGTTTGTATTGCTGACGAATCTAAATTAGTAGCAGTCATGGGTGACTTCCCCTTACCTGTGGAAGTGATCCCTATGGCAGCCAACCATGTTAAACGCATTATTGAAAAAGACATTGGCGGTCAAGCGATCCTTAGAGATTTCACCACAGACAATGGCAATCACATTTTAGACATTCAAGGCTTAAAAATTACTGACGCTAAAGCGCTAGAAACAAAGCTAGATAGTATCGTTGGCGTAGTAACAAATGGCCTATTTGCTAATCGTGGTGCTAATGTTTTATTATTAGGCACACCAAATGGCGTTAAGGTTGTTGGCGCTTAAAAGCGCTTAGGATAATTCCTTATAAAGATTGATGCGCTTTTCTAAGCGCTCAATTTCAACACTAATAATATCAAACAAATCTTGTGAGCGAGTTGTTGTTTTTGCTCTTTCGTAGCGCTCTATTGCTTGCTCTAGCTTTCCCTGGGTAACAAGCGCCTTGGCATTATGAATGTGAGCCCTATCCAAACTTCCTACATCTACATACAAAGAAGACAACAACTTGTGCGACAGATAGGTGCCTGAGTTTTGTTTTAAATGGCGCCTTAAAAGCAAAATACCCTGCTGGGTTTGCTGATTATCCATATACGCTTTAGCAGCATAATAAACGCCTGCTTCATTTTTCAAAACAGGTAAAAAATACTGTTGTGCTGTTTCTAATTGGCCTAATTTTGAATAAATCCTGCCCGCTAAAATATGGCTAGGTGCGCTTTGATTGAGGGTTAAAAGTTGTTTGACATAATCCTCAGCAAGTGTATATTTTTGCCCTTCAAATGCATCATAGGCTTGCATGTATAAAGTTAAGTCTTGCTTTTTTTCTAGCTTTATACGCTTATGCAAATGATAATAAAGCTTTGCTTTAATAGTCTGATACTCAAAAGAATCCTCTCGATAATTGCCTGTTAGACGACTAGAGCGTTGCATGGCATCAGATATTCGATTAATACTAAGCGGATGCGAACGTAAAAATTCTTGCGCATTGACATCGTCTTGGAGTTTTTCAAAAAAATGCGCCATGCCGCTTGGATCAAAGCCAGATTTACTCAGCATATTGGTGCCTATTCGATCCGCCTCCCACTCATGCTCACGCGTGAAATTAATGTTTTGCTGTGCTGTTCCTGCAACGGTTGAAGCGGCAATGGCTTGCGAGGCGTTTGAGTTGTCAACCAAAGCGGCAGCAAGCATTCCCGCCACCATAATATAGGTTTGTTTATCGGTTTTTTCACTAAAGCGACTCAAATGATTTTGAGTAATATGCGACAACTCATGTGATAAAACGCCTGCCAATTCGGCTTCTTCCTCAGAGCTTAGCAACATGCCAGTATGTACACCGATATAGCCATAAGGGCCAGCAAAGGCATTAATACTATTATCATTAAGCATTAAAAAATCAACATGCTTGCTTGGATCTTCGCTATAAGTACTGAGCTCATGACCTAATGCTTTTAGATAAACCTGAGTTTCAATATCAGCAACCACCGTATCTGTATTCCAGATAATTTGCAAAAATTCATTACCTTGTTTTTGCTCTTGCAAGGTTTCAGATAGATTTACTTGTGGCAAATCTAGGGCGTATGCGTTGGCACTTAAGTATAAAAAACTTATTATTATCTTTATCATAACTTCATTATATTTGACTATTTCAAAGTGTGCGACTAAAATACAGAAACTTGTTAACACAAAAACAAGATTATTATTCACTATACAAAAAACCAAAAGGAGTCCACAATGGCTGACGAAACTTTAGATGCATCAGGCTTAAACTGCCCATTACCAATTTTAAAAACTAAGAAAGCATTATCAAAAATGGATGCTGGAAAAATCTTAGACGTAATTTCTACAGATGCTGGGTCAGTAAAAGACATCGAAGCTTTTTGTAATCAAACTGGCAACAAGCTAGTTTCAACAACTGAAGACGGCGGAAAGTACGTTTTCACTATTGAAAAAGTCTAACTTTTAATCGCCACAGAGGAGAATAACTATGTCAAATGACAACAAGATGACTATCATCGCCACTAAGGGTACTTTTGACTGGGCATTTCCGCCTTTCATTATTGCTTCTACGGGCGTTGCTATGGACAAAGAAGTAACAATGTTTTTTACTTTCTATGGTTTGAATCTTTTATTAAAAGACACTTCTAAGCTAAAAGTTTCTCCAATTGGAAATCCTTCTATGCCTATGAAAATGCCTTTTGGCCCTAAGTGGTTACAAAAGATTGATTTTGGCCCTAAAATTCCAAATGTTTTATGGAATATTCCAGGTGCTGAATCATTAGTTACTTGGATGATGAAAAAAACCATGGCTAAACATGGCGTTGCTAAGCTAGAAGAGTTACGCTCAATGTGTCAAGAATTTGATGTTAAGTTCATTGCTTGTGAAATGACAGTAGAGCTATTTGGCTACGATAAAGAAGACTTTATTGATGGTGTTGAATTTGCTGGCGCTGCTATGTACTTTGACGAAGCTTCTGGTGGCGACCATCACCTTTACATGTAATTTTTTTTTAAAACTACCTGTAAAAAAAACCGCCTTCTGGCGGTTTTTTATTGTCTGCTATATTAGCGACTAAGTCCAATCAAGAATTGGCCAGTTTCGATCCTTTGCAATGGATTGTAATTTTTGATCCGCATGCACAGCTACAGGATGCTCTACCAACTCTAGCATGGGTAAATCGTTATGAGAGTCAGAATAAAAATATGCACCTCTCATGCTTTCTTGCGTCTTGCTTAGCCATTTTTTTAAATGAGCCACCTTTCCTTGTTGAAAACAAGGCTCACCTAGCACCTTGCCAGTAAACTGATTATTCTTAACTTCAGGATTAGTCGCTAAAAGATTGTCAATACCATACCGCTTAACAATGGGTGCAGTTACAAAACTGTTCGTTGCTGTGATAACCAACAGCGTATCGCCTTTGGCTCTATGTTCATCAACTACTTCTTGCGCTTTGGGAAGTAAAATATCGTTAATTTTTGCCTCCATAAAATGCTGATGCCAAGCGTTAAGAGTTGGCATATCGTGTTGTGATAATGGCTCTAAACAAAACTCTAGGTATTCGTTAATATTAAGTTTGCCAAGTGCGTATTGGTCAAAAAAATATTGGTTTTTAGCTTGGTAGGTATTCACATCTACCGCACCAATTTCGCTCATAAACTCACCCCAGAGGAAATCACTATCACCGTTAATGAGGGTTTTATCGAGATCAAAAATAGCTAACGCCATGACTACTCCTTAACTTGAGTGATGATATCTTCAATATCATCAACAATACAAAATAATTCTAAATCAGACTTGCTGATATATTGATACTGCTCTAGTGTCACAAGCCAGCTAATTAGTGGCTGCCAAAATGCCTCACCTAGTAAAAAAATTTTAATCTTTCTACCTTTTCTAGTTTGCATTAATGTGAGCACTTCCATAAGCTCATCAACCGTACCCAGCCCGCCTGGAAAAAATACACAAGCATCTGCATATTTGATTAAGACTACTTTGCGAGTAAAAAAATGTTCAAACATCAAGCAATGATCCAAATAAGGATTAGGATTTTGCTCTTTTGGCAATTTAATATTCAGGCCAATGCTACTAGATTTTCCCTCAAAAGCGCCTTTATTAGCGGCTTTCATAATGCCGGGTCCTGCACCTGTTATGATGTTAAAGCCTTGATTAGACAATTCTTTGCAAAGTTTATATGCTTTTGTGGCTAAATCACTCTCATCTAAAATTCTAGCTGAACCAAATATACTAATATTGCGCGTGAACTGATCCAGCGTTGTTGCTGCATGTTTTAACTCTGACTCAACAACCTCAATGTTCATACGCTCTTAAAGCTGGGCAAATACGCGTCCAGCGGCGTTAATAGTATCTTCAATATCCTGATCAGTATGACTGCTAGAAACAAATCCGGCTTCATAAGCAGAAGGCGCCATATAGATTCCTTCTGCAAGCATCAAATGATAAAACTTTTTAAATTTATCTACATCACACTCTGATGTTTCATGAAAGTTAGTCACCGCTGTTGAGTCAGTAAAAAATAGCCCAAACATTCCGCCCACGACATTTGCAGTCATGCCGATATTGTGCTCTTTAGCTTTGGCCAATATGCCATCGGTAAGCTTTTGAACTTTGGCACCTAAGGTTTGATAAAAACTCTCGTCAGCTGACAAAGCGTTAAGCATCGCTAAACCTGCTGACATTGACATAGGATTGCCCGACAATGTACCCGCCTGATAAACAGGCCCTAGTGGCGCAATAGATGACATGATTTCATATTTGCCACCAAATGCGCCTACTGGTAATCCACCACCAATCACTTTGCCCAAAGTAGTAAGATCTGGGGTTACGTTGTACAATTCCTGCGCACCGCCTAGTGCTACACGAAATCCAGTCATCACTTCATCAAAAATAAGAATAACGCCGTGTTCATCGCACAACATGCGCAGGCCTTGCAAAAATCCATCAACCGGAGGAATGCAGTTCATATTACCAGCAACAGGCTCAACAATAATACAAGCAACTTCATCACCTATCTCACTCAAAGTTTCACGCACTTGATCAATGTTGTTGTATTCGAGGGTAAGTGTATGCTTAGCAAAATCAGCTGGTACGCCAGGCGACGTTGGCACACCTAGAGTGAGTGCGCCTGAACCCGCTTTAACCAATAGTGAGTCAGAGTGGCCGTGATAACACCCTTCAAATTTGATAATCTTATCTCTGCCCGTATGTCCTCTAGCCAGACGAATTGCACTCATGGTTGCCTCGGTACCCGAGCTAACCATGCGCACCATTTCAATAGAAGGAACCAGTTCGCAAACTTTCTCTGCCAACGTCGTCTCAATTTCAGTCGGTGCGCCAAATCCAAGTCCGTTTTCCAGTGTCTTTTTAACTGCAGAGACGACAGCCTGATTAGCATGACCCAAAATCATCGGCCCCCAAGAGCCAACGTAGTCAATAAATTTTTGATCATCTGCATCAAACAAATAAGCACCTTCGCCACGTGTAAAAAAGATTGGATTGCCACCTACGCCGTTAAACGCTCGAACGGGCGAGTTAACGCCGCCAGGAATAACTTGCTTTGCTTGTTCGAATAAAATATCTGATTGACTCATACTTGCTCCTAATAATTTGCGCTAATTTGTGGATACTTTTTTAAATGGGTGATGTGTGACCATACGATCAAGATATTATCCAATAATAACTTGAGATTGACGCTGGTTTTTGACAAATAGATAGCTTGATAAACATCGCTTAATAATTGAAATAGAAAATCCGACTTAACACACTTCACTAACTGATTAAGCTCTACCAAGCCACCTTCTTGCTTTGTCATTTTAAGCTTAATAGCCTCAATGATTAAATTTTGCAAACAATTTAACACTGCCAGCTCATTGCCATCAAAAAGCTTAGTCTGGTTAATTGTTAATGGATGTGTGGCAATATTAAGTAATTGATTTTGGTATTCTTGGTAGGCTATAAAACCACCTTCTGTCAATTCACTAAGCACTTTAAACGGCACACCATGAGTACTTTCTAAGAGTTGTTTAATATCAAAATCCGCATTTTGAGTATCGCTAAGTTGCGCTTTTAACCATGCTTGAGTTGGCTCGCTATAGCTTGGCGCTATGTGAATGTTCTGACAGCGTGAGATAACGGTTGCCGGTAAGTTTTGAATATTGTGCGCTAAGATAATAATAAGCGTATTTTCTCGTGGCTCTTCTAATGTTTTTAACAAACTGTTCGCCGCACTGACAGTCATTTGATCACCATAAAAAATCACGCCAATTTGTAATTGATCCGCTGTTTTGTTAAGCGCTTCACAAAAGGCACGCACCTGATTGATGCGAATCTCGTTAGAACGATTTTTGGTGTTTTCATTAATCTCGCCTGAACGGCAATAAATCATATTAGGATAATTAGAGCGTCTAATTAAAACAGGATGGTCGAGCTCCTGAAGAATATTATCTTTTCTGATAACTGCATCATCATTGAGCAAAACACCGACTAATTGCTGCATGAATTCAAATTTTCCAATCTTTTCATTCCCAGTAATTAGCAATGCATGTGGCAGGTGATTTTGATCGATCATTTGTTGCAGCTTTGCTAGCGCTTGATCATGCCAAGGTAGATTCATAATGTTGCTAATATTTGCTCAATTTGAGCACTAGTGTGCTCGCGAGCTTTGGAAGAATCAATTAGTTTAATACGCTCAGGATATTTTTTTGATCGGGCAATATAAGCTTGCCTGACCCGTTCAAAGAAATCTTGTTTTTCCTGTTCAATTCGATCTTTCTGTCCGCGTGCTTCAACTCTCGACATTCCCAGTTCCACAGAGACATCTAATAGAAGTGTCATATCAGGTTTGAAATCGCCCAATACCCAATGTTCCAAGCGCTCAATACGCTCGATATCTAAACCTCTGCCTCCGCCTTGATAGGCATATGAAGCATCGGTAAAGCGATCGCTTAACACCCAATCACCTCGCTCAAGTGCTGGGATAATCTTATGATGAATGTGCTCATTTCTTGCAGCAAACATGAGCAGTAATTCACTGTCACTGTGCATTGATTGGGTTTGATTACTAAGCAAAAGTTCACGAATTTTTTCACCCAGATCAGTGCCGCCTGGCTCTCGCGTTAAGACAACGTTAATGCCTTTGGCTTGTAAATAATCACAAATAAACTCAATTTGTGTACTTTTGCCAGCGCCTTCAACGCCATCAATGGTGATAAACTTTCCTGTTTGCATAGGTTTTATTTTAGATACTTATTGATATTAATAAGGTGTTGTTTATAAGTTTTTGCAAATGCATGGGTGCCGTCTTTTTTAGATACAAAGTATAAATAATCAGATTTCAAAGGATGCATCGCTGCCTTTAAAGAGGCAAGACTTACCGAGCTAATAGGCCCTGGCGGTAAGCCTTTGTGACGATAAGTATTGTATGGACTCTCAAACCACAAATCTTTTTTGGTTAGTTTTCCCTGATACGCATTGCCTAAGGCGTATGCAACAGTTGGATCAGTTTGCAGGCGCATATTTTTTTGTAGTCGGTTGATAAAAACGCCTGCAATTTTTGGCTTCTCTGCTTGATTGGCTGTTTCTTTTTCGATAAGAGATGCAAGTATTAGCGCTTGGTTTGCACTTTGTAATGGCAGATCTTTGGCTCTATTTTCCCAAGCTTGTGACAGCTTCTCTTGCAATAATTCATGCGCCCTATTAAACACACTAAGCACACTATCTGCATAATTAACTTGGTAGCTATCTGGCCAAAACTTGCCATCATAAGGCGCCTTCGCACTTGTTTTTTGCAAAATATCTTTAAGCGAATTTGATGATGTAAGCGCTGGATTCTGACTAAGTGATTGATAATAAGACTGCACAGTTTGACCTTCTATTAAGGTTATTTGTCGAGTAGCAACTTGCGCTTTGGAAAAGTTATCAAGCAAGCTTAGTACACTAGTATTCTTATCAATATCGTAATAACCGGATTTTAATGAGTTAGACACTCCTAGCAACTTGGCCGACCACACCACAAACTGAGCCGAGTTTACCAAACCTTGCTGCTTAAGACTATTGGCCGTTGAATGGATGGTTGCTCCTTGAGGCAATTGATAAACTGTTGACTCCACCACATTGATCTTATTCGCCCACACAGACCAGGCTATAAGCAAAGCTAAAGCTAGTGTTAACCAGCCTTTTAAAAAACCTTTTTTTGGCTTTAGTAAAGAGAAATTTTTACGCTTATGTATATGCTCATTTAAAGCATCTTGCAATTGAGTGGTCAATTGATGCTGAGAATATTTTTGTTCATTAATTTGTCTAATAGGTTTAATGCCTATCACGCTGTTACTAATAAACACTTCATCACAGGCTAACAACTCTGCAACACTCAAGCTGCAAATTTCTACTGAAACTCCAAGCTCTCTGGATAGTTCAATAATAGCCTGACGCCTGGTCCCTTCAATGCCACACTCGCTCAACCCGGGTGTTAAAAGCACACCATTTTTAAAAGCAAAAATATTGCCTTGACTGACAGATATCACTTGAGCTTGCGGATCAAGCATGATACATTCTTGAGTTTTAAGGTGGGTGCGTGCAAGAATTTGCTCTAAGCGATTGCAATGCTTGATTTCAGAAAGTAGTTGATTAGTTGCATAGCCACTATGACACAAACTCAAACTGTAATCTTTGGGCAAATCAGGTGCCTTGGAAACGACAATAATGCGAGTAGGTGTGATAGATTGATCATATCCATAGCCTCTAGAGGTTTCACCGCGAGAAAGTATTATTTTGACCACAGCTTTATCTAGCTTAGCCATGTAAACTGCCTTGGCAATCTCTTTAATCCAGAGGGAGCGAGGTATTGCTGCTATTTTTAAACGCTTGGCGCCTTTTTCTAATCGCTGAAAATGCGCTTCGGCTAAAAGTAGTTTTTGATCGACCACTAAGCAGGTTTCAAACAAACCATCGCCAAACTGAACCAGGCGATTAAATACGCTTAGCTTGCTCTGTTTTTTTCCATTAATTAAGATGACATGACTCATGAGCAAGTATTATAATTCAGTGCACCTCTAAAAGAACACTTATGAATAAATCGCTTTATCAATTTGCCAACAATCTAGTCGATAGTGCCAAAGATTTAGCACCCATTGTGTTGGTTGTTGCTTTTTTTCAAATTGTTGTTTTGCAACAGCCTATTCCCAATATTGACAATATCATCATAGGAACAGGATCCGTGTTGATTGGTCTAACTCTATTTATGCATGGATTAAAACTCGGCCTATTCCCTATTGGCGAGGTTTTGGCTTTCTCTTTTGTTAAAAAAGGCTCTATTGCATGGCTACTTATTTTTTCTTTTGCACTAGGGTTTGGCGCTACGATTGCCGAACCTGATTTAATAGTCATGGCTAATGAGGCGGCAAAAGTTGCTCAATTTGGCGGGATTATTACCTCAGATACGCAGCTTACCCAGTATGCTCAAACACTACGTTATACGGTGGCTATTGCAGTTGGACTTTCAGTAGTCATTGGTGTTATTAAGATTCTTAAAGGCTGGGCAATTCAATATTTAATTATTGGTGGTTATGTGCTTGTTATGATTAGCACGCTCTTGGCACCAGATTTTATTATTGGGATTGCTTATGACGCTGGTGGCGTAACGACTGGGCCAATTACAGTTCCTTTGCTAACAGCACTCGGTGTTGGACTCAGTAGCAGTATTCGTGCTAGAAACCCACTAATTGACGGATTTGGCATGATTGCTATCGCCTCACTCTTACCCATTGTTGCAATTATGATATTTGGTATCGTCCAATGACATCATTAATACAGCATTTTGTTCAAACATTTTGGGCGGTTGTTCCCATTGTTGTTATCTTGTTTGTTTTTCAAGTGGGCATACTCAAGCAAAAAATTCCGCATTTAAAACGTATTATTATTGGCTTTATCTTAGTTTGGCTAGGGCTTACTTTTTTAATTATTGGTCTTGAAAAAGCCCTATTCCCACTCGGGAAAATTATGGCAACCCAGCTTACATCAAGTGATTTAGTTAGCAATCCTCTTGATTGGTATAGCTATTATTGGGTTTATATTTTCGCAGGCTGTATTGGCTTTGCTACAACCATTGCCGAGCCATCGCTATTAGCAGTGGCTATCAAAGCTAATCAAGTGTCTGGTGGCTTTATTAAAATCAAAGCATTACGAATTACTGTGGCAATTGGCGTGGCAATTGGCATCGCCTTAGGAAGTTTTAGAATTGTCACCGGATTACCTTTGCACTATTTTATTATTGGCGGTTATATATTGGTTCTAATTCAAACTTATTTTTCACCAAAAAGCATTGTTGCTCTAGCTTATGATGCAGGTGGTGTAACTACTTCTATTGTAACTGTGCCTATTATTGCCGCTCTAGGCCTTGGCCTTTCTAGTGCCATTGATGGGCGCAATCCACTTACAGATGGCTTTGGATTAATCGCCTTTGCTTCACTTTTTCCCATTATGAGCGTACTGGCTTATGTACAAATTATTCATCTTTCCAATCATGACAAACCCAATCAATAACAGGAGGCAATATGCATTTTAAATTGATTATCGCTTTTGTTGATAGCGACAAAACCGACAATATTCTTGAGGCTGCCAGAGAAAAAGGTGCTACAGGATCAACCATTATTTCTCAAGCTCGAGGAGAAGGTCTTGAGCACACCAAAACATTTTTAGGCTTAAGCATGGAGACGCCTAGAGACGTGTTACTCTTACTGGTTGAGCAACACCTAGCAAGAGATATTTTAGAAAGCATTGCCCAGGCGGGTAGTTTTGAAGAAAATTCAAAAGAAGGAATTGCATTCCAGATAGATGTCGAGGACGCCGTCGGTGTCATGCATCAAATTCAAGCACTAGAACACACTGTAGAGGAGAAAATATAATGAGTACCAATATACAAAAAAAGACACCTACTTTTGTCAAAGACGTCATGTGGCCGCAAGTTGACATTGTTGATGGAAAAACCACTGTCGAACAGGCGCTTGCTGACATGAAATATAAAAAAACCAAAATGCTTTTAGTGGAAAAATCACACGATTATGATGAATATGGTGTTGTTTTAATTGCAGATATTGCTTCAAAAGTAATTGCTAAAGATCGAGCACTTGACCGAGTAAACATTTATGAAATTATGAATAAGCCTGCTATGTCTGTTCATCCTGATATGGATATTCGTTATTGTGCAGAGCTACTTACCCATTTTAATTTATCGCGCTGCCCTGTTTTAGATAATGGCAAAGTCGTTGGCGTTATCAGTCTCACTAATATTGTGTTTAACGGACTAAGAATCTCATAATGATATATTTTTACCATTATGGTTGACGATGGTGCTAAAATCTGTAATTCATGTTTAGAGATTTAATTTAAAAAAAAGGAGATAAGAATGGGTGGAATTATTAGTTTGGTTAAATGGGTATTAATGATTATTGGTGCCATTGCTGTTTATTACGGTATATCACTACAAATGAAATACGATGGTGTCACTGGAAAAATTATTAGTGAAATGGTTTCACCAAAACTACATCCAGATTCAATGTCTAAGGTATATATGCCAATGGCTAACACATTGCTAGATACTGGAGATATTACAATGGCGTCTATTGTGCGCGTTAAAGTGGCTGATGATGTATCAAACGGTGATGTTGAAGAGGCAATGGAAAGTATTGCAACTGCTGAAGGCATTCGCTCTGTTGGTATGCTACCTCTATCTGAGATGGTTGAATTACAAACGGGTGAAAAGCAAAGATTCCTTAAAATTTATCAATACTGCTCGCCACGTACTGCAATGACGATGGTTGATCACTCAGATGCATTTTCAGCCTACTTGCCTTGTCGTTTAGCCCTAATTGAAGACCAAGAAGGTCAAAGATGGCTATACACTCTCGACATGAATGCGATGATTTATGGTGGTGCGCCATTACCAGACTATTTGCTTGAAAAAGCATTAAGAGTACAAGAAGTGATTACAGCTATTCAAAATGGTGGTGCAGAAGGTGACTTCTAAAGCCTAGCGGAATCAGTTAAAAACCGTCCAATTGGACGGTTTTTTTTGTTCTAAAATAAGCCTATGAAACCTATTTATCACGAACTAGACTTTAACATTACCTGTATTGATACCCAGCATATGCGCCAGGACTTTGTTGCTGCTTATTTAATTGAGCATCAAGGTCGAGCAGCATTTATTGATACAGGTTGTCATTTGTCAGTACCAGCACTACTCGCAACTCTCAAAGCAAAAAACATCAATGTTGAAGCAGTTGACTATATCATTCTCACACATATCCACCTAGATCATGCGGGCGGTGCAGGTGAGTTAATTAAACACCTGCCCAATGCTAGTGTGTATGTGCATGAACGTGGCGCACAACATCTAATTGATCCTTCAAAATTGCGTGCAGGTGTGATTGGCGTTTATGGTGAATTATTCTTTAAGCAATTTTTAGGTGATTTGATTCCCATTGCGCCTGACAAAGTAATCGTTGCCAAAGATGGGGACTGCCTTGATTTGGGAGGAAGGACACTTAAGTTTATTGACACCCCTGGGCACGCTAGACATCATTTGTGTATTTGGGATGAAAAATCACAAGGTATTTTCTCAGGCGATACACTAGGTGTGAGCTATCGTGAATTTGATACCAAGCAAGGCGTGTTAATTTTTCCACCAACAACGCCAGTACAGTTTGATCCTGAGGCCTGGATTGATACTATTCAACAATTAATGTTGTTAAAGCCAAAAGTGGCGTATCTCACACATTTTAATCAAATAGAATTTACACAGCAATCTGCCGATATGCTGATACAGCACATCAACGGCTTTGTTAAAATTGCTAAGGAATCAGCAGACCAGCCTAATCGTCACCAGACTATCAAAGAGGCTTTGCTTCGTTATTTGCTTGATATTGCTACTAAACATGGTGTTACACTTAACAAGGAACGGCAAGTTAAACTCTTTAAAGGTGATTTGGAAATCTGCGCCCAGGGACTGGGTGTTTGGCTGGATCAAAAATTATAGACTTAACTATCGGCAGATCCTAAAAAACTGGGTTAATAGTAAGAGCAACAGTAATCCGTCACTTCCTTAACCTTGAGTTTAAAACTTGAATCTTTTGGCACCTCAAATGATGAACCCTTGGCAAAAGTTTGCCATTCGCTCGCACCCGGCAATAACACCTCCATCTCTCCTGCTTGAATTTCCATTAGTTCGTTGTCATCGGTACCAAACTCATAGTCACCCGGCATCATAATGCCTAGAGTCTTTTTTGAACCGTCTGCAAAGACTACAACACGTGAGGTTACTTTGCCATCAAAATAAATATTAGCTTCCTTGACCACATCTACCTTTTCAAAAATTGACATGTTTTCTCCTTATTTGACCTGATCTAGAATGTACTGAGTTAATAGTGGCACAGGTCTACCTGTAGCACCTTTCTTAGCACCACTAACCCAAGCTGTGCCCGCAATATCCAAATGAGCCCATCGATAATCTTTAGTGTATCTAGCCAAAAAACAGGCCGCTGTTACTGTACCTGCCTCTCGCCCACCAATATTACCCATATCGGCAAAATTAGATTTAAGCAATTCATCATACTCATCATCAAGCGGTAATTGCCAAGCTGTATCAAGAGATTGCTGGCCAGCTGCAAGCAAATCATTAGCTAAGTCTTGGTCATTTGCCATCAGCCCACAATGATGTTTTCCTAGAGCAACAATAACCGCACCTGTTAAAGTCGCTGTATCAATAACCACTTCTGGATCAAACTTGTCGACATAGGTTAGCGCATCGCACAAAATCAGTCGGCCCTCTGCATCTGTATTTAAAATCTCAATAGTTTTTCCTGACATGCTTGTCACCACATCACCGGGTTTTGAGGCGTTATGTGCTGGCATATTTTCAACCGCAGGCACTACAATGGTTAAATTAAGCTTAGGCTTTATCTCGGCAATAGCACGCATTGTGCCTAATACCGAAGCTGCACCACACATATCATATTTCATTTCATCCATACCGGCACCAGGCTTTAATGAAATGCCACCACTATCAAAAGTCACTCCTTTACCTACTAGTACAATTGGCTTTGCGTTACCATTGCCTTTGTAGCTTAAGCTAATCAATTTCGCAGGCTCGATTGAACCTTTAGAGACAGACAATAAAGAGCCCATGCCCAATGCTGACATATCAGCCTCTTCTAACACATCACATTCAAGGTTAAACGTGCGTGCCATATCTTGCGCCGTTTGTGCCAAATAAGTTGGTGTGCAAATGTTTGAAGGCAAGTCTCCTAAGTGGCGTGTAAGGCTCATACCACTTGCAATAGAGCTGCCTTGCAAAAGCTCACTGGCATCATTGTATGAAGATTGGATGGCAATATTTTCAAGCGTTGCCACTTGCTCTTGTGCACCCACCTGTTGGATTTGATACTCTGCATCTTTTAACACTCGAGCAGAAATTCTATGCCGCCAATTTTCGTCATGCCCTTCAATATTAGCCTGCTCAATCATTGAGCTTTTAGCTTTACTTGAAGTTAGAATTCGGCCTGCTGAAGTTAGTGCTTTAATATAGTTTTTTGCAGTATTTGGCTTTTCGCCTAAGCCTACAACCAGAACTTGCCTTGCCTTAAATCCTTGAACTAAGCTGAGCAATAATACCTCTCCTGCTTTTGATTCAAAGTGGTTTAACTCAATTAATGACTGAATATTAGCATCGTTAAAGGTCGACTCTGAATTGGCAAAAACAACCACCATATCGCCATCAAATTTTTGTATTTGTGTATTGATTAATGAAAATTCCACCTGATATCCTAAATAAAAAATATAATGACGATATTCTACCTAAAAAGGTAAAATTTATTCATTTTTCCCATATATTTTTATCATGATTAAATCCTTATTTCTAACATTTATTCTTTTATCTAGCTCGGCATTTGCTACTAAAGATGAAGTAATACAGAAGTTAAATCGCTTCTTCGGTGAAATCAATAAACAAGATATTACCCCCTCTCCCTTCAAAGGGGTTTATGAAGTGATTACCTACAATCCAATTGACTCTATGTTAGTTTCTGAAGATGGGCGCTACTTAATTCAAGGCGATGTTGTTGATTTAAACACTAGAAGTCTTATAGAAAAAAGCACTAAAGTTAAAAACCTAAAATTATCGCTTATTGATTCTATCAACGATGCTGACAAAATTATCTATCCAGCTGAAAATGAAAAATATCAAATTCATGTCTTTACAGACGTAGACTGTCCGTTTTGCAGACGCCTTCACAATAACATGGAGCAAATGAATGCACTAGGAATTACTGTCAAATACTTAGCCTCACCACTGGCTTCATTACACCCTAAAGCCCAAGGAAAAATGCAAAAAATTTGGTGCGCCAAAGATCGCAAGCAGGCTATGGATGATTACAATGACCAAGGCATAGTTGCCAACTCTCCAAACTGCAGCAATCCAGTTGCCAATCAGCTAGCAACCTCTCAGCAACTGGGCGTCACAGGCACGCCTGCGATATTTCTATCAGATGGAACACATTTACCTGGCTACTTACCTGCTGACAAACTCCTAGGAAAAATAAAAGCCACTCTTGGAAACTAACCATACTCGATTAGTTGCACTAGAGGCAATTTGCTCAGTTGTTTTAGATAAGCGCTCACTATCTTCTATTGTTTATCACCAAGATGATAGCGCACTGACTAAATCTTTAGTATTTGGTACCATTCGCTTTTATCACCAGCTAAACGATATCGTGACTGGCTTACTCAATCATTCCTTGGAAAAAGAAGATTTAGATATTCATTGTCTAATGCTCTTAGGCGCTTACCAAATTCTCTATTCAAAGGTTGCTATTCATGCCAGTATCTATGAAACGGTTAACGTACTCAATGCTCTCGATAAATCTTGGGCCAAGGGTTTGGTAAACGCTATACTCAGACAAATTGATCGTGACCAAGCGTTACTCAAACAGCAAATACATTACTCTCATCCAACTTGGATGGTGAAAAAAATCAAACAAAACTACCCTGATAATTTTGAGCAAATTTTTTCCCAAAATAATATTCAGGCACCTATGACTATTCGCATTCATCCTCAATATAGTCTCAATGAGTATCAACAACGGTTAACTGAATTCGGCACTAATGCAAAAACTGTAAACGTTGCGCCTCAGGCTTTAGTGCTTGAGAAGCCAGTTAGTGTATATGATTTACCCGATTTTGAATCAGGATCCTGTTACGTACAAGATGCTTCTGCTCAACTAGCAGCACATCTATTAGCGCCAGAAAGTCAAGAGCGTATTTTGGACGCTTGTAGTGCGCCGGGTGGCAAAACTACACACCTATGCGAGCTGGCGCCTAATGCAAGTGTTGTCGCACTTGATAGTGATTTAGAACGCCTTGACAGAGTTAAGCAAAATATTCAGCGTTTTAAGCTTAATAATGTTGACATTATTCAAGGCAACGCCCAACAGCAAGATTGGTGGGACGGTGAATTATTTGACAAAATCTTACTCGATGCACCGTGTTCAGCCACCGGAGTCATTCGCCGACATCCAGATATAAAACTCCTTAGAAAACCTAAAGATATTGTTAATCTGGTGAAGTTGCAAGCCCAAATATTAGACAACCTTTGGCAAATGCTAAAACCTGGTGGTACTCTGCTATATGCCACCTGCTCTATTTTAAAATCTGAAAATGAGCTGCAGATCAGTCAGTTTATACAAGGCCGTCAAGACGCTGAAGAGGTTGAAATCAATCTAGATTGGGGCATTAAGACAGCTGTTGGCAGACAACAGCTACCAAGTAACGAGTTTGATGGATTTTACTATGCAAAAATTAAAAAAATAATGTAGAATTATTAAGTCTTTACTTTTAAAGATAATTTAATCAAATCTATCGGGGGAGAATCATGAAAAAAATATTACTCAGTATTGCTGCATTTTTATTTGTTTTTAATGCGCAAGCGGCTAATCCAAAATACGTCATTCAGGTAAGTACAGATGACGCTAGAACGCAAAAAATTGTTTTAAATAATGCGGCTAATTTACAAAAGCATTATGGTGCAGATAAGGTTGTTGTTGAAATTGTTGCTTACGGTCCAGGTTTAGGTGTCTTAACATCAGATAATAAAAATGCTTCTCGAGTTGAGAAAATGGCAATGAATAATATCACTTTTAGCGCTTGTCAAAATACCATGAATGGCATCAAGAAAAAGAAAGGCCAGTTTCCAAAATTAACAGATGGCGTCAGTATCACACCCTCTGGTGTAGTGCGTATTGGTGAATTACAGCAACAAGGCTACTCTTATATTAGACCTTAATCCAAATGTTTTTCATTAAAAAGGCGCTATTAGCGCCTTTTTAATTGTCTGCTTTATTTTTCTAAAGCAATATCTAACACTTCATCAATCCACTTAACTTTGATGACGTTAAGCTTGCTTTTGATCTTATCAGGCACTTCAGAAAGCTCGCGCTCGTTATCATCAGGAATGATAACGGTTTTAATGCCGCCACGAAGCGCGGCAAGCATCTTCTCTTTAAGACCGCCAATTGGGGTGATTTCACCGCGCAAGGTGATTTCGCCAGTCATTGCCACATCTGCCTTGACTTTTCTACCAGTAAGCACTGACACGAGTGCAGTACACATCGCTGCACCTGCACTTGGGCCGTCTTTAGGTGTAGACCCATCAGGAACGTGAATATGAATATCCAATTTTTCCTGAAAATCATCTGCAATATTAAGCTCTTTAGAGCGCGTTCGCATAACACTCATTGCCGCCTGAATAGATTCCTTCATAACATCGCCGAGCTGACCCGTGTAGTTAAGCTTACCCTTGCCTTTATACGCAGTAGCCTCAATAGTAAGTAAATCACCACCAACAGAGGTCCAAGCCAAGCCAGTCACTTCACCAACTTGATTATTCTCTTCAGCCAAACCAAAACGATGTTTTTTAACACCTAAGTACTTTTCTAAATTCTTGTCAGTAATGGTTGCCTTAGTTTTACGCTTCTTTAAAACCACCTCTTTAATAACTTTTCGACAAATGGTACTAATAGTTCTATTAAGTCCACGCACGCCCGCTTCGCGAGTGTAATAGCGAATAATATCCAAAATTGCTGAATCTTTAAAACTTATTTCACTTGACTTAATACCATTACTTTCCATCGCTTGCTTGATCAAATGGCGCTTAGCAATCTGTACTTTTTCATCTTCCGTATAGCCAGATAATTCAATAATTTCCATTCTGTCTAGTAATGGCTGGGGTAAATCAAGCGAATTAGCTGTTGCCACAAACATTACTTGCGAAAGGTCGTAGTCCACTTCTAAATAATGATCATTAAACGTATGATTTTGCTCAGGATCCAATACTTCTAGCATAGCACTTGACGGATCGCCGCGATAGTCATTAGACATTTTTTCAATTTCATCGAGTAAAAATAAAGGATTTTTCACCTTAATTTTTTGCATTTTTTGAATAATTGAGCCTGGCATTGCACCAATATAGGTGCGTCTATGGCCACGAATTTCTGCCTCATCACGAACACCACCTAACGCCATACGAACATATTTACGATTAACCGCTTTAGCAATTGACTCACCCAGAGAAGTCTTACCCACACCTGGAGGACCTACTAAACACAAAATATTTGCCTTATTATGACTTACTCGTGTTTGCACAGCTAAATGTTCTAAGATCCGCTCTTTAACTTTATCTAAACCATAATGATCATCATCAAGAATTTTTTGTGCCTTTTTTAGATCTTTGTTAATAATAGTTTTTTTCTTCCAAGGCACATCGCATAAATTTTCAATATAGGTGCGAATAATAGAAGCATCTGACGAATTAGACGACATACGAGAAAGTTTTTTAAGCTCGCTTTGCGCCTTCTCTTTAGCAGCTTTAGGCATTTTTGCTTTATTAATGCCAAGCTGCAACTCTTCTATTTCGTTTTCATCTTCTGCATTGCCCAACTCTTTTTGAATGGACTTCATTTGCTCATTCAAATAATAATCGCGTTGGTTGGACTCCATTTGCTTGCGCACGCGTGATTGAATTTTATGCTCAGTATCCAGCACTTCAATCTCACTTTGGATAACGGTGAGAATTTTATCAAGTCTTTCCTGGGAATTACTTCCGTCTAATAACGCTTGTTTTTCTGAAACTTTAAGCGATAAATTAGCAATAATTACATCACTAAAACGTTCAACATCGCTTACATCTTTAAGCATTTTTAAAACTTCTTCAGGTACTTTTTTATTAAGCTTGATGTATTTTTCGAAACTTTCAAGCGCTAATCTCATCATTGCCTTTACTTCAGTTTCATTGTCGTTCTTTAAACTTAAATCGCTCAAGCGAACTTCGCTATACTCTTCTAGCTCTACAATAGCCTCAATTTTAGCGCGCTTAACGCCTTCAACAAGAACCTTGATCGTACCATCTGGCAATTTTAACATTTGCAAAATTGTGGCTAGAGTACCGACCTCATGCAGGTCGTTAAATTGTGGATTTTCAACCTTGTCATCTTTTTGAGTTACCAAAAAAATATATTTATTGCTACCCATTGCTTGAGTAATCGCATTGACTGATGTTTGTCGACCAACAAATAATGGCATGACCGTATGTGGAAATACTACCACATCTCTAAGGGGTAGCAACGGAACACTTTCAAGATTTAAATCGATTTCTTCTACTTCCGACTTTGTTCCCATAATAACTTAACACCTTTCTTGTTTAATAATTTAGATAGATAGTGATGAGTGACGTTAATTTCAAGTATCCACTGACCAAAATCATCCACCTTTTCGTTGTGGATATAACCAATATTGTGAATCTCGCTGCGAATATAAGCACTCTTAACATCTAATTCTATTTTTGCTCGAGTCATCATACCACTGAGTTGCTCTGCTAGCGCCTGATATAGTAAATCAACCCCCTCTCCTGTTTGACTAGAAATCCAAACCCGATTCACACGACCTGCTTCATCACGATCTAAGCGTGGAGCAAAATTTTCCAAACAGTCTATTTTATTCATAACCAAAATTGTTGGAATTTTTCCAGCGCCGATTTCCTCAATGATCTCTTCTACCTGGCTAATTTTTTCAATGTTGTATTCATCAGCTGCATCTACAACATGAAGCAGTACATTAGAACGCTTAGTTTCTTCTAAAGTCGATTTAAAGGCATCAACCAAATCGTGAGGAAGGTCTTGAATAAATCCTACTGTGTCTGCAATAACCGCTTCCCCAGAAGCGGGCAAAATAACGCGCCTAATGGTTGAGTCTAAGGTGGCGAATAATTGATCATGAGCAAAGACTTTGGCATCAGTCAAAGTGTTAAATAAGGTCGATTTTCCTGCATTGGTATATCCTGCCAATGCAATCATAGGCAATTCGTTCTTAGTACGTGATTTACGCCCCAAATCTCTTTGTTTGTGCACTTTTTCTAGACGTTTAACAATGTTTTTGATACGCACAGCAATTAAACGTTTATCAGTTTCTAGCTGAGTCTCGCCAGGACCGCGCATACCAATGCCGCCTTTTTGTCTTTCAAGATGAGTCCAACCGCGAACCAAGCGCGTTGACAAGTGTCTGAGTTGTGCCAATTCCACTTGTAATTTACCCTCAAAAGAGCTCGCTCGAAGTGCAAAAATATCCAAAATAAGACCTGTGCGGTCCATCACCTGACAGGCTAAGGTTTTTTCTAAGTTACGCTCTTGGGAAGGAGTGAGTTCTGGTGAAAAAATTACCAAATCAAGCTTTAAATCTTGCACCATTTGCGCAATTTCATCCACCTTTCCGGTGCCAATAAAATATTGAGCTAGCGCCGAGTTTCGATTAACTTGAATAGTTTCAATGATATCCAATCCTGACGATTGGGCGAGCTCTTTAAACTCAGATTTAGCATTGTGAACATTGCGAGTACTTGGCAGCTCAACATATACCAACAAGGTTCTCTCACCTTGACCTACAGCGTCTTTTTGACGATCAAATAATTCCAATGAAAATTGGCCTAGCTAGCTTTCTTATCTGATTTTTTCTTTTTCTCAGATTTATAAACAATGAGTGGCGCTTTGTCGGTTTCAACTGTGGCCTTATCAATTACAACTTCCGAAACCTTTTTCAAAGAAGGCAACTCAAACATTGTATCTAATAATAAATCTTCTAAGATAGAACGCAAACCTCGAGCACCAGTTTTTCGCTTAATTGCCAGCTTAGCGATTGCCTGTAACGAGGCTTTTCTGAATGTTAGTTTAACGGATTCTAATTTAAAAATTTCTTGAAATTGCTTAACCACTGAATTTTTTGGTTGAGTCAAAATCTGTACTAACGCGTCCTCATCTAATTCGCCTAAAGCAGTTTGCACTGGCAAACGACCTACTAATTCTGGGATAAGGCCAAACTTAATAAGATCTTCTGGCTGAATTAAATCAAATAAATCAGTCAGTGTTTTCTTTTCATTGTTGTCTTTGACTGCTGCGGAAAAACCGATGCCTGAGACTTTCTCAACGCGACGATTAATGATAGTATCAAGTCCATCAAATGCACCGCCACAGATAAATAGGATTTTTGATGTATCTACATCGATAGTTTCTTGATTCGGATGCTTGCGTCCGCCTTGTGGCGGAACAGATGCTACTGTACCTTCAATAAGTTTAAGCATAGCTTGTTGCACACCTTCACCAGAAACATCACGAGTAATGGAAGGAGAATCAGAGCGACGAGAGATTTTATCAATTTCATCAATAAAAATAATACCGCGCTCAGCACGTACAGGATCGAAGTCGCATTTTGATAATAGATTTTTAATGACATTCTCAACATCGTCACCCACATAACCTGCCTCAGTCAGCGTAGTGGCGTCAGCTACTGTAAAAGGCACGTCTAAAATACGTGCCAATGTTTGCGCCAGTAGAGTCTTACCAGAGCCTGTTGGGCCAATCATTAAAATATTAGATTTATCAAGCTCTACATCATTAGCAATGTAATCATTTTTTAAGCGCTTGTAATGATTATAAACCGCAACTGATAAAACCTTCTTTGCATGATCTTGACCAATGACATAGTCATTTAAAAAATCACGTAGTTGTATTGGGGTGTAATTCCAGTCTTGGAATTCTTCACTAACTTCTTTAATCGCTTGCTCTTCGATTAAATCATGGCAAGATTCAATACATTCATTACAAATGTAAACACCAGGCCCTGCAATTAAGCGCTCAACCTCAGATTTTGCCTTGCCGCAAAATGAACAAGAAAGTTCTTTTTTATCGTCTTCCATAATAACTTAACGTTTATCAATAACCTTGTCAATTAGACCATACTTAGCAGAGTCTTCAGCCGACATGAAGTTGTCTCTATCTGTGTCTTTTTGAATTGACTTTAAACTTTGGCCTGTATGCGTTTTTAAGATGGTATTAAGCTTTTCTCTCACCGTTAGAATCTCTTGTGCATGAATATCGATATCACTTGCCTGACCGGAAAATCCACCTAATGGCTGGTGAATCATCATTCTTGCGTTAGGTAGTGCAAAACGCTTATTCTTAGCGCCCGCTGTTAACAACAATGCACCCATAGAAGCCGCTTGACCAATACATAAAGTAGAGACATCAGGCTTAATAAATTGCATAGTATCGTAAATAGCAAGTCCTGCTGTTACAGAGCCGCCTGGAGAATTGATATACAAGTGAATATCCTTATCAGGATTTTCAGATTCAAGAAATAATAGCTGAGCAACAACAACATTGGCCATGTAATCTTCAACTGGACCAACTAAAAAAATAATGCGCTCCTTTAAAAGACGAGAATAAATATCGTAGGAGCGCTCACCTCGGGCAGATTGCTCTACTACCATAGGGATTTGATTTAAGTTATTAATATCCATTTAAGCTTGCTCAGTAATATCAGTAAATTTCTTTTTAACTATCTTAACTTTAGCGCTTTCTAAAATCTTCTCTTGCACCATCTTTTCAACAATCATAAGCTCAACGCTTGATTTTCTTGTGACATCTTCGTTGTAATAATCAACCATTTGTTGAGCATTCTCACCATATGCCTGGGACATCTCTTGAATGCGCGCATCAATTTGCTCCATGCTTGCTTGCATTTGATTGTCGCTGGCAATTTGCCCAACCATCAAACCTAATTTCACACGACGCTCGGCTTCTTCATTAAACACTGACGTTGGCATGTCTGCTTGAGGAGTTTGACCTTGCTGCTGCATGCGTTCTTGCATTTCGGTTAATAAATTTTGCGCTTCACCATCAATACTTCCTTGCGGCACGTCAAATTTATTAGCAGCAGCCAAAGCGTTGAATAATGCATCTTTATTTAACTGCTCAATACGTCCATCAATTTCAGTACGCATTTGCTCTTTCATGCTAACCAGTAAGGCATCCATATCACTCTCACCAAATTTCTTAGCAAACGCTGCATCTAGCTTCGGCTCTTTTGGAGATCCAACTTCGTTAATAGTAATTTTGAATTTAACTGGTTTGCCTGCTAAATGTGTTGCATGATAATCATCAGGGAAACTCACATCAAGATCAACTGATTTACCAGCAGCAACATCAGTCACAGCTTCTTCAAAACCTGGGATCATCGTACCCTTACCAAGTACTAATTTAAAATCTTTAGCTTCGCCACCTTCAAAAGTTTCACCTTCAATAGTACCAACAAAATCCATTGAGACACGGTCGCCCTCTTTAGATTTACGCTTAACTGTTTTAAACTCAATTAGCTGCTCTTGCAAACCTTTTAACGTTCTTTCTTCATCCGCTTTAGTTATATCAACTTCGATCTGTTCAACCTCTAACTTAGAAAAATCTTCAAGCTTAACTTCTGGGAATACTTCAAACTCAACAGAATAAGAAAAATCGGTATCGCCTTCGGCATCGACTTTAGTAACAGATGGACGAGCCGCCGGTGTTACTTTTGCCTCAGTTAAAGCCTCTACTAATGTTTCATTAACAATTTCATTTACTGCGTCAGATTTAGCATTATCACCGAAACGCTTCTTAACCATTGCAACAGGAACTTTACCTTTTCTAAAGCCGTCAATGCTAACTTGAGAAGCCATGGTCTTTAAGATTTTGTCAACTTTTTCGTTGAAAGTATCAATCGATACGTCTACTGTTAATGATCTCTTTAGACCTTCTAATGTTTCTAGTGAAGTTTTCATGTGCTTTAAATCCGTCTCTTTGTTTATATAAAACGCTCAATTATACCTAAATTGCAGACAATAAAAAAGGCAGTAAAGACTGCCTTTTGATACGCTTATTTGGTATTTTTAATGCAAACCAGCAATATACTGAGCCAAAGCCTCAATCTCTTTATTGGTCAAACTTTTAGCAAATGCCACCATCATTTTTCGGTCATCGTTCATTCTAGCAGGTGCTTTTGCATCTGTTTGCGCATTAATAGCAACTTGACGAAAATCTTTCAACTGCTGAGCTGTGTAAGTAGCATGCTGTGAAGCAAGCGCTGGAAATCCTGCAGATGGAATACCAGCGCCTTGAGGTCCATGACATGCCATACAAGCGGCAATACCTCTAGCTTTATCGCCTCCACGATAAAGTTTTTCACCTAAAGCAATATCGGCTGTTTTACTAGCAACGCCTTGAGTGATCTTTTGCTGAGAGAAATATGCGGATAAATCTTGCATATCTTCCACTGAAAGCCCAGCAACAATGCCTGCCATTAAAGCGTTTTGGCGTTTATTTGATTTAAAATCTTTAAGCTGTTTAAGCAAATACTTCTCGCCTTGTCCTGCTATTTTTGGGAAATTAGGTACCATTGAATTACCATTAGCACCATGACAAGCTACACATGTTGCAGACTTAATCTTGCCCTTGTTTGCGTCGCCTTCGGCAAAAGTGTGCGTAGAAGAAAGCATCAACGCTGTTACAAAAATCAGTACTAATTTATTCATAATGCCTCTTTTTAGAAAAAAATAAGCCGATATTATACGTTAATATCGGCTTATTAAATTTATGAAATGCGTCATTAATAGACGCCGAAAAATTTATTGTGTTGCTAAGTAATCAGCAATCGCTTGTTCTTGACCAGCAGCCATTGGAGCCATAGCATTCATTGTTGCATTTTGGCGAGCGCCTGATTGAAAGTCTTTAAGAGCTTTCACAACATCCAAGTCAGGACGCACTGATTTTGCTAATGATGGATAGGTTGGAATTGCTGATTTGCCGCCCATACCATGACAACCAGAACAACCTAATGCATCATATGGATTTGCATGAACAGTCCCCATTGCCAATACTGCTGATGCTACTAATAAAACCTTTTTCATTACTCTCTCCTTGTTTGCTAATAATATAAAATGGTAAGTAGTTCAAATACCACTAATTTTTGATTATACATAATTTCAGTAAATGCGCAAACACTATCATCAAGCCAAATTTCTATTATCTTGTCCTTCTTTAAAAGGCTGTCCACCCGATGAAGGATTTGAAGTTATTTTTGCAGGCAGATCTAATGCAGGCAAGTCTAGCTCAATTAATGCGCTAACTATGCAAAATAAATTAGCTAAGGTTTCTCGCACACCTGGGCGTACTCAACACCTAGTCTTTTTTGAATTAGATGAACATAGACGCCTAGTTGATTTGCCTGGATATGGTTATGCCAAAGTACCCGAACAGGTTAAAAAACAATGGCACCAAGATATGAGCGAGTATTTTGACAAACGTGATTGTTTGCGTGGTGCTGTTTTAGTGATGGATGTTCGTCATCCGCTTAAACCTTTTGACAAAATGATGTTAGATTGGTGTGTGAGCATTAATTTACCTACACAAATTATCCTAACCAAGGCTGATAAGCTCAAAAAAGGCGCAGCAGCCAATACCTATCAACAAGTAAAAAAAACCATTAAAGATCATCCTTACGTTGATGTGCAGTTATTCTCTAGCCTGAAAAAACAAGGTTTAGAAGATTTATGGTCGCGCCTTGATAATTTTTTCGGCTACATTGATTAGATGCACCTTAAGGCTGACCTTAGACATCTTGTTGCAACAGACATTGTTGTGGTCGCCAACAATCGCCAAGTATTAGCTGTTAAATATACATTTAATAAGCAAAAGCCCAACGCTCAACTACCAAATATTTTATCTTGGCAACAATATCTTAAACACTATTGGCAGTCACAACATACACACAGTACACTGCGCCTGATTGACACTATAGAACAAAGATATCTAATCGAATCTTCGCTGAAAAATTTTAAACAAACTCAGCAAATTCAGCTAACCAATGAAGTTATTAAAAATTATGATTACTGTACAAATCACTTAATTAATCTAGATACCTTAAGCCAATCTAAAGTTCAAATTTGCGAGGTTTTTGCTGATTGGATTAAGCACTATCAAAACACTAAGCGCAATCTGAAGCTCCTTGATGCAAATGACTTGCCTAGTCTTTTATTGCAAGATAAAAACACGCTTCAGACGCCCTATATTTACGGTTTCAAAACACTAACGCCACTTCAACAACAGATATTTGAAAAACTAAACTATCAAACTATTGACGCTCAATACACATACAAAACTAAGCATAAATGCTTTGATAATAGTACTAGTGAAATTAAAGCCGCTGCACTTTGGGCCAAGCGTCAACAAGCTAAAGATCCTACCCAATCAATTGTCATTGTTTGTCCACAGCTTAGCGAAATGCAATACCTACTTAGCTCAACATTTGACCAAATATTCGATGACTTGTTAACCGAAACTGGACAAAAAGCCTACAACATTTCACTAGGCTTGCCTTTATCTCATTATACACTAGTACAAGATTTACTTAATTTACTTAAACTACAAGAACAGATTAAAGCTGATCATATTCATAGCGTCTTGTTTATTCAAGTTATTACGAGTGTTTATATACAGGGTTATCGTTTGGAACGAAGTGCTCGACATTTGTTGGCTAATCAAGTCTTGGCTTTATCTCAAGAGTACTTCCAACTATATCATATAGAAGGACTTCTTGATCATTGTCCAGTATTGGTTAAAATGCTGCAAAAATCTTCTCCTAACATAACACCTACTCAATTATTAAGCGAACATCTATTAGATTTTAAGACTACATTGAACCGCTGGGGATTTGCAACAGACAGAGCTCTCAGTAGTAGCGAATATCAGCTTTTTAATAAATATCTAACTAGCTCGCTTAAGCTTAACCAACTTGCACATCACCAAAAAAAATGCACAGTGGATATTGCGCTTAAACAATTAGAAACAATTCAGAATCAAACTATTTTCCAAGCACAATCAAGCCATACTCAAATTCAAATTCAAATTATTGGCTCTTTAGAAGCAGAAGGCTTAAGATTTGATCAAGCTTGGGTTATAGGCATGACTCATGATTTCTTACCCGCTAAGCTTAACTCTCCTCGATTTATTAGTACTGACATTGCTATTCGTCACGCCATTACGCATAGTAGTTATGAGCTGATTCAAACTGATGCTCAAAATACATTAAATAACTTATGCTCACTAGCAGATTGTGTCATCTTATCTTATGCTAAATCGCATTTAGAAGTAGAACAACTTCCTTCACCTTTAGTCAGCTTTGACCAAAACAGTATAGCGACTCCAGACAACCAAACCGTTCCTCATAAAACAGAATCTCTCGTTGACGACTCGAGCACGCCTTTTACTAAAAGCGATGTCAAGTCTGGTGTTAGCTTGCTCAAAGACCAAATGGCCTGTGCTTTTAAAGGATTTTCTCATCGACTAAATCTAAAGTTTTATGATGAGCCACATGTTGGACTAAATAGGCGTGAACAAGGCAATATTATTCATAATGCCTTGCAATACATCTACCAGACAGTCAACTCAAAAGAAGCACTCTTAAAGTTAACATCTGATGAGCTTGATACACTGATTGATAAAAAAGTTTATGCCGCACTGAAGAGCTATCCTAATTCAGGCTTCAAACGTATTGAAAAAATTAGGCTGAAACAGCTACTGCATAGATTTATCGAAACTGACAAAGCAAGAGAGAATTTTCGCGTACTGGCCACCGAACAAAGTATTCATGTTAATATTGCTGGGCTAAGTTTTAATACTCGTCTTGATCGCCTAGATCAAATGGACAATGACGATCAAATTGTATTCGACTATAAAACAGGTGATCACTCAACTGCTAAATGGTGCTCAACTGATATTGTTGAGCCGCAACTACCTATTTATAGCGTGACCAATAATACTCAAGGCGCTGCTTTTATCGAGCTAAACTCAAACGCGGTTAGCTTTAAAGGCCTCTCTAAAGATCCCGACTCTCTGCCCAAACAATCCACACGTAAAGGCAGTTGTAAAGCGTGGGATGAGCAAGTTGATATTTGGGCGCAACGACTAGATCGAGCCAGTCTTGATTTTCAATCAGGACAAGCGCAAGTTCTGCCTAATGAAAAAGCCTGTGATTACTGTGAGTTTGACTTATTGTGCAGAATTCAAAAATAACTGAATAATTGAGCGCTTTTCATCAGCAATTGCTTGAGCAATATTCACCTTATCTAACACAGCAATATCAATGCTGCTGAGCTGCCTAGCAAGCTCAGAGATTGGACTTACATCAATGGCTAATAATTGGTAGATTGCTATCAAATCTGTAAATCGATCTTTACGTCTTAGCGCATCAGTTTTGGCAAAAAAGTCAAAAATTTCATCAACACTGCGCCTCTTGAAAGACTTCACTATTGGATAAAACTGAGCACTAAGTTTAGCTAACTGCTCATAGTGTTTTGGACATTTTAGTCGCTGACAGAGTTGATCAATATCAGCAACCGACTGATGAATTAGCCAGATACAAAATTTCAACTGTGGCCGATGAGTCTTTAAATTATCTAATAACTCAAAATCGTTATGATGATTTATTTGCACTTGCTGTGTCATAGGTGCAAAAACACGCTCATAAGCGCCACATGCAGACAATACTTTAAAAAAAGCAGATGGTGTTTGGTACGACAAAGACTTTTCTAATTCTTTAAAAACACGCTCTGGCGTAAGCGCATCTACTTCACCTGAAACAACCATTGCCTTCATTAATCGATGTGTTTCATGCGCCACTTTAAAACCAAACGGCTTAAAACGAGCAGCAAAGCGTGCCACTCGCAAAATACGTACTGGATCTTCGCTGAAAGCTTCTGAAACATGGCGTAATAAACCATTATTTAAATCTTTTTGGCCATTAAAAGGATCGATTAATTCGCCATTTTTTTCTGCTATAGCGTTAATCGTAAGATCGCGTCGGGACAAATCTTGCTCTAAGGTCACTGCTTTTGACGTGTCAAATTCAAAACCTTTGTATCCAGCACCCACTTTACGCTCAAGCCTGGCCAGTGCATATTCTTCTTGTGTACCTGGATGTAAAAATACTGGAAACTCTTTGCCCACTTGACGATATCCTAAATCTAGCATCTCTTCAGGCGAAGCTCCGACCACTACCCAATCTTTCTCGGTGTGGTCATCTGACAGAGTTAATAAACGATCGCGTACTGCACCGCCAACTAAATAAACTTTCATACTTGTAGGAAGACTTTTATTAATTCTCATATAATACACGAATGAATATAGATAACCTAACACCCGAACAGTTTAGAATTACTCAACAATGTGGCACTGAAGCACCTTTTACTGGTCGATTCGTTAATCACCACGACAATGGCAACTACACCTGTATTTGTTGCGATCAATTATTGTTTTCTTCCAAAACCAAATTTGACTCTGGCACCGGATGGCCTAGCTTTTATGATATTGCTAATGCCGACAGTGTGACGCTAATCACAGACAATACACACAACATGACACGCACCGAGGTTAGGTGTCAAAACTGTGGAGCGCATTTAGGTCATGTTTTTTCAGATGGACCGTCACCTACTGGGCAGCGCTACTGTATTAACTCGGCTTCACTAGGATTTAAAAAAATATAATGCATATTCATATCCTCGGTATCGCAGGTACTTTTATGGGCTCTTTAGCACTAATTGCTAAGCAGCTAGGTCACCAGGTTACCGGCCAAGATCAAGGTGTATATCCGCCCATGAGCACACAACTTGATGAGCAAAAAATTACTTACACTCATAGCTACAAAGCTAGCGATATGCCAAAAGCCGATATTTTTATTATTGGTAACGCTCTATCTCGCGGCAATGAGTGTGTAGAGGATATCCTAAGTAAGCAATATGCCTACACCTCGGGGGCGCAGTGGCTTAGCGAGCAGGTTCTGCATGATAAATGGGTGTTGGCCATCTCTGGCACTCACGGCAAAACAACAACAGCCAGTATGCTAGCTTGGGTTTTAGATTATGCAGGCTATAATCCTAGTTTTTTAATTGGCGGCGTGGTTGAGGATTTTGGGGTTTCGTCTCGACTCACTGATTCAAACTTTTTTGTTATCGAGGCTGACGAATACGACACAGCTTTTTTTGATAAACGCTCAAAATTTGCTCATTACCGCCCTAAAACTTTAGTGATTAACAATCTTGAATTTGATCATGCAGATATCTTTGATTCACTCAAAGACATTCAAAAACAATTCCATCATCTGATTCGTACTGTACCAAAAGAGGGCGTGATTATTCACCCAGAAAATATTCAAGCTATTGATGAGGTGCTTGAACAAGGTCTTTGGTCTGGCGAACAAACATTACCTAATCAGACATTAAACTCCAGCGCTCTTGGCACTTGTTTTAAAGTCGAAAATGCCGCTGTCGACTGGCATCTACTTGGTAAACACAATATGCAAAATGGTCTAAGTGCAATCTACGCTGCACATCATGTTGGCGTACCTATAGACATTGCTTGCGAAGCGCTAAACCAATTTAAGGGTGTGAAGCGTCGCCTAGAGATTAAATATCAAACCGAACACATTACTCTGTATGATGACTTTGCGCATCACCCTAGTGCTATCCAAACCACACTAGCAGGCCTGCGCGATAAGGTGGGTAGTGAAAGTATCGTAGCTATCTTGGAATTACGCTCTAACACCATGAAATCTGGTGTTCATCAACAAAGCTTAGTAGACTCCCTTAAAGAGGCTGATCAAATACTGATACTCAAACCCGAAAATGCTAATTGGGATATTCACACACTGTTTAATAACACCAACTTATTTGATTCAGTCGATGCGATTGTTGATCGACTAAGCCAACTTCGTCAAGGTCATTTTGTGGTGATGTCAAATGGTGGATTTGATGATATTTTTAATAAACTTATAAAACACTTATGAAGCCCATTGCAATAGCCCTTACTGGCGCATCTGGCATGCCATATGCGCTAACTCTACTCAAAGAGTTGGTTAAAACTCAAGACAAAATCTACGTGATGATATCAACCGCAGCCAATACAGTTATTGCCATGGAAACCGACCTCAATCTAGGGTCAGACTCTCGATCTATTGAGAAAAGCTTGTGTCAATATCTAGGCGCTAAAGACGAACAAATCGAAGTCTTTTCTAAAAATCAATGGACTGCGCCTGTTGCCTCAGGCTCAAACCCACCTCGTGCTATGATCGTTTGCCCATGCACCATGAGTACACTATCTGCTATAGCAAATGGTCATGGTGACAACCTGATGCATCGAGCTGCAGATGTAGTCATTAAGGAACAGAAAAAACTAATTTTGGTCCCAAGAGAAACGCCTTACTCAGCTATTCATTTAGAAAATATGCTCAAACTATCGCAATTAGGCGTGGTTATTATGGATGCCAATCCTGCGTTTTATCAAAGCCCAAATAGTATTCAAGATTTGGTTAACTTTGTTGTAGCAAGAATTCTTGACCACCTAGAAGTGCCTCACGATTTACTACCCCCTTGGCAAGGCTAGTGATGATAGCTCTCATAAGTTATACTTTTTCACTTAAAAAACAATAACGCTTAATCCTAAGAAGGCCAAAAATAGTGCAAAGATTTTTTTGAGTTTCTTGCCATCTACTTGATGCGCAATTTTTGCGCCCAATGGGGCAAACACAACACTCATCACGACAATACTCATGAGTGCTTCTACATGAATAAAGCCCAAACTGCCACTAATGCTATTCACGTTCCAGCCTGCTAACACAAATCCCAACGCACCCGCAATGGCAATCGGCAGTCCAACCGCCGCCGAGGTGGCGATAGCATTTTTAATATTAACATTGTTGTAGGCTAAAAATGGCGTAGTCATCGTACCGCCACCAATACCTACAATCGCTGAAATAATTCCAATTGTATATCCAGTTACTTGCCATATCCATTGTTTAAGATAGGCTGCATGCTTTGTGCTAGTCAGTCCAAAATACATAATGATAGCGACCAATAGCTCAAAGAAAGCAAAGAATAATCGCATAAAATCAAAACTCATTAGCTGAGTCAATAGAGCGCCGGAGAATGCCCCAAGTAAAAGCATTGGGGTGAGTTTTTTAAAATAATGCCAATGGATCGCACCATGGCGATGATGCGCTCTAATGCTCGAAATAGAGGTAAAAATAATTGCTGCTAATGCCGTAGCTACAGCACTGTGCATCAAAATAGTTTGATCAATCTGCCCTGCCAGTAAATACAATAATACTGGAACAATAACTAGACCGCCACCAACACCTAAAAGACCCGCAATAAAACCTGAAAACGCACCCAATAAAAGAAACTGGATTATTTCAACCACGCACCCACTGTTTCAATCAGCACTTGGTCTTTATCATTAAAGAAATGATCCGCTCCAACGACTTTTTGTGTATAGCCAGCATTATTTTTTGACGCTTGAGCACGCGCCTTCACACTACTTAACACCGATTCAATATCTTGATCACCATACAAATCTAAAATTGGTAGTGATAATTTTGACAGATAATCTACATTACCACTTGGCATACCTACACCCACAAAACGTTTAAATGGGTGTTGATTATTAGCCAAATAATGCGTAGACATTACACTGCCTAAGCTGTGTGCGATTAAGACATCTGCAACCAAATCCTGTTGGTTCAAATACTCAACTGCCGAGCGAATACGTTGGTCTGCTTGTGGAAAAACCGCCTGATAAGCCCCTGAATGAGCAGAATTATCCAACACAGGCATTTGAATAGATAGTGTGTTATAACCTTGAGTGGTCAGTGCAACACGCAGCGGCTGTATGATTTGATGCCAATCTGGATGAACACCCAAGCCATGTACTATGATTGCTGTTTTTTTGGTATCCGATTCACTGGGTGTATAAATACTCATAAATTCATGACTATTGGCTTTTATCCAGACAGCATCGCCATCCATTAATCCATCTTCTATTTGCTCAGCCCAACGTTTTTCTTTGGCATAATCAGGTAAAGTTTGAGCGCCAGCTAAACCACTAATCAATAAGAGTGTTACTAAAAGTTTCATTTTCATCTCCTTAAGAATTTATTTTGGTTATTATAGGTACAAATGGTAACGAAATATTACAAATATTAACAATACAAAAACTAGGTATTTTTAACATAATAAAAAAAGAAGGATTAGGATTTTTTGAAGATATCACTTAAAACTTACCTACATATTCAAAATTTTTGAAAAAAATAGTGTTTAGTAAGAAGTACATTAAATATAAACTAAAGTTCAATTAATATAGCGGCATTACGCATACATTGCCCCAAATGTCGTTCATCGTCTAATATATAAAAAATAAAAGCCGACTAATTTAAGAAGATTAACCAGTTACTAAGATAATTTAGATCGAATCAAAGCAGAAACTGAACCCATGTCAGCTTTACCATCTAACTGCGCTTTTAATAAGCCCATTAACTTACCCATATCTTGCATAGAAGAGGCGCCTGAATCAATAATAGCCTTATCAACTGCGCTGGCTATTTCAGCTTCTGAAAGCTGTGCTGGTCTGTAGGTATTAATAATATCTAACTCAGCTTCTTCAACTGCCACCAAGTCATCACGCTCTGCTTGTTTAAACTGAGCAATTGAATCATTACGCTGTTTGACCATTTTTTGAATAACTGCTAAAACCTCAGCGTCATCAAGCTCAATACGCTCATCCACTTCCCTTTGCTTAATAGCACCCAAAATCATACGCACTGCTTTAACAGCCTGTTTGTCTTTCGCCTTCATGGCTACTTTCATATCGTTCGTAATGCGGGCTTTTAGTTCTGACATAATTATATTTTTATTTAATTAAAAAAAATGCCGATACAAAGATCGGCATGAGAAGAAAATTTAAACACTTAATGGTAATTATCTTCTTTTAGTACATTCTCTTTCTGTGAACGCGGTTTTTGGCCATCTCTTTATGAGTACGCTTAACTGCTGCCGCTTTCATACGCTTATTAACCCAAGTTTGCTTTTCGAAAAATTCTTTCTTACGCACATCGGTAATAACACCCGCTCTGTCGCACGAACGACGAAAACGTCTAAGGGCAATATCAAATGGTTCGTTTTCTCTTACTTTAATTGAAGGCATATTATTTTTTTCCTTATGAATCTGTAGAATCAGCAGTCTTGCTGTCAAAATCAACCAATTGAACAATCGCCATTGGAGCTTTATCACCAGTACGAAAACCAGCTTTTAAAATACGAATGTAACCACCAGGGCGATCTTTATAGAAAGGGCCTAGTTGTGTAAATAATTTAGCAACCATTGCATCATCACGAAGTTTTGCGAATGCATTACGACGATTAGCAACACTATCTGTCTTAGCCTTAGTAATTAATGGCTCAACAACACGACGAAGTTCCTTTGCCTTTGGCAAAGTTGTTTTAATTGTTTCATGATCAAACAAAGAGTTTGCCATGTTTTTAAACATTGCTTTACGGTGAGAAGAGTTACGATTTAGTTGTCTACCTGACTTTCTATGTCTCATGCTATTTCCTTATTCACTCATTAGATCAACTGGTGGCCAATTAGGAATGTCAGTTCCTAAATCTAGACCTTTGTCAGTTAATACTTCTTTAATTTCGTTTAATGATTTACGACCTAAGTTAGGCGTTCTCAATAAGTCTTGCTCAGACTTTTGTATTAAATCACCAATGTAATAGATTTGCTCTGCTTTAAGACAGTTAGCACTACGTACAGTTAGTTCTAATTCATCAACCGCAGCTAACAACTGAGGGTCGAAATCATCAGAAGTTGGTAACGCCTCTTCCTCTTCTACCAACTCTAACTCTACAAAAGAAGAAAGCTGATCTTGAAGAATTGATGCGGCACGCTTAATGGCAGCTTCTGCATCGACAGAACCGTTAGTTTCAATCACCATATTAAGCTTATCAAGATTAACCTTTTGCTCAACTCTAGCTGCATCAACAGTAAAGCTAACACGCTTGATCGGAGAGAAGCTAGCGTCTAGCTGGATACCGCCAATTGACGTTGCCTCATCAGAACGAGAAGCCGCTGTATCGTAGCCAATACCCGTACCAATTTTAAGGGTCATACGCATATGACCGCCTTCGTTAACCGTTGCAATAACAAATTCAGGATTATGAGCTGTAATATCGCCACCGTTTGTTTCTATATCTGCTACTGTAATTTCACAAGGGCCTTTTTTGTCAATCACAACTTCAGCACTCTCAGACGTATTCAGAGCAACAGAAACTTCTTTAAGGTTAAGGAGAATATCTAATACATCCTCCTGAACACCTTCAATTGTTGAAAATTCATGCATTACACCATCAATAGCTACTTCTGTTACAGCAGAACCTGTCATAGAAGACAATAATGTTCTTCTAAGGGCATTACCTAATGTATGTCCGAAACCTCTTTCTAATGGCTCAAGTACAACTTTAAACTCATTATTTGCAGTCTGGACAGACTCAACAAGCTTTGGCTTTAAAAAATCTTTTGCGTTACCTTGCATATTAAATTCCTTATTTAGAATACAATTCAACAATCAAATGTTCTTGGATGTCTGAAGACAAATCATCACGAACTGGAACATTCTTGAATAAACCTTTAAGAGCTTTTGAATCAACATCGATCCAATCTGGCTGATCACCTTGCTCAGCTAACTCAACTGCAAGTTGAATTCGACTCTGCTTTTTAGCTTTTTCTCTAATTGAAATTTCATCGTTCGCACTTACTTGATATGAAGGAATGTTTACAATAGAACCATTTACCAAGATAGATTTATGTGATACTAACTGGCGCGCTTCTGCACGCGTAGAACCAAAACCCATACGGTAAACAACGTTATCAAGACGACACTCAAGTAAAGATAACAAGTTCTCACCAGTTGAACCTTTCTTTTGTGAAGCTTTATGGTAATAAAGACGAAATTGCTTTTCTAAAACACCATACATACGTCTTACTTTTTGCTTTTCACGAAGCTGAAGTCCGTACTCAGTTCCCTTTTGTCGACGTGCATTAGCGCCATGAACGCCAGGTAATTGTGTAACTTTACATTTAGAATCTAATGATCTAATGCCACTTTTTAAAAATAAGTCCGTGCCTTCGCGACGTGCTAATTTACAAGTTGGTCCAGTATATCTAGCCATAATTTATCCTTATACTCTACGTTTCTTAGAAGGACGACAACCATTATGAGGGATTGGCGTAACATCTGTAATTGATTGAATTTTTAAACCTTGTGCATTTAATCCACGAATGGCAGAATCTCTACCAGGACCAGGACCTTTTACGCGAACATCTAAGTTTTTCATTCCGAAAGCTAATGCTTTCTCACCACAGTTACCTGCAGCAACTTGAGCGGCAAATGGTGTTGATTTTCTAGAACCTCTAAAACCAGAACCACCTGAAGTTGCCCAACAAACCGCATTACCATGACGATCAGTAATCATAACGATAGTATTATTGAATGTTGCATGAATATGTGCAACACCATCGGTAATTACCTTTTTAGATTTCTTTTTAATTGGAGCCTTAGCCATAATATCTACCTATAATTATTTGATCAAACGGCGAGGACCCTTGCGAGTTCTGGCGTTAGTTTTGGTTTTTTGACCTCGAAGAGGTAATCCTTTTCTATGACGAACGCCACGGTAACAACCTAAATCTTTTAAGCGTTTAATGTCTAATGCGACCTGACGGCGAAGATCACCTTCAACTTCAAATTTTGCAACTTCAGCACGAATAAGTTCAACTTGGTCTTCAGGAATTTCTGAAACCTTAGTCGAAGGATCAATTTTTAGGGTTGTGCAAATATCCTTAGATCTTGTTTCACCGATACCAAAAATTGACTGTAAGCCAATTACAATGTGTTTATGTGTTGGAATATTTATTCCCGCTATTCTAGCCATAGTTTTCCTTTATACCGTTACTTCTTAGTCTTAATTCTGTTGAAATTTTGTATTTTAATTCCAACAAAATTCAAATTTGAAAAACGGGCAATTATACGTTGCACGCTTAACAATGTCAATTTAAATTAGCCTTGTCTTTGTTTATGTCTAGGCTCTTTACAAATAACACGCACGACGCCGTGACGCTTAATAACTTTACAATTATTACAAATTTTCTTAACTGATGCTCTTACTTTCATGATTACTACCTTTAGTTAATTTAAGCCTGACTTCTTCATTAATGACTCGTATTGATTAGACATTAAATGAGATTGGGCTTGCGCGATAAAATCCATCACCACTACGACGATGATCAATAAACTGGTACCGCCAAAGTAAAACGGTACGTTCCAATATAAAATTAAAAATTCAGGTAACAAACATACTGCAGTAATATAAATAGCGCCTGAAGCTGTTAAGCGAGACATAACTGAATCTATATAATCAGCCGAATGCTTACCTGGACGAATGCCTGGAATAAAGCCGCCTGATTTACGTAAATTGTCAGCCGTATCTTTAGAGTCAAATGTTAATGCTGTGTAGAAGAATGTAAAAAATACAATCGCCAAACCATAAAACATAACATATAAGGGTTGACCTGGAGAAATGCTGGCTGTTAAATCTGCTAACCAACCTAGTCCTTCGCTTTGTGAGAACCAACCGCCAAGTGTTGCTGGAAATAAAATAATACTTGAGGCAAAAATAGGTGGAATAACTCCCGCCATATTAATCTTAAGAGGTAGGTATGAACTTTGTCCACCAACCATTTTACGACCTTGCTGACGTTTGGCATAATTAACTGTAATACGGCGCTGACCCCTTTCCATAAAGACAACAAAGGCAGTCACTAATAAGGTCATTGCTAATAAGAACACAACTAGAATAACAGTCAATTCACCAGTTGAAACTAATGATAAAGTTGAGCCAAAGGCGGAAGGCAAACCTGAAACAATACCTGCAAAAATAATCATTGAGATACCATTACCAATACCCTTTTCAGTAATTTGCTCACCCAACCACATCAAAAAAAGTGTGCCAGTTGTTAAAGTAACAACTGTTACCATACTGAATGTAAATCCACCTTGAGTAACTAAAGCAACACCACCTGCACTTTGAGACTGTAGCGCAATAGAAATACCATAAGACTGAAATACAGCTAGAACCACTGTTCCTAATCGTGTGTACTGAGTAATTTTACGCTTACCAGACTCCCCCTCTTTTTTCAGTTGCTCTAATTTAGGAATAACTGAGGTCATTAGTGTAACAATGATTGAAGCTGATATATAAGGCATAATGCCTAATGTAAAAATAGATAAACGCTCTAAAGCACCACCAGAAAACATATTAAACATATCCAAGATAGTGCCTTGCTGATCTTGCACCAAAGACGCTAATGCAGCGCTTGAAATAAAAGGAATGGTAATATGTGTACCTAATCTAAAAACAATTAACGCACCCAATAAAAAAAGGATGCGCCTTGATAAGTCTTGAGAAAGGCCTAAGGGTTGAGACATAATTTACTCGTTAACAGAACCTTTAGCAGCTTCAATTGCTGCTTTAGCACCTTTTGTTGCCTTAATACCAGTAAGAGTTACTGCACGAGTAATTTCACCAGATAGCATCACTTTAACACGCTTAATATTTTTAGTCACTAAATTATGCTGCTTTAATACATCAATAGTAATATCAGATTCTTCAAGTTTATTGATTTCAGATAACGTCACTTGAGATGTAATAATCGAAACTCTTGATGAAAATCCAACCTTTGGAAGGCGGCGCTGTAGGGGCATTTGACCACCTTCAAAACCAACTTTTGAAAAACCACCAGAACGAGATTTCTGACCCTTATGACCACGGCCACAAGTTTTACCCCAACCACAGCCAATACCGCGACCTACGCGTTTTCTGCCTTTCTTTTCACCTTCATTTGGTGCCAATGTATTTAAAAACATTTTTCTTATTCCTCTACTTTTAGTAAGTAAGAAACCTTGTTGATCATACCTCTAACTTCTGGCGTATCTTGCAAGGTTACTGTGTGATTAATTCTTTTTAAGCCTAGACCAGTTACCGTAGCACGGTGAGATGGTAAGCGACCATAAAAGCTCTTTAATAATGTCACAGTGACAGTTTTTCCGGCCATTATGCTTCTCCGTTAATTTGTTCAACTGTTTTGCCACGCTTAGCAGCAACCATTGCCGGTGAAGACATTGAAGTTAGACCTTCAACTGTCGCACGAACAACACTAATTGGATTACGAGTACCATTACATTTAGCTAGAATATTGTGTACACCAACTGCTTCTAAAACACTACGCATTGGACCACCAGCAATAACTCCAGTACCATCAGAAGCAGGCTGCATATAAACCTTTGCTGCACCAACGTTTGTAGTAATTGGGTAATGTAAAGTACCATTCACCAAAGGAACTGTTTTCATAGTTTTTTTAGCTTTATCTACCGCTTTTTGAATAGCAGCAGGAACTTCACGAGCTTTACCCGTACCGTATCCAACTTTACCTTTTCCGTCACCTACTACAACTAGCGCGGAAAAACCAAAGATACGCCCACCTTTAACTACTTTTACAACACGACGAATATTAACTAATTTTTCTATATATTCGTTATCGTCGTTATTATTATTTTTTTTATATTCAGCCATTATTCTTGCCTTTTAATATTGTCTTAGTTTGAACCGTTAATTAGAATTCTAATCCGCCGTCTCTTGCTGCGTCAGCCAAAGCCTTGATACGTCCATGGTACTTGAATCCAGAACGATCGAAAGCCACTTTAGTTACCTTGGCTTTTTTAGCTGCTTTTGCAATTGCTGTACCGATTTGTGTTGCCGCATCAACGTTACCACCATTTTTTACTTTAGTTGTAACTGAAGAAGCAGAAGCTAGTGTCTTAGTACCACAACTACTAATGATCTGCGCATAAATATGAGCAGAAGTTTTATGAACACATAGACGTTCAGTACCTCTATCAGCGTGCTGAGCTCTAAACTTAGTTGCTCTTCTTAAACGAGCTTGTTTTTTAGAAAGTTTCATTTTGAATACCTTATCAATTATTTCTTCTTAGCTTCTTTACGAACAACATGTTCATCAGTGTAACGAACACCTTTACCTTTGTATGGCTCAGGTGGACGGTAAGCTCTAATTTCTGCAGCCACTTGGCCAACTTTTTGTTTATCCATACCTTTAACAATAATCTCAGTCTGAGAAGGAGTTTCAACGGTAATACCTTCAGGCAGTGCATAAACAACTGGATGAGAAAAACCTAATGTTAAATCAAGTGATTTTCCCATTGCCTTTGCACGGTAACCAACGCCAATCAGCGACAACTTCTTTTCCCAACCTGCTGAAACACCTTGGATTAAGTTAGCAGTATTTGCTCTTGCAGTACCTGCTTGAGCCCATGCTAGTTTTTCAGCTTTTTTCTCAACTTTAGCAATGGTGAATGTAATTTCGTTATCGTTAATGGCAACAACAACCGCTGGATTAACATCCATAGTTAATTGGCCTAATTTTCCTTTAGCAGTTAAGGTTGCACCTGATAGTGATACATCAATACCAGATTCAATTGTAATAGGTGCTTTTGCTACTCTAGACATTTAATCTCTCCAACTTAGTAAACGCTGCACAAAACTTCACCACCCACATTTTGGGCGGTTGCAGATTGTCCAGTCATTACACCCTTAGGGGTAGAAACAATAACAATACCTAAGCCATTCATAACATTTGGCATTTCAGTACTGGCAGCATAAACTCTCAAACTTGGCTTAGAGACACGTTTTAATGTATCGATAACCGGCTTATTTTCAAAATATTTAAGTTTGATTGTCAGTGTTTTAGCAGCTTTTTCGCCATCAACAGAGAAAGATTCAATGTAGCCTTCTTGTTGCATAACGCTAGCAATAGCAGATTTTAAATTTGATGCCGGGATATTAACTTCTTTTTTCTCAACCATTTGTGCGTTGCGAATTCGAGTTAACATATCAGCAATAGGATCAGACATACTCATATTATTTCTCCTTACCAGCTTGCTTTAGATAAACCAGGAACTTCACCATTCATAGTGCGCTCTCTAAGCTTAGTTCTAGCTAAACCAAACTTACGGTAAAAACCATGTGGACGACCTGTCAAACCACAACGACTACGTTGCCTTGTTGGCGATGCATCACGTGGAAGTGCTTGCAACTTAATCGTTGCCTGAAAGCGCTCCTCATCAGAAGAGTTGACACTCTTAATAATTTTCTTTAATTCAAGACGCTTAGATTTGAACTTTTCAGCAATCTTAGAACGTTTGATATCTCTATTTATCATAGACTTTTTAGCCATTTTCCTTATCCTTTAAATGGGAATTTAAACATTGCTAATAGTTTCTTAGCGTCATCATCAGAAGCAGCAGTTGTCGTGATCGCAATATCCATGCCACGAGTTTGTGTTACTTTCTCAAAATCAATTTCAGCAAATGTAATTTGCTCTGTAATACCCATGTTGTAATTGCCACGACCATCAAATGAGGTTGGCTTTAAACCACGGAAATCACGAATACGAGGGATCGCCACATTAACTAAGCGATCAAGAAATTCATACATTTTCTCTTTACGAAGAGTCACTTTACAGCCAATTGCATTACCTTCTCTAATTTTAAAGCTAGCTACCGATTTACGAGCATTACATGTAAGAGCTTTTTGACCAGAAATTAGGCTCATTTCCTCTAATGCACTTTGTAAAACTTTCTTATCACCTAGTGCACTTCCAAGACCCATGTTAATAGTGATCTTTTCAATTTTTGGCACTGCCATTGGGTTATTAATACCTAGCTCTTTTTGTAAAGCAGGCTTAATAACATTTGTATATTCTTCTTGTAATCTAGACACGGTTTATTTCCTTAACTTGCTCAAACGATTGCTTTGCCGTTTGATTTAAAAAATCTTTCCTTGTTACCATCTTTATTGGTACGTATACCAACTCTGTCAGCTTTATTTGTTTCTGCATTAAAAATTGCAACATTTGAAACCGCTAATGGCATCTCAGTATCAACAATTCCACCAGTCACGCCAGCATTTGGGTTAGCTTTAACATGCTTTTTTGCAATATTCATACCTTCAACAACAACCTTGCTATCTAAAACTTTAGTAACTGTTCCTGTAGAGCCTTTATCTTTTCCAGCAATAATAATAACTTCATCATTTAATTTAATTTTTTGCATTATAGAACCTCTGGAGCTAATGACACAATTTTCATAAATTGCTTATTACGCAATTCGCGTGTAACTGGGCCAAAGATACGAGTACCGACTGGCTCTAATTTAGTATTTAAAAGAACAACTGCATTGTTATCAAAACGAATACGTGATCCATCTGCACGACGGACACCTTGTGCAGTGCGAACAACAACTGCATCATATACATCACCTTTTTTTACCTTGCCGCGAGGTGAAGCTTCTTTAATACTTACCTTAATAACATCACCAATATTTGCGTAACGACGTTTAGAGCCACCTAGCACTTTAATACACATTGCCTTAACACCACCGCTATTATCAGCAACACTAAGTTTTGTTTGCATTTGAATCATTTCTTACTCTCTTTAATTTTTGATATTAATCAATTGAAACTGATTTTTCAACCACTTCTAGTAATGCCCAACACTTAGTTTTAGAAAATGGCTTTGATTCTACCACTCTTACAGTGTCACCCGCTGAACATTCATTCTTTTCATCATGAGCGTGAACCTTAGTGCTACGCTTGATGTATTTCTTGTAAATTGGATGTCTAACCTTGCGCTCAATTTGAACAGCAATCGTCTTATCACGACCAGCACTTACAACCATACCTGTTAGTACGCGTTCTACTTTATTATCACTCATGCTTGTTTCTCTTTAATAATAGTTTTAACTTGTGCAATTGATCTTTTAGTTTTACCTAATTTTGTTGCATCGTCTAATTGTGCGCTACGGTGTTGCATGCGCAATTCAAAATGTTCTTTCAAAAGTGTCATCAACGTTTCGTTTAGTGTTGAGATATCTTGCTCTCTTAATTCTTTAATATCCATTACATTGCTGTCCTTTTAATAACCTTTGTCTTTACTGGTAATTTGGCTGAGGCTAACATAAATGCTTCTCTGGCAATAGTTTCATCGACACCTTGCATTTCAAATAACATTTGACCAGGTTTAATTTGTGCAACCCAATACTCAACACTACCTTTACCTTTACCCATTCTTACTTCTAATGGCTTTTTAGTGATTGGCTTGTCTGGAAAAACTCGAATCCAAATCTTTCCAGTACGCTTAACATGACGAGTCATTGCACGTCGTGCTGATTCGATTTGTCTAGCAGTCATGCGACATCTTCCAATCGCTTGCAGACCGATTTCACCAAAACTGACCTTGTGACCAGTTGCAAGACCGCGATTACGGCCTTTCATTATTTTTCTAAATTTTGTACGCTTAGGTTGTAACATTTCTCAGTCCTTATTACTTCTTACCGATTTGATTTGTAGCACCACGACGAGCAACCTCATCTAATGTACCTTTTTTATGGTCAAGAATTTCACCTTTAAAGATCCAAACTTTAATACCAATAACACCGTATTGTGTGTTTGCACCATAATGAGCATAATCAACATCCGCTCTAAAAGTATGCAATGGCACACGACCTTCACGGTACCATTCAGAACGCGCAATTTCAGCACCATTCAAACGACCACTAACCATGACTTTAATACCTTGTGCACCAATACGAGTAGCATTACCTAATACACGCTTAACGGCACGACGATACATTACACGTTTTTCTAATTGTTGAGCAATATTCTCAGCAACTAGGCGTGCGTCCAATTCAGGCTTTTTAATTTCTTCAATGTTAATATGTACAGGTATGCTCATCATCTTTGAAACAGTTGATTTTAACTGCTCAATATCAGCACCTTTCTTACCAATAACAATACCAGGACGAGCAGTGTGAATTGTTACTTTAGCGTTATTTGCTAAACGCTCAATTTGCACACGACTTACAGAAGCAGAGCTTAATTTCTTAAATAAGAAATCTCTAACTTCAATATCAGACAATAAGAATTTAGAGTAATCTTGAGAATTGGCATACCATTTTGAATCCCAATCTTTAACGATACCTAATCTAATACCTTTTGGATTTACTTTTTGACCCATAACTTAACCTGCACTCACGCCAACAGTAATGTGGCTTGTTCTTTTTAAAATTCTGTTTGCACGACCTTTCGCTCTTGGACGAATTCTCTTCATCGTTGAACCTTCATCAATATAAACGCTGCTTACCTTTAACTCGTCAATATCAAGACCATTATTATGTTCCGCATTAGAGATCGCAGAATTTAAAACCTTTTTGACTAACTTGGCCGCTCCCTTGTTACTAAACGATAAAATATTTAACGCATCTTCTACTGATTTTTGACGGATCTGATCCGCGATCAATCTCACTTTAAAAGCTGATCCTTTTGCGTATTTATGTACTGCTTTAACTTCTTTCATGTCATTCACCTATATTACTTACGGTCGCCAGAGTGACCATTAAAGGTTCTCGTCAAAGCGAATTCACCTAACTTATGACCAATCATTTCTTCTGTGATTGATACCGGAACATGTGCTCTACCGTTATGAACTGCAATTGTTAAACCAATCATCTCAGGTACGATTACTGAGCGACGTGACCAAGTTTTGATTGGTTTTCTGTCATTGTTATCTTGAGCCGTTAATACTTTTTTTATTAAGTGCTCGTCAACAAATGGTCCTTTTCTTAATGATCTAGCCATGATTAACCCTTATTTCTACGACGTACGATAAGTTTATCAGTACGTTTATTACTACGTGTTTTGTAACCTTTAGTTGGTGTACCCCATGGAGAAACAGGGTGACGACCACCACTTGTTTTACCTTCACCACCACCATGTGGATGGTCAACTGGGTTCATTACTACACCACGAACAGTTGGTCTAACACCTCTCCAGCGAGTTGCGCCCGCTTTACCTAATTTTCTTAAACTATGCTCTGATTTAGAAACCTCACCAATCGTTGCACGACATTCAGCTAAGACTTTACGAACTTCTCCAGAACGTAATCTTAAAGTAACATAACTTCCTTCTTTAGCAATCAACTGTGCTGATGTACCTGCACTACGTGCAATTTGAGCACCTTTCTTAGGCTGAAGCTCAATACAATGAACAACACTACCTAAAGGAATATTAGCTAAAGGCATAACATTGCCTCTCTGAATTGCAACAGTTGTACCAGAAATAACACTATCACCAGCTTTTAAACCCTTAGGGGCAATAATATAACGACGCTCACCATCTGCATACAATACTAAGGCAATGTTTGCACTACGATTGGGATCATATTCAAGACGCTCAACACGTGCTGTAATATCATCTTTATTACGTTTAAAGTCAATCATACGGTAACGACGCTTATGACCACCACCTTTATGACGAGTTGTAATACGACCTGCGTTATTACGACCGCTAATTCTATTCTTGCTTTCAGTTAGTGGTGCATAAGGTGCGCCTTTGTGTAGATCTTCATCTACAATACTAACTACAAATCTTCTACCTGGTGAGGTTGGTTTTCTTTTAATTACTTGTGCCATAATATTCTCTTAAGTGCTGCTTACATCAATCATTTGGCCTTCAGACACTCTTACCATTGCCTTCTTCCAATTAATGCGACGACCAATCTTGCCTTTAAATACTTTCTTTTTGCCTTTAACAACTGATGTAGTGACATTTTCGACAGTTACGCCGAATAACAACTCAACAGCTGCCTTAACCTCTTTCTTGTTGCTATCAACACGTACTTTAAATGCGTATTGATTAGTGGCGGACAACATAGCTGTCTTTTCTGAAACAATAGGAGACAATAGGGTTTTTAATACTTTTTCTTGATTCATAACATTACCTCAATTCTCTTCAATGCAGCTTCTGTAACAACAACATTTTGATAACCAATCAAACTAACAGGGTCAATGCTTTGCGTGTCACATACACCAACATGGTATAAGTTACGAGAAGATAAGTACAAGTTCTCATCTAACTCATCTGTCATTAATAATGCATCCTTAATGTCTAACGATTTAAGAATAGATGTTATATTTTTAGTTTTGGCCTCTTTAACATCAAACTCAGAAACAACTTTAAGACGATCAGTACGGGCTAACTCAGAAAAAATAACTGAAATTGCACCTTTGTACATTTTTTTGTTAACTTTTTGAACGTAGCTACGAGGTTGTGCAGCAAATGTCACACCACCTGAACGCCAAATTGGACCACGTGAAGTACCTGCACGGGCTCGACCTGTACCTTTTTGATTCCATGGCTTTTTACCGCCACCGCTTACTGCTGCACGGTTTTTTTGAGCTTTTGAACCCTGACGACCGCCAGCCATATAAGCTGTTGTAATTTGATGGACCAAAGACTGATTGTAGTCTCTTGCAAAAATAGTATCAGCTACTTCGGTCGTAGTTGACTTGTTCGTGCTTAAATTTAATATATTTAATTTCATCTTAAAACTACCTTATGAATTTGCTTCTTCAGATTCAACAGACTCAGTTGCCGCGTTATCTTGAATATTTTTACTAACTTCAACGTTAATTTTGCCCTTCTTAGGTGATAATGAAACTTTAACAATGCCTTTAGTTGATCCAGGAATAGAACCCTTAACCAAAATAACATTCTTATCACTATCGACTCTAACAATTTCTAAACACTCTTGTGTTACTTGCTCATCACCCATGTGACCAGCCATTTTCTTACCTTTGAATACGCGACCCGGCTCTTGACACTGACCCGTAGAACCAATTGCTCTATGAGAAATTGAGTTACCATGCGTTGCATCTTGCATTGAGAAATTATGACGCTTGACACCACCTTGATAACCCTTACCTTTAGACTGACCCGTTACGTCAACGTAATGACCAGCACCAAAAAGAGAAATATCAAAACTTGTGGCGTCAGCAATATCTTCAGCATCTGCTCTAAATTCCCATAAACCTAAACCAATTTCTGCAGAAGCTTTAGCATAGTGACCTTTGATTGCAGCAGGTACGCGACGCACTTTAGCTTCACCTTTTTTGTTAACTTTTGCACCTGTTGTAACTTGAACAGCACTATAGCCATCAACTTCAAGAGTTCTTGTTTGAACAACACGATTAGGTTCAATTTTAATAACGCTAACCGGCGTAGCTGTGCCATCGTCGTTTATTAAACGCGTCATACCTAATTTTTGTCCTACTAAACCAATTGCCATGATCTTATTCCTAATTTATTTATATCTGTCTAGTTAAGCTTGATCGCTACATCAACACCAGCAGCTAAATCTAACTTCATTAAAGCATCTACTGTTTTATCTGTTGGGCTAATAACATCCATTAATCGAATGTATGTTCTTAACTCGTATTGATCTCTTGCTTTCTTATTTACGTGTGGAGATGTCAATACAGTAAAACGCTCTTTCTTAGTAGGAAGAGGGATTGGACCCCTTACACTAGCACCAGTACGCTTAGCAGTCTCTACAATCTCAAGCGCCGATTTGTCAATTAAACGATGATCAAATGCTTTTAATTTAATTCTAATATTTTGATTGCTCATGTGTTTTTGTCCTATCTATTTGTAGTGTCTTTATTTACAAACGAAAAACCGAAGATTATACAATAAATCTTCGGCCTCTATTTAACTAATTAATCCGTAACCTTAGAAACAACACCCGCACCTACTGTACGGCCACCTTCTCTAATTGCGAATCTTAAACCATCTTCCATAGCGATTGGTGATAATAGCTCTACGTCCATTTTCACATTGTCAC
>Ga0181557_1000486_pt1 | contig 50278 bp, 30 predicted proteins | sample 011ome_23_FD_148632 | JGI IMG/M metagenome (GOLD analysis project Ga0181557, IMG submission 148632) | Coastal salt marsh microbial communities from the Groves Creek Marsh, Skidaway Island, Georgia - 011506CT metaG (spades assembly) | ecosystem: Environmental > Aquatic > Marine > Intertidal zone...
GCGGTTGAAACTTTCGATTCCGTATCGCTTCGTGCGATTGCTCTGCGTACACGAATGCCTTCGCGTTCCTTCGTCCATTGTTACCACTTGAAACTCCATCCTCCATTCTCACTCTTACCGTGGTCTGAAACAACCCTCCCGTCCTCTTCTCTTCCTCCTCGTGCGCTTCCAACAACTTGCGCAACGTCCACGACGAAGCGCTTCCTTGCCGCGATTTCTCAAACGCGTTTTGAATGAGCACCGGTTCGTGTAAGCATCGAATAAATTTCTCGTCCAAGAACTCGCTCTTATTATTCGCATCGCTCAAATCAATGGTCGCGACGTGCCCGTAAATGTTCATCTTCGAACCGCTGCCGTTCTCGTCCTCAAAGTCACCTTCTGCCGTTTCGTTCTCATTCTTCGCATCCAACACGTCCAGCTTTGCGAGCACGCGAACGTAATTCGCCGCGACGTACTCTTTCACACCACCATTTCGATACGCACCACTCTCGCCTTCATTTCTCATCTCTCGCTTGCCAACTCTCCTTCGTATTCTGTCTCCTCTTTTGAGGTGTTCTCGTTGCCCTTCCTCTCGCGCATTCCAAAGCCTTTGATTTCCCGTTAGGTGTTTGGAAAGATGAAACGAAGAAAGACATCTTTGCGCGTTGTTCATCTCAGATTATCGCACTCTCGCGAAAAAGTCTTAAATCTCTCTCTCACTCGCTCGTGCGCGCGTTCTCGTCGAGTTCATCTCATCTGCGTTCAATGAAAAGGGTGTGTTATGGTATGACTGCGATGTGTTTTCTTTATGAAGAAAGTTTGGATAAAATGGAAGACATGTCTGTCGTCATTCCATCCGAACAACGCGCGCAAAAAGTAAAGCACAGATACAGACGTTGATCAGGAAAACGTCGCCACCCCGAGGAAGAGAAACACGACGAGTCACACTTCTGCACGCGAGAAACGATGGGGACGACGATGCTTTCGACGACGAATGTTTTCTGCGTAAAGATGACTGCGTCCAAAACGTCATCACTCAAAGAGAGTTCGCGACGATATAGACGACGACGACGACGGAATGATGATGGATTCGCGACGACGACGACCAGAGCGAAAGCAGACGGCTCCAAGGAGAGCAACATTTTCGATAAAATCGCCAACGAGGCGAACAAAATGCTCGACGTCATGGAAGGCGGGCCAAAGTTACGGAAGTGGTACGGCGAGGATTCCTCGGTCGGGAAAGATGGCGAAGTGAAAAGAGAGAGAGAAGAAAAGGAGGAAAGTTTAAGGAAAGAGGAACGAGAGATGCAAATGAAGATGGACAGTGAAGAGAGCGCGTACGGGAACGAAGAGGAAGAGATGAGTTCTCCGAAGAGAGCTATTTATGTGCTCGATTCTGGATCAAAGCTCGGCGACGCGGTGGTCATGCAACTCGTGCTCGCGAAGTTGGACGTGAAGGTGGCGTGCGAGAACGTGGAGGCGGAGAGCGCGAGGTACGGGCCATACGTCGACGTCGCGGATTTAGGGGACGCGAAGGCGTTGCGTCGATCGTTGGCTGGTGTGAGGTCGGTGATTGTTCCCGCGGGTAAGTTTGACGAGTCGTTCGCGAAATCGTGCAAGGAGAGCGGGGTGAAGCACATCGTGCTGTTGTCGACCGCGAAAGCGAGTAAAGGGAACGTGTTGAGCATGTTTTTGGACGACGAAGGCGCACGGGCGAGAAAAGAGGAGAAGAGAGAACAATTGGCTAGAAGTTTGGGGATACCTTTGACGATTATTCGCCCAGTGGACGTGGTGGATGAACCAACGAGAGGGAAGACGATGGCGTTCTCCAAGGAAGACGGACGATTGAGCGGCACGATTTCAATCGAGGATGTCGCCGTGTGCGCGGTCCGAGCGTTAGCGCAGCCGCCGAAGAAAGGTAGCGACGCGATTGCATTCGAGATTGCGACATCTAACGAGACCGGTAAGACGGATTGGAAAGGGCAGTTTGCGATGTTGAAAGCTTAAAAGTTAAAGTGCTTGTAATTTATCATTTTCTAGCTCTAGCTCGGGTTGTTGTTACTAAAAATGTTTACTATTCGTATAAATTAAGTTTAAGGGTTTGCTATCGTTATCAACTCTTGCGGTTTACACGGCGCGCGACACATCGGGCACTCTGGTTTCTGTTGGCAACACTCCACCGCGCACTCCCAACACAAACAGTGTCCGCACTTCAACGCGGTTGGGTATTTCGTAGGGTTCAAACATAACGGACACGGTATATCATGCCAGGTGTACCGTTTGGCATCTTCGTCGTCGGCTCGATCAAAGTCGTTCGATAATCCGTTGCCGCCGAAACTTGGAAGCATGTTTGCGTCGTCAATGACTGAAACTGGATTTACGCTTCCTTTTCGTCTCTCCTTTGCTTCGTCTCTCGATCTATCCCCACATTTCGTCACGCCGTCCGCCTCAAAAAAGCCAAACTCCTCCGCCGCTTTCGGTCGTCTTCCTTTTGTCGCTTTCCCGCTCAAATGTAACTTATACCTACGCTGTCCTTCATTAAATACTGCGTATGCTATTTGCAACGCGACCAGCTTCGACAGCAAAGAATACTGCGCCCTTGGCTCTCCCGGATTCGGGTTCACAAACACCCTCTCCATCCCGGTCGCCCAGTTCGTCCAAGAAACATACTTTCCGAACGCGTAAAAGAGCATCAACTGCGTCAAAGGTCCAAATCCTCCTCGGTCGTTGACTCCTTTGAGCGCTGGATTCGTCGCAGTTGCATTCTGCGGCGCGTTTCCGAACACCCACGCGTACGCTTTTAAGAACTGTTTTTTCAAAGCGCTTTTGTTCCTCTCCTTCTCCTTATCGCCGCTGCTACTCGTACTACCACTACTATTACTACTAGCACCTAACAAAGACTGTTTTTCAAACGCCCCAACACCGGAAACAGCGTTCCTGGACGCATTTTTCAACCGTCTCCCGATCGGTTTCGCCAACGCCTCCAACGCGACCAACGCCCACCGTCGCGAGGCGCTCGGGATGTCCCCTCTCGCGTCCGCGATGAAAAGATCCGTGTATTCTATAAATCCGTGTAAATGATGAACGAGAGAGTAACAGAGTGCATATAAAAACAGAGAGGGAGAGAGAGTCAGTATTCAATCGCGAGTTCAATACAATCAAAGAATCAAAAGAGAAATTTTAGTTCCTACCTTCCCCGAGCGTTTGCGAGTTGCACCCGGTGGTGAATGCAAAGTACAAGAAATCACCGAAAGATTCGATGGCATCGAGTTTGTCGTTCCAGAACTGCGGGCCGAATAACAGCCGAACGGAATCAGAGACGGATTCAGATATGAGCTGTTAAAGTGCGCACGCACAGAGAGAGGGAGAAAATGGATCGAAATGTCAGTCTTTTTTGCACGTGAAAGCGCGTCATTTGATTTCTATAGGGGATTTCATTTTTCCAATTCAAACTTTTGCACCCGTACCTTTCGATAGTAATCGTCCTTCTGATGCGCTCGGACTAAATCTGGTTGCGCCGCGGATGGGAGATGCGGGATTGCCGCCGACGCAGCGGGCATCGCACCATCAGCGCCGCGCGTGCTCATGCTCATGATGACGCTTTTAGGCTCTCAATTGCTGAAAAAATGGCGTTTTGGAGAAAAACTTTCCCGAAAAGCACACTCACGCGTCACAAAATCAATGACAACATATTCCAACGAAGAACGACCTCGCAAACTTTCATCCGCGGTAAACCTAGACCAAAACGAATCGGTCGAGACCACGAGAGTTACCATCGAAGAGAATTGCACGTGTTACGCGCACTACTCCGTGTTTTTGTTTGAAAACGACGGGGAGAAATCCCCTAGTAGGAATGCCCTACGATTTAGCACCAATGAAGAAGAAGGCGAGGAACAACTCGCGCTGGCGATATATGTGGGCCAACCGAACGCGCGACACGTCGCGTGCAAAGGCGTCGATGAGTGCTTGCGATTGATGAAAAATGTCGGCGAGAAGGCGTCTTTTGTGATACCTCCTTCGTTAGGGTACGGGGATGCTGGAAATATCTCCTTCCCTTCGATACCGCCGAAGTGCGAGTTACTCGTGGAGATTGAGCTGTTGCACGTGGAAGGGACGAAAGAGACGCCAGATACCAATCGAGCGGATTTAACGTTCGAGAAACGGATGGAGCGGTGCGAAAATTTGAAAAAGAAAGGGAACGAGAAGTTTCGAGATGGATCGAAGAAAGCGGCGGTGCGGTTGTACGAGAGCGGTTTGTCGTACATCACGGAGGATTTGATGCAACAGTTGGTGTTGCCAAAACACGTGGATTTAGCGGAAGAGTTGAGAGCGACGTTGCGATTGAATATGGGCGGGAGTTTTTTAGCGTTGAAGGAGTACGCGTTGTGCGTCAAGTATTGCGATTTGGCGAGGGGCGAAGGCGTCTGGGGCGACGCCGTGAATCGGTGTCACTTTTTTCGCGAGAAAAAGGAAGATTCGTGTTGGTTGACGAAACCACAACAGGTCAAGGCAATGTTTAGGAAAGCGCAAGCGCTGGAGAGCATGCCCGGAGAGAAATACGAGGAAGCGATGAGCGTACTACAGGAAGTGCACGATAGTTTGGACGCGGAGTTGGAAAGGCGGTATGTTAAAGCGAACGGGCGTCGCCAAGGAAACGCTCGCCAAGGAAACGCGGAAACTGTGTTTTTCAATGCCTTGGATCCTGAACAGCACGAGAACGCAAAAATGTTTGAGATGTTTCGGAGCGATTTCTTACTTTCTGTGGAGAAAATCAACAGAGTAACCAAGTTGATTGAGAAGCGAGAGAAGATGTCTATGGCTGAGTTTTGTGGAGTGTTCGAGAAGAAGACTTGAGCGAAAAAGGGGGTGTTGATTTCGAGGCGTAACTGATAAATAAAAAAAGAAGGAAAAAAAGTTTTTCTCGTCACAAACATGGCTGAAGAAAGTAACAGAGAAGAAACAATCACTGGCGCGACGGCGGTATGGAGGGTGGCGGAAAGTCACGGCGTCACGCACGTTTTCGCCAATCCTGGCACGACGGAGATGCATTTCGTCGGCGCGTTTGAGTCTGTTCGTAAAATCGAGCCAATCTTGACTTTACACGAGACCGTTGCCTCTGGAGCTGCAGACGGGTATGCTAGAGTGAAGAAAGGCTCGAATGTGAATATTCCAGGCGTAACTTTACTCCATCTCGGTCCGGGATTGATGAATGCTTCGGCAAATCTACACAACGCTCATCGCGCCGGATCGTCTGTTGTAAACGTAGTCGGCGATATGTCCACTTGGCATTCTGGCACCGATCCAGTCCTTGAGAGTTCGATCGCTGATATCGCGAAGATTAACGGCGCGGTTGTTTCGTCCAAAGTCCCCGCAGCTATTGCGGCGGATGCAAAAGAAGCATTTGTGACTGCGACGAGAAACTCGACATCTCCGGGGGCGTCGAAAGTGGTTACTTTAATTGTACCCCACGATCGAAGTTGGGAGCGCGTTTCGAAAGTATCCGTCGAAGATGTGATTCGTGGAGATGCTTCGCCATTAGAGCAACTGAACGAGGATCGTGAACAAAAGAGTCAACACCTCCAGTCACCAGAGCAAGCAACGACGAAAGGAAGTGTAGCCGAGCGCATGCACGCGCAACTCACAGAACTTCTAGATGAAAAAGAAGTTCCGCCACCATTTACGACCAAGACTACCTTTCGTTCCATCGGATTAACATCGCAATCGAGCATACGCTACGCCTCAATGTTACGCGAAGAATTCAAGTTGGATATTCAACCGACGATCATGTATGACTACAGTTTAGTTTGGGACTTAGTTTTATACATCGAAGACCGCTTGGCGATTGAGAACAAAAACAGCGGGGGGGAGAATAGTTTCTCTCCTGCGTCTTCACCCACGCGAGAGAGCGCTGATGTGGGTAAGAAAAATACTTCACATTCGCATGGTCTTTCTGAACCGGTACAAAAGGCCATCAACGCGTTTGGTAAGTCGTTCGTAAAAAGTATTTTGAAATCTGAATCCGGGAAAGTGGGCGTCTACTTGGGCGGCGACGCGGGAATTAGAGAAAACTTGGAACGTGTCTGCGGAATTTTTCGCAAACTGGGCATCTCCGAAGACTCAATTTACGTCGAAAATGCGTTCTCGCGCATCGATCGTGGTGGTGATCTCATGGTGAAAAGATGTCCATACTTCCCGCGCGACGCGATGGCGACGTTGGCCAGTTTTGAAACGCTCGTTCTCGTCGACGCGAAGAAACCGGTCGCGATGTTTGGCTACAAAGACCAAAACTTCTCCTCGCTCATTCGCCAAGGCGAGGACGATGTTTGGGAAATCGAAGCACCGCCTGGTGGCAAACTGACTGACGCGTTTGAAGCGATCGAAACTGCGTTAGAAAAGAAGGCAAATGCGTGGAGAACGGATGTTGCGGACGCTAAGAACGATAAACACCGCGAAAGAGTCACGCGTGCGGCGAAGGAAAATACGTTGCGTGAGACGAGCGGAAAGTTGACACCCGCCGCAATGTGCGGAACGATCGCAAAATCGCAACCGGAAAACTGTGTTGTTGTTGATGAAAGTTTAACGTCAGGTTCGATGTATTGGGACTCGACCGATGCGTTCTCGCCTCAGTTTACGCACTTGACTCTCACCGGTGGAGCGATTGGTTTCGGTCTTTCCGCCGCAGTCGGGGCGGCGGTCGCTGATCGTTCGCGCAAAGTCATCGCGTTTCAAGCCGACGGTTCAGGTTTGTACGATTGTCAAGCGCTATGGACTATGGCCAGGTACAATTTGAACGTGTGCGTGGTCATTTGCAACAACTCGAGTTACAACATCTTAAACATTGAAAATGCGATGCAAAGAGTTGAAGATGCGAACAAGACAAACGTGTCGAAATCGTTGACGAGTCTCGGGGAACCAACCATCGATTGGGTCACCATGGCGAAATCGTTCGGCTTCCGCATGGCTACTCGATGCGACACGATTGAAAGTTTCCAAATGGTCTTCCAAGAAGCGATGGAAAAGAACGGCGATGGCCCCATACTCGTGGAGGCTGTTTTATAGTCAGCGTACTGCAAGATGCATATGCGTCTCTCTCGTGTTCTCTTTGTCATTCAAAGAATTCTACTAAATCCTACTAAAGCATTGCTATTTCTTCGTCACCTTCACATTCAGTGGGAGTCGCCGTCGTCGTCATCGCTGTTGCAAATGTTGAAAACGGCGCTCTTCGTCCTCCTCCTCTCGCCGACTTGTTCCTTCTGTCCATTTGCCTTTCATAAAACTTGGCAAAGTACTTCTCGTCTGTGATCATTGACTCGTCGAACTGTTTGATCAGACTCGTCATCTTTTCGACGTCCGCCATCGCCGTCTCCAACTTCACCTGCTTCGTCGCCGCGTCTTCGACGTGGTCGTGAAACGTCACCATGTTTTGGTCGTCAATTTTCGCCGTAACGCCGCCTCGGATATTCGATCGAGCAACCATTTCGTTCACCAACATCTTCGCTTCGCTTTCGCCGCCGTCCAGATGCAACTCGCGCGCAATAGCCCCCAAACTTAACGACGAGTACGTCTCTGCCACTTTGCGGACTTGCGCGAGTTGGACAGATTTGTGCGCTAACAAGACCAAGTCTGCATTTTTGTCGTTTTCGAAAATGGCGGAGTACTTCTTCATGGTTTCCGTGAAACGTTGCAAAGGCGTTGACGATGATTTATCACCACGAACACTTTTGTTCGACAACGCTTCCACGAGAAGTTGATAGGGACTATTGTTTTGCTGTTGCTGTTTCTTTTCCTCGTCTTCTTCTGCATCTTCTTCGCCTTCCCCTCTTGGCGCCGGCGGCGGCGATGAATCGATGTCGTCGTCCAAAGCGTCTCCTTCCTCTTCAAACTTCATCTTCATCTTTTGCGGAGTCGTCTCCTCTCTAGCTCCTTTTGTTCCTTGTTGATGATGATATTCGTGTTCATCCTCGTTCTTCATCTCGTCGTCCTGAGATGAATCGTTCGATTGTTGTTTTCTGTTTGGATCTTCCGCGGCGCCAAAATCACCTGTGGCTAAAATGTCCTCCAAGTCCACATCTGCGAACTCGTTCGACTCGTTTCCAAAACTCCTACCTCCTCGCTTACCACCATAATCACCACCGATAAATGGCGTTTGCTGCATCAACGCTTGTCTGACCACATTCGATGTCTTCGCGGGAATCCCGCTCTTCTCGGACAAAAACGTCGACGTTTCACCCGTTCGAACGATGGACGCCAAGAGCAATTTGTTATAACTCTCCATCTGGACTCGTCCGCACTTCTCTTTCGTCGGCATCGAAATGCAGTGTGAAAAGAACGAAATAGCTCGATCGTACTTTTCCGCGCACAAGCACGACAAACCGGCGTAATAGCAATAGTTTGCAAAATCTTTCGCCTTAAATCCAGTTTCGGACGGATCTTCCACGGCGAAGAGAAGTCCTCCCTCGTACGCCTCGTTCTCTCTCTTCAGTTCCACGCACGTTTCGTAACACACCGCGTGCAAAAACGTCACCTTACCTCTCGATACCACGTTTGAATACGTTTTCAAAGCGTACTTCAGCGGCTCCAAAGCTCGTTCCAAAACTCCCATCTCGCGCAATGTCTTCACGTACGACCTCGCGACCACCGCAAACGCCTTCTTCGCGAGCGCCGAAGCGTTGGCCAGATGCGCTTCATACTCCTCCTTCTCCTTCGCGAACAACACGCACTTTTCCGCCAACTCGAGAAATTTCATCGCATCTTCTTCCGAGATCGCCTTCGTTACCAACGACGCGCTCCCGTCGTCCTCATCTTCGCCGCTCTTTTTAGCGTAAGATCCTCCTCCTCCTCCTAAAAAATCCATCGTCTTTTTCTTTCTGATTTTCGTCTGCGAAATTTTCTTCTTCGTTGCCGCTGCGGTCGTCGTCCCGGTGCGTTCGCTCTTTTTCTTCTTCTCTTCCTCTTCCTCCTCCTCTCTCTCGTTCTCTTCCTCTCCTTCCTCTTCCACGCCTCCTCTCGCGAAATCGACCACGGATTTCAACAGCATCGCGCGTTCGCTCATTCGCAATCGCGCGAAAACGGTTGACGAGGCTAAAATCAGATCCGGTCGAGATGCGAAGTGTTTTCTCACGGAAAGTTTCGAGAAGATCGCTTCGTTTTCCTCGAACGAATTCGAGACCAGGTCTTCTAGAACCGGAACGTGCAGTTCTTTCATTCTTCTTCTTCTCCCTTTGCGGGTGCGATGAATACTCGAACGACGGTTGAGAGAGTTACGCTACGGTCGAGAGGGTATTCTTTGAAGAATTTTCTCTTGAATTTTCTTTTGCTTCACTCCCCAACGAGAAAAACGTCTTCTTTGACGTTTCGGAGAAAAAAGAACAACAATACGACTAAATAATGGGGAAAAAGATGTCCGGCGCGCAGAAGAGGAAGAAGAGGAAGGAGAAAGAAGAGGCCGTGAAGGAAGCTGCGGCGGATATGGAGCGGTTGAAGCTTGGGCCGACCAAGATATGGACGGGATTGGTGTTGCATCACAAGGATGTGTTTGTATCGCATGTCTTGTCGAAATTGAATAAGACGGATCAGTTTTTCTTTTCAGAGGTGAATAGAGAGAGTCGAGATGTGCTTAAGTACGCCGGGGTAGACGTATCAGCAATACCTTGTTGTATTGTTGAATGCTCATCCATTTCGACGTTGGAATGGGCGTGGAATCACTATCCCTGGGGAAAGAAAGATACCAAAGGAAACGTGACAGATCAAGCCTTGTTTTGCTCGGTAGTTGCTGCAACGAACAAACTCGAGTTCCTCAAGTGGGCGAGAGAAGTGAAACAGTGCGAGTGGGATGAAAAGACGATTACTGTGGCAGCAGCTATAGGTAATCTCGAGATGCTGAAGTACTGCTTCTCGAATGGTTGCCCGTGTGATGAAGAAGAGTCGTGTGAACTAGCAGCTGATAGAGGACACCTCGACTGTCTTCGATTTCTTTTCGACAAAGTAAAACCTTCGCGAAGGACGGGGAAAAACGCAGCATTACTGGCAGCATGCGGTGGTCACGTGGAGATCTTGAAATATTTCGTTGAAGAACGAAAGATAGCGGATGTGGTAAAGAGTGACTGCGTGTGCAGTACTGCAGGGTTTGGCCAACTCGATTGTCTCAAATACTTAGTCGAAGAGGCGAGAGCGCCTCTTGACGACTGGCGAGACACCGCTTGGGCTCGTTACAACGAACAACCCGACTGCGAAAACTACTTGCTCGAAAAAGGGTGCCCAGAACCAACGGACGAAGAATACGCTGCATTTGTCGAGGATCAGCAACGAGATTCCGAGGAAGAGAACAGCGATTGAGAAGATAGATAGATCATTGAGAGAGAGAGAGAGAGAGAGAAAGAGAAAGAGAAAGAAAGAGAGAGACATTTTCCATGTGCTAATTTTTGTCGCAGAGACAACAAAAACAAGGCACGCATCACTCGACACTTTTTTGTGCACACAAAACACACACACCACACATGTCCTCCTTTTCGCTCGCATCGAGAGCCATCGCGTGTAAGAGCGGCATCTTTTCTTCTGCTTTGTCGACGACGACCACCGCGGCTGGCAGAAAATGCGCGAGCAAGAAGAGTTTCAGCGTGAAAGTCGTTCGCGCGCAAGCGGCGAGCGAGGATGGAGAAAACGACGTATCTGCCGACGTCGATGCAAAAACGAACGCGGGAGAGGAGTCTGAAACGTCGTCGACGACGAGCATTACGACCATCGAGAAGACGAAAGACATGGGAAGCAAAGACGAATACGAATTAGTCGGTCCGAAACCGGAGAGATTTAAAGTCGCGGAAGGGCAGCTGGTGAGTTTGCTCACCGCGGCGACGCCGGCGTCGACGAGATTAATCAGTGGCGTTCTGACGTCTGGGTGGAAAGTGTCGCTGGAAACCGGTCCGGTGCCGGACGGGGAGTATTCGTTTGGTTCCTTTGGCGGGCGATATCTGAAAGAAACGAGCGACACGGAATCGTTCAAACGTCCGGAGAAACCGTTGAAACTCTACGAATTTGAGGGATGTCCATTTTGTCGCAAAGTGCGCGAGGCTATCGTTTGGCTCGATTTGGATCCCATAGTATATCCGTGTCCGCAAGGCGGGAAAAGATATCGCGAGTTTGTCAAGGAAACTGGAGGGAAAGCGCAGTTCCCCTACTTGATCGACGAAAACACCGGTACGAAAATGTACGAGTCCGACGATATCATCGAGTATTTGTACGAAAACTATGGGCCGGGGAAGGATAAAGTGCCTAGTTTGATAAGTCGGTCGCCGATTGTCACCGTTGCCGCGGGTCTCGGCATGTTAGGCAGAATTGGCAAAGGGAGCAAATTGGATGCAAAGTCCACGGCGAACGAGAAGGAGTTGGAACCAATTGTGTTTTATGGCTACGAGACGTCTCCGTTTTGCAAAATCGTTCGCGAACGGTTGGTGGAATTGGAAATCCCGCACCAAATCAAAAGCACGGGAAGAGGCTCGTACAAGAGGAAGGAGTTGTTGAAAAAGCGCGGAACTTTTCAAGTCCCTTACATTGAGGACCCAAACACGAAGAAAGCGATGTTCGAAAGTAAAGATATCTTGGAGTATTTGAACAGAGAGTACGCGTCGTAAAAAACGTTCGTGTCCGCTCGCTTTTTTTGATAAACAAAAATGTACAACATCATCACAACACGTCGAACGCGTCGTCCTTCGTCTTCTCGCGAATCCGTTTTCTCAACTCCACAAATTTCTTCGCGCTCGCAAATTCGTTCAAATCTTCGTATTCTATTTCGTTCTTTATCGCGACTTTAATCGCTTCCGACCACCGTATCCGGTACTTGATCTCCTCTTTCGTTCTCCCGTCGCCAAACTTCAAATCACCTTTTTTAGGAGGTCTCCAATCGCCGATTAAATACCACGCGTCCTCGCCTTGGTCTTCGGTATAATACAAGTCGCTGATGTCGACGTTCTTCTCTTTCGCTCGCTCGATTTGTTCCTCCAGCTGTTTCGAAAGCGCCGCTTTCCCACCACCGAGCGTTATGATTCTCACGAGTAAGATAATCACCCCAGCTTCTGCTGCGCTGTCGAGATTGAAAATCGAAACGTCGTCTATCGTAGCTCTTGGAACAGCGACTCCTCGTTTCCTTTGAAAAGTCGAAGAACTCCTCTTGGTTCCCGCACGACGAGGAGACAAAGTTGTTGTTGTTTGAGACGCTCTGCTACTCACACTACTACTCGCTGATGACATCATTGTATCTGAGATATTATGGGGAACTTCGGTTGGGAAATACGTAAAATATCTCCTCATTCTAAAACAAAGATGTCTATCCCTCCAGATGTCATTCGAAAGGCCGAGATGCAAATGAAAAGGAAGGCTCCGGATGATTTGAATGGTGAACAACACAAAACGAGGAGCAAAAATGCGAACGCGGCTGCTTCGTCGTCGACTTCCTCTTTGCAGTTTGACTACGCTTTGGAAAAGCAGTTTCGTAACAACTCGGTGGCGGGCTTTGCGCTCACATGCGTCATGCACCGAGAACGGTCGGCGATGAAAGAAGCTTTGGAGTTGTTGAGAGAGTGTCTGGACGACGATTTCACCAAAATCTCGCCCATGAAGATGCCGTGCAAAGCGTTTGCTTTTCTAAGTTTTATAGATACGAATTGCGATGGTGAAACGAATTGTAAGTTATTGGAGGTGATGAAGCGAGTGATGAGAGCGAGTCGTCAAAATGTGAGGTTTTTAGAACGCATGATTGCAATACAAACAACGTGCGAATACAGCGAAGACGCGATTGAACGAGCGATCGATCGATTACGTATTGATGGTGGTTGGAGCAAGAGTAGTAGTAGTATTAGTAGTGGTCGTAGTAGTCAATTCAAGTCGTTTGCGATTTGTCATCGAGATTGCTTTTCGAAAGCGCTCTCTGAAGATGTCGAAAAATGGAAATCGAGGGCAGTCACGAACGCGGTTGCAAAAGCGGTATCGAAAATAACGCGCATCGATAAAGTTGATTTGAGAGATCCGGATGTGGTCATCTTTGTCGTCGTCTTGGCGGTGAACGACAATTTTGGCATAAAAAATACAGACAACATCCCGACGCGTCGGCTCGGTTTGTCGTACGCGACGAGAGAGTCGAAGGTGTTCACGGTGAAATCGAAAGGAATAGATGCGACGAATTTAAACCATAAAGAATGAAAAAAAAAAGTTGTCTCCACCGGAAATCGAATCCGGGTCTCTGCCGAACTGAGTCATTTTGCTCAAGAGAGTACAGTGAATTTTCACTGCGGATGAGTTTGGTTGCCAAAAGGTGCCATTGAGGGATGGCAGGGCAATGTTCTACCTTTAATTGAAGGACGAGTTAGAAGCTGTTCTTTTCTTTGCACCAAATTTTTTGAACTTACCACTGAACCATGGAGACGCCTTGCAGTTTAGGTCTCAAAATAAGACATAAGAAACTAACAACGTAGCCCTAAATCAACATTTTTTTGGTTCCTTACTTTCTGAAAAATTTTCTCTCGGTCTTCACATTGTTGTCTCGTGCAGAGATTATCCCCTCCCTGCTTTGTGCTCGGGGGTGGTGGTCGTCGACATGCTCTTCGCCGTCACCTCTCTCTCGCCAAACACGCCTCCGTCTTCTTCCTCGTCTTCTTCTTCCTCGGATGACGACGATGAAAATGACGACGAAGAAAACAAAGGAAAAAAGAAAACAAAATTGACTTTCGTCAAGAAAAAAAATCTATCCCGGCGTATCAGTCCTATAAATCTGATGCGACGAGCGCAGTCTTTGGGAGATTTATTGTTGACTACGACGACGAATACTAATAAGAAGAATAAAAAGAAGAAGAAAAAGAACGAACAAATATCGTATCAAACCCTGGCAATTGTGATTCTTTCTTCTCTGCTCATCTTCTCTTTACTCGTCATCAAGCAGCAAAACAAAAACAGAAAGATTCGAGACATTGATAGAAAGTTGCACCACACGATATCCGCGCTCGCGACGAGAGCGCAATGGAGTTTAGAAGAGGTTAGTAATGGTGAGAAGACGAAGTGGTGGAAAAAATATAACCACCCTCAACAACACGACAGCAGTCAAAATCTTCCATTAGTTTTATTAGACGAGTACGGATTGCCGACGTTACAACAACAGTGCGAACGAAAGGTGGAGTGGCCAACCGTGGCGTTTATGACTTCGTCGTTTTTGTGCGAATCGTTTCTCGAAGTTCTCCCGAAAACGCTGAGAGTGCACACGTTTCCACTGAACACGAGAGCGCAGATGAAATACAACTCGCTCAGAAAGTTGCCGACGTTTAATCGAGGGTACGACGTGGAAGATTATCTCGTCAAATGGCTTTCTGATGGTCCGTTTTCAATCAATCGAAACAATCGCGTGAAAACGTTGACGGAGAAAACAGAAATCGCGTATTTGCTGCCTATCCAACCGTATTTAGATCGAGTTTCGTCGTTCCCGTTTACAGATGGACGCGAGAGTAGCGAATCGGGGTTAAAATCTGCCGTTCAGTACGCGAAAAAAGTAAACCCGAGCTTATGGAAACAGTCGAAAGGAAGACGAGTCATCGTCTCCGTGCACGATTTTGGCACCGAGTTGGCGACGAAAATCTTTCCGGACGACGACGAAAACGACATCGATGATATTTATGATACATCTGCATCTTCGTCCGCGATGTTATCTCCTGTCTCCTTCTCCTCCTCCTCCTCTTCGACTTCTTCGTCGTTGATAAACACCACGCACTTTATCGTCTCAAACTCCGAGATCGGGGTGGAGAACGCGCCGTTTGACGCGCAGAAAGACGTCGCCGTGATACCTTCTTTGTCGTTTTACTTGCCGAGAGAAGCGGTATCGAGAGGGTTGGTTGATTTGTCGCACTTCCTGCGCAACGAGGAAGAATACGCGTCGGTTGGTTTAGAGTTACCAAAGCTCGAAGCCGAGCGAAACATTCGACTGATGTTCAGAGGAAACAATCGAGGTCCTTTGCGCGAAAAAGTCTTTCGATATCTCATCGAAAACGGGAGCCCGGAAGACTCCATCGAAACCACCGGGGTCGCTTCGCCGCAAGCTTACATGTCCTTAATGGAACACAGCAAATATTGCTTACACGTCCGAGGCACGAGAGTGATGTCTCCGCGGTTAATAGAGCTCATGCTTTTCGGATGCGTCCCAGTCATCGTCGCCGACGCGTACGAACTCCCCTTGGCGTGGTTTCTCGATTGGACAAAGTTTTCCATTCGCGTCCCGGAATCCGAGTACGAAAATATTCACGCCTACGTCGAAAAAGCAAACTGGCGAGAGTTGCACTCAAATTTAGGTCGCGTGATTAGTTTCTTCGTCTACCACAAGGACAAACCAATCATCGGAGACGCTTTCTACGCGACCTCGCTCGCGTTGTTGAACAAACTCGAACAACGCGCGAGTACTCCTACCACTCCTCCTACGAATACTAACAATAATAATCGAGCTAAAGGAGAAGAATAATAAAACGACGATACAGACGAGGAGAAGAAAAAGAACGAAAAACGACATCATCATCATCACAGTTGCGTCACATAATACTACCGCTACATAGTAGAATATAGAAATGCATTGTAAAACAGAGCAAAAAAGAGATATATAAAAACGACTGAAAAAAAGCAAAAAAGCATCTCCGCCCCAAAAATCTAAAACCGTGAAAAAAAGTGCAAAACTTCGCGCGAGAATATCTTCGGAGAACGAACCTGCGTCACTCGTTTCCTGTTCGCCGTGTGGGCTCTCGCAACTGTTTCCTCGCTCTTTTCTACGGCATAATTATAAAGAAAAAGAGTTACACGTTTTAAAACACAAAGTTCGTCTCTCTCTCTCTCTTTGCGCTTCTTTCGCGGAGAGGAGGAGACGAAGAAGAAGAAGAAGAACAACAACGAGAGGGCAAGGAGAGCTTAACTGAGTAAACGGAAAGATTCGTGTTCGTAATTTACAATTTTCGAAACGCCCGCGATCTCTCTTTTGGAGTCGTCGCACCACGAGAAAAAAACAAACAAAAATCGAAACGTCATCCAATTTGATATAAAGAAGAAGAAGAATAAACCGAAAGGAGCATCATCGAGCATCGCATTCGATCACTGAAAATGAATCCAACGGAGAATGAAGAGGGAAGTGGCGTCAGTGCGACCGTGGATAAAATGCAACAACGAGAGAATAACATTCCAAAGAACGCGAGCGAGTCGGATTTTACGTACACGACGAATTTTGAGATGCAGCAGCAAAACTCGTCGGGGGGGTCGCTCGCGCGGCGAGAAAACGCCGGGTCTTCCGAACCGAGTAGTAAGCCGAATAAACCGTCTTTGTTGAACCCGAATAAGAGTAATAATACTAATAATAACAACAACGATAAAAACGCCGGGGAGAGCGCGAAACCGGCCGGCACCGACGCTACGACGATGACGACGACCGATGCGAAGCAGCGGGATACCGCGTCTCCGAGTCGACGCGAATCGGGACGACTCAAGTCATTACACGTGCAAAGAGCGACGTTGGATGCGGAAGCCAAAGCGAGAGCGTTGAAGTTCACGTGTTCGTTGTTCCCGCGCGCGAATATTCGCGTGAAATATCTCGGCATGGTGGACGAGAAAATAGCCGAGCAAATGGACGTGGAAAAGTTGGCAAAGGAACATTACAAAGAAGGAGGAAACGTTCATCCAACTTCCTCGAATACCAATAACACTTCCTCGAACGACGAAGAGAAGAACGAAATGTTGAAACCGCTCGGGTATAGGTGCGAAGGGACGTTGTTTTCCGAACCGTTTGAAGCGACCATCGATGAAAGCGGGTACCACTTTGTTCGATGGGGTGCGGAAGGCGAAGGCAGACGCGTCGTGGAGACGCCGTGCTCCACGTCTACTTCTCAAAAAGCAGAAGAGACGTCAGAGAAACAACAACAACAACAGCAACAACCAGAAACCTCGAATAACGACAGCAGCGAAACGACGACGACGACGACGACGGCGAACAAGAAAGGGTTTTTAGACGTGGACGAGGCAGTAAAGTGCATCGTCGAAGAAATCGCGCGCCGGTTCGAGAATAAAATCCCGGGTATGAAACCATCCTCATCATCGTCGTTAAAATTGAACACTGGAAATAGCAACAACAACAACAACGGAAACGGTGGTCGTCTGTGTTCCAACTGCGGCGCCGGGAGCAACTCGACGCCGTTGATGCGCAGAGGTCCAGACGGCGTGCGTTCGTTATGCAACGCGTGCGGTTTGTGGTACGCTCGAAGAGGAACGCAACGTCCCATCGAAGGCGGGAGCGTCGCCGAGAGAGAAGCCAAGGCGGCGAAAGAAACTATGGCCGCTGCGGCCGCCGCCGGAGAAGAACAAGGTGGCGACGGCGAGTTCAACAAACGAACGAAAGAAGAAGAAGATGAAGCAAAACGACAACTCGAGAAAGAGATTGAAGAAAAAGAGAAGTTGGCTCGAATTGTTCCCAAGATTGAGAGTCTGAATGGCTTCGCCGTCTTTGGATACCACGAGCACATCGTTCAAGACGCGCTCCGAGCACACATCATCGCGAAGTACGCTCCATCTATGGGCATGGACGTTCTCATGGCAGCCGGGATGCATAAATACGGGCGATACGAAACATCCTTTATGTTGTCGAACGGCGGGAAGAACCAACCGGCGCAACAGAGACGCTCTTCGAAGCGCGAACGCAAAGAAATTACAAAGTTTGTCGATGTTGCGTATACGAACGCTCCACAGAAGCGAAAAACGAACGCGTCGTCAAAGACAGCTGCGAAAAGGCTCAAAGCGCAACAAGCGAGCGAAGAAAAAGCGGCGAAGAAAGCCGCCACCGCTTCTGCCGGTGCTTCTGCCGGCGGCGGAGCAGTTACGAAGAAAGTGGGCATGCGGAAGAACGCATCAGACCGATCCATGGCGGATCAGTTCTTCGGCTTGAACGATTCTTTCCACGAACCGCCGATCAGTTCAAATAACAATAACCAAAACGTTCAGCAAGAACAACGACAACCAACCGCCGCGGAGGATTTACAATCCTGGGAAAACGTCCTCTTCAGTAACGGGTTCGGAGGGGAACCATTGTACACAAATATCATCCCCGGAAACCAACAACGACATCAAGAACACCATCAAAGCAACACTATGTACATTAGTCAACAACAACAAATCATGCGAGGCGGTAGCGGAGAGCTCAGAGGTTTTTCGCCGCCGAACAATATCAGTAATATTAGTAACGCGAACATTATCAATAACAACGTTCCCAATCCGGGAAACTTTCGAATCGACGACGATTTGCTCGGCTTGGACGCGCTGATGGATAATCACGAAAGTTTCATCGATGGGAACATGTTTTAAGAAGTGAGATATACTAAAAAATTATATATATATATAACAAGAATAAACTTTTACACGCGACCGGTATAATTGTGCGGGTCGATGACGTACTTCTTACTCGCCCCTTTGTCAAAGTCGGCGTAGCCTCTCGGCGCGTCGTCCAAGGAAATCACTTCCACGTTCACCGCTTTATCGATTTGCACTCGGTCGTACAAAATCGCGTTCATTAAATTTCTGTTATACTTCATCGTCGGACACTGACCGGTGGCAAAAGTCAACGATTTCGCCCATCCGAGGCCTAATCGCATGCTCAAGTTTCCGGTTTTCGCGGCATCTTCCACCGCTCCCGGGTCTTCCGTAACGTACAAACCGGGAATTCCAACCGCGCCGCCGGCTTTCGTCACCGTCATGCAATCGTTCAACACTTGCGCCGGCACTTCCTTCGCGTGGTTGTGTCCACAGCCCCTCGCTTCAAAGCCAACGCAATCGACCGCGGCATCCACTTCAGGAGTTCCAAGAATCTTTTCGATTTGTTCATCGACCGACCCTTTGGTAATGTCCACGACTTCGCAACCGAAGGATTTCGCTTGGTTCAAGCGTTCTGGAATCGCGTCGCCGACAATCACGCACGCCGCGCCGAGCAGCTGAGCGGACGCTGCGCACGCCAAACCAACCGGTCCGGCACCCGCGACGTACACGGTTGATCCTGGTTTAACGCCCGCGGTGACTGCGCCGTGGTAACCGGTCGGGAAAATGTCCGACAGCAACGTTAAACTTGTAATCTTCTCCTTCGCTTGTTCCTTGTCCGGAAACTTGAGCAAGTTAAAATCGGCGTACGGAACCATCACGTATTCCGCTTGTCCACCAATCCAACCGCCCATATCGACGTACCCGTACGCCGCACCCGGTCTCGCCGGGTTCACGTTCAAACAAATCCCGGTGTGGCCTTGTCGGCAGTTATCGCACCTCCCGCACGCGATGTTAAACGGCACCGAACACACGTCTCCTTTCTTGATGAACTCGACGTCTTTCCCAAGTTCCACGACTTCGCCGGTAATCTCGTGGCCTAAAATCATGTGTCCGCCGGGTAAGGAAGTTCTCCCTCGAACCATGTGTTGATCGCTTCCGCAAATATTCGTCGTGACCACTTTCAAAATAACCCCGTGTTCGCACTTCCTCTTTTGCCGTTCGGAGACGACTGGAGAGTTGGTCGAATCGAGCTCGAGTTTCGGAAACGGAATATCCTTCACTTGCACGTCGTTCGCGCCCATGAACATGACGCCGCGGTTCCCGGTTCCGTTCGCAGCCGAGGACGAAAACGCTCGCGTCCCTTTCGAAGAGGAACGACACCCGCACGCGCAGTTTTCCCCGTGTCGTCGAAGAGAAGATACGGATGATGGATCGGCGACACCACACAACACCACACCGGCTTCACCACCGACACCAAAACCGTTCGTGATGTTGTTGCTCTTCATCAGAGCGTTGCGACTGCGTTTCGCCACGGATACCACGGAAGACCTCATTTTTTCTCGCTTTTGATCTCGATAAGCAGCAGCCGGGATAAGGCGCGCAGAAGTGAACGAAACTTCCCCCAAAGATATCGTTGGTTTCTTATCGAGAAAAATGTGAAGCACGAAAATTGTTTAGGGTTATAAACCCTACCTCCACAAAGCTCTCCTTTTTCCTCTCTCTCTCTCTTTCGTTTTGTCGCCAAAGTCTCTTTTTCTTGGTCGTTGTTCGGTCGCGCGGAATACATGAGCCTCGGCCGAGCCTCGACGAGTCGTTTTCTTTCTCGCACGAATCATCGGTATCATCGGCAACATCAAAGTTTTTCTGCTCGTACTGCTGCTTTTGTTTGTCGATTGAGAGTGAAAAACGACCACCCGCCCGGCGCTTCTTCTCGTTCGTCCACTTCGTGTGCTTTGTGTTTTGCAGGGGACGTTCGATTTGGTGTTGGACGAGGAAAGAGGAGGACGCCGAGGATGAAGACGCGCGCGACGACGACGACGACGACGATATCTGATTCGAGCGACGACGACGACGTAAACGACGACGCGATGGTCGCGATGAAACCATCACTTTTAGGGAAACTCGGCCAATCCATGAACGTGGCGGGCATTTCGTTGTTCCTAAAGCTCGCCGTCTCGGACGCCTCGTTAGCCATACCGCACATCGACTGCGAGTCGATTCAGGATATCGATTGGTTCAAGTTAAAAAAAGCCGGGTTTACCGCGGTTATTTTTGATAAAGATAACACGTTGACGATACCGTACGCGGCGGAGGTGTATCCGCCGTTGCGAGAGAGCATGAAAGAGTGCAAGCAGGCGTTTGGGAACGAACGCGTTTGCGTGTACTCAAACTCAGCCGGGTTGATTCAGTACGACCCGGACGGGATCGAAGCGGCGCAGTTAGAGAAAGAGTTGGGGATTCGCGTGGCGAGACACAAGGAAAAGAAGCCGAGCGGCAGCGGCACCGAGCTCGCCGAGTTTTTAAATAGCAACAGCTCCGAGAAGGAAAAGAATAGAAAGAGTACAACAAAAGACGAGGAGGAAAATACGACGTCGCCGTGCGAAAAGTTCGTCTTCGTCGGCGACCGGTACCTCACCGACGTCGTCTTTGGCAACAAATCTGGCATGTTCACCATTCGCGTCGCCCCGTTCGACGTATCTCACGAGTCTAAAGCCATCGCCGCGGCGAGATCTATCGAGAGTTACTTCTTGCGCCGATGGAGGACGAAAAACAAAACCAAAGCGACTCCGCACGCGCTCGACGAAAAACGAAAAGACGACGAAGAAGAAAGCAGCGTCTATTTGAAAACCAACGCCGCTCGATCCTGGAGAGAAGAGCGGTGAAACCGAGATGCGACGACGAGATAGAGGGAGATAGAAATAGGGAGATTTATTTAGAGAGTTTGTGGTATTCCATATAGAAGTGTTTGTTTTCCTCGAAAGAGTGAAAAATTTTCGTCGAAAATTCGACGGCTGAGAAAAGTCACTCTCGTTCTTTTTGGATAGAATGGAACAAAAAGTGCCACGTCTCTGATATAATCCTCACTTTGTCCGCACACACCATTCACGCACACCTGTATCGTTTATCATCTCGTTAAACTATACTTGTACGCATTGCAATTGCTTCGTTTTTAAGAAAGTAAGACCATTAATTACCGCTATAAACTCATCATGAGCACAGCGCAACACGCATTCTCCGCGAGAGCGATGATGGCCGCCACGTCTTTTTCCCAAAAGGCGCTCCGAGCGAAGCGCGCGACGACGTCGACGACGACGATTCAGACGACGAAGAGATCCTTGTCGATCAAATCTGCAATCGCCGAACCGGAAACCGCCACTGGTACCGCGAAGAAACCGAGAGATGATTTGCGCAACATTGCCATCATCGCGCACGTCGACCACGGGAAGACCACTTTGGTGGATTCCATGTTGAAACAATCGTCCGTTTTTCGCGACAACGAGAAAGTGGAGGAAAGAATCATGGACTCGAACGATTTGGAAAGAGAGAGAGGTATTACTATTTTGAGTAAGAACACCTCGGTGGATTACAAAGGAACGAAGTTGAACATCGTGGACACCCCGGGGCACGCCGATTTTGGCGGCGAAGTCGAACGCGTTTTGAACATGGTGGACGGCGTTTTGTTGTTGGTGGACGCGCAGGAAGGTCCGATGCCGCAAACAAGATTTGTACTGAAGAAAGCCTTGGCGCTCGGGTTGAAAGTGTTGGTTGTGGTGAACAAAGTAGACAGAGACGGGGCCAGACCGGATTGGGTCGTCGACACTACGTTTGATTTGTTCTGCTCTTTGGGCGCCGACGACGAGTGCTGCGATTTCCCAGTCGTTTATGCGTCTGGTTTCCAAGGCATCGCCGGGGACGATTACACGGACATGAGCACCACTTTGGAACCGTTGTTTGAGGCTATTTTGAGAGAAGTGCCTCCACCGAAGGTTGACATGGAAGCGCCGTTACAAATGATGGTGACCAACTTGGATTACGACGACTTCAAAGGTCGCATCGCGCTCGGCCGCGTGAACCAAGGAACGATTTCGAAGAACCAACAAATTAAGATTGGCGTTCCGGATGAACCGACGAGAAACGGTAAGATTAACGAGTTGTTCGTCTACAGAAACTTCGCGAAATCGTCCATCGAGGAAGTTGGTGCGGGCGACATTTGCGCCATCGCCGGTTTACCGGACGTCATGATTGGCGAAACCATCTTTGTGGATGGCTCGGAACCATTGACAAGACTCTCGGTCGAAGAACCGACAGTTCGCATGTCGTTGAGCGTGAATATGTCTCCGTTTGCCGGTAAAGAAGGGAAGTTTGTCACTTCGAGGAACATCAAGGACAGATTGGATCGCGAGTTGGAAAGAAACTTGGCGTTGAGAGTTGAACCCGGGGAAACCGCGGATACCTTTGTCGTTTGCGGCAGAGGTGCGTTACACATCACAATCTTAATTGAAACCATGAGAAGAGAGGGCTTTGAGTTTTGCATCGGTCCGCCAGAGGTCATCTACCAAGAGATTGATGGCCGCAAGTGTGAACCGTTTGAAGAGGCGCAAATTGAAGTCGGCGAGGAATACACCGGATCGTGCGTCGATTTGCTTTCACAAAGAAAGGGCCAAATGCTTGATTTAGTCACCAACGACAAAGGTCAAACGACGTTGAAGTACTCGATTCCGACCAGAGGTTTGTTAGGTTTGAGAAACGCGATTTTAACTGCGACCAGAGGTACCGCGGTGCTCAACACGAACTTTGAAGCTTACAAAGAGTGGGCTGGTGAGATTCAACAAAGAGATAACGGGTCTTTGGTTGCCTTTGAAACCGGTGCCGCGACGTCGTACGCCATGTTTTCTGCGCAAGAAAGAGGTATTCTGTTCATTAAACCGCAGACTGAAGTGTACGAAGGCATGGTTGTCGGTATACATCAACGCGCTGGCGATTTGAAAGTCAACGTGGCGAAGAAGAAGGCGGCGACGAACGTTCGAAGTAACAAGGACGCGACGGTCGTTTTGAACGAACCGAAAACGTTGTCTTTGGATGACTGTGTCGAATACATCGGCCCGGACGAGTTAGTTGAGATTACTCCGTTGAACATCCGTATCATGAAAAACCCGAAGATGGGAAAGCGAGCCGATCGCTCGAAGAAGGGTGGGAATTAAATGTATCAATCTCGAAGTGAGGGCTATATAAAGCTCGGATCGTCCTTTATACTATAATTTTTGAATAACGTTGTGAATATACGAAAAACTTTACTTTTACAGAAGCGTGTTGATGATTTTTAAACCAACTTTTATATTTGATTGTACATGTACTGGTACTCGTATCGTTGAACGCTATGAAAATGTGTTTTCTCTTTCCTTTACATCCCGGCTTCTGATAACGATTCAATCGTAATCAACCCAAACAACGTCTTCTTCCCATCCCCACTGATGACTGGTAAATAATCCACCATCTTGCCGTTCAAATTCATGCTCATTTGCGCCTCGTACGCCATCTGTTCCGCCTCGCAACACCTCGGGAACGCTTTGTTATAGTTCATCAAATCCTTCACCAACAAGTTACTCACTTCCGCACCTTTCGCCACCGTCGCTCGTCTTAAATCTCCATCTGAAAACGTCCCTAACAGTGTCATGTCTTTATCCACTACCAACAAGCACCCACACCCTTTCGTATCCCCGGCCATTTTCACCAAAACCTCCAATCCTTTCTCCTCGGGAGATACCGTCGGCAAACTCTCAATCTTCCTCATCACGTCCTGCACCCTCAACACCAATCGCTTCCCAATTCTCCCCGCGGGATGATTCATCGCGTACTCGTCCTGCGTCAAGCCTCTCGCCTGCATAATATACACCGCACACGTGTCCCCAAACATCATCTGCAACGCCGTATACGTCACGGGAGGCGAAACCCGACTCTCGCTCGTCCCGACCGAGCTCGATCCTTTCTCGAACGGCTGCAACTCTCCTGGCGCTGGAATCGTCACGTGCATGTCGCACAACTTCGCCAGTTGGCTTTCCTTATTCGCCGTAGCCGCAACCAAGAAACCACCCTTCGCTTTCGCGTACGGAACCAAGTTCACCAACTCCTCCGTCGTTCCCGACTTTGAGAACAACACCACAATATCGCCTTCGTTCACGTTCCCAATATCTCCGTGTAACGCATCCACTGGCGCTAAATGTATCGCTCTCGTTCCCGTGGAAACTAACGTCTGGCACACTTTCTTCGCGATGTACGACGATTTCCCGATCCCTGTGAATAGCGTCGTCCCTTTGCAATCTAAAACCTTCTGGCAAAACTTCGCGGTTTCCTCGAAATCGAGAGTTTGGAAAAACTGATCGAGGAAAGCGCTCTGCTCGGTGAATAAACTCTGAATGGATTGTTTGGAGATTTGAGCGGCGGCTTTAAGTTCGTGGCCAGCGCGTGCGCCGCCGCAACATCCCGTCAGTATGTTTGACATCTTTGTTTTATTTGTCTCGGTACAAACGCACCGAAAAGGTGCGCGAAGGAGAGATTTCTTTCTGCGGAGATTTAATTCGTCAGAAGAGGGAGTTGAATGAGTCACGAGAGGAGGCAACTCCTTGTGTAGATTTTTTTCGCTCGTAAACACTACTGCTATACTACTCTACTTCATAACGCACTCTTTTAAAACGCTTTGCTCACTCTCAAATGCTAGATGGTAGAATCATAAGTCTCTGAGCAACGCGTATTCGTCCTCGTTCAAGTCGATGGTTTCACCATCGCCGGTGACTTCTTCTTCTTCTTCGCGTTCTTCTCCCTTTTGCGGCGCTTTCGGAAAGAGCGGAAGAGTATCAAAGGAAAGAGAAGAGGCGTTCGCGTCGTCGCCAAAAAGACGACCGTTGGCGCTTCGCGCGAGACGGACGGTCTCCTCGAAAGTTGCGTTGCAGTCTGCGCCTGGAAACTTGACGAAGTCGTCGCTTTTGAAACTCTCGACGATATCGTCGTCGACATCCGGCGTTCGGTACGAGGTGCCCCACAAAATGGTTGGTTTCTTCGTTTCTTCTCCGTTTTGTTTCACCTTGGAAAAAATGTTGTCGAGGATATCTGCAAAAACATCTTGAAGCGGTACCGTTCGTCGCGACTTTTGGCAAAGATGAACGATGAACGTGTCTTTCGGACAACATCTGGACGAGTAATCGAGCTGCGTCGCGAAGCAGACGAATTCGTCCTCGTCTTTGTACAATTTTCCCGGACGCGCGGCGGGTGGTATTGCAACGAACACGCGATGTTGAGCTTCGTCACTGCCAACCATAGACCGGTTTGTGACCAACACAGCTCTGTTGATGCAAAACTTTGAGCTTTCGCGACGATTCGGAGTAATTATTTCGTCATTCGCGAAACCAACCATTTCTATATCGCCTTGCGCATCTCCCAAAACGAGCTTTTTGCACGTCAATACTCGCCCACCTTTCGTGAGAACTTCAATGTGACTCTCACTGTTCTTCCTCTCTATTTTCTTAATCGGTTGACGCAACGCTGTGATTACACCGCTCACCGCAGCCACGCGACAGAAAGCCTGCGCAACCTCTCCAGATCCGTACAGCGGAATTAAACCAGCTTGCGGCGTTTCTGGCCCGTACTTTCCCATTGAACGAATGTACGTTATCAACATCTCCGACGCTCTTCCTCGCAATTTGGTTGTCACGCTCGGACAAAAACTCACGCAATGCGCGACTGCATCGGATGTAATCTCGGAAAGGTCGTTTGGCGACTCCATCAAGAACGCTTTCATGGATGTGTTTTTACTACTACTACTACTATTATTATCGCCATCGTTCGCAAAAAAGGTGCCCTCATCTTCTCTCTCCGCGTCCAATGTATACTCCGTCCCTGGCGCACCAATAGGCGCGTTCGCATCGTCTCCTCTCCCGTAATTCACTCCCGTACCTTCCAACGCCACATCTCTGGCCTTTTTCAAAAACCGCATCAAACCTCTCTTCTCGGTCGGAGAGAGGCGCGCGTTTTCGAATATCTCCGCCCGAGACGCCGGGACCGGAACGAACTCAAACTCTCCCTTCTTACCATTCGTTTTTCCATCGCTCGTCCCCACGCCAACAAAACTCTTTTCCAACGTTTTAAATTCTAAATACTTATACGCTTCGCTGTTGCACACTTCCTCCGTCAACCGGTCGTCGCCCAAGGAAAACTTGAAGGCAACATCTACACTGAATTTACGACGCAGAGAAGCGAGAAGACATTCGTCGTCGTCAATGGTCACGACATCGTGCGTTTCCAACACCGCACCAGATCGTGTCAAACACACAGGCACGCTCCATCCTTTGAATAGAGTTTCATCTGTACCGCGAGCTTCTGTTAAAGTGCCGAAACTGTTCCCGTAGTGGTCGTTCGCGTCTAAAAGCAAAACGGATTTTTTTCCAATCTTCGACGCGCTCGACGCGATCAAGGACTCCGCGAGACCGGTGCCGAGAACGATGACGTCGAACGCGCGCGTCGGGAAAGACTCGGCGGGTTCATTTTCGTCTTTTTTTCCGTCGTTCTTTTCTTCGGTCATGTGCCGGAGACGACGACGAATTTGGTTTTTCGTGTGAAGATATTTCGTTCGTTTTACAACAACAGTTTCTTCTAGTGCGAGCGTCTGTTAACATTTTTGGCCTGACGCGTGCCGATTTCGCCCGTTAACGGTTTCCTCGGATCTAAAACTTCGTAATCGTCCGCGGAGGCTAAGTAATGCGAGGCTGCGGTGCTTTGACCGCCATCTTTGTCGAATTGTAACGAGTGCGCTCGCCAATCTTTATCGTCGTCGTCTGAATCGTCGTCTTTGCGTATTTCGTTGCCGTCTTCGTCGACGTCTTCCATGTAGTACAAACCTTCCGGGACGAATTTGGAGACGCCGACGAAACCATCGCGTGCTTTCTTATTGCTTTCTGCGTTTTTGTTTTCTCCTCCTTCGTGTAACTTTTCGTTGAACTTTTGTAATTTAGCCAGCGTATCTTTCTCGCGATCCACGACTCTTCGATTCCGCAGTTTCGCCTCGGCGCGTTTGACTTCGTGGTTGGACATGAGCGCTTTATCGTCTTCGGTGACAAGCGCCTTCCCTAGTCCTAGTTTCTTCAGTTTATTCTTCTTGTGCCTCTCTCGCTCCAGTTTCCTTTCCGCTTTCGCTTGCTTCTCTCTCGCTTTCTTCGCCTTCTCGATGCGTTTGCGCTCCTCCTCGGAAATGTGCACGTTCATCTCCGACAACATCGCCAAAGACGATTTCTCGCCGCCGTTTCCTGATACTTTCTCTCTTTTCTCGCGCATTTTCGCTTTCATTTTTTCCTCTAAATCTTTCGCTTTCTTTTCGTTTTCTCTCGTTTCCTCTTCCGTCTTTTTCAAAACATTTCCGTACTCCTCGTCGTCCACTTTGGCGAATTTCTTATTCGACCCTTCCTCGACGACGTCGTGCGCCGACGCAATCTTCTGCTTCTTCGCTTTCTTCTCTTTCCTCTCGTCCTCGTCTTCCACCACTTCCTCGTCGTCACCAAACGATAACAACCCCACGTTTGCTTTCTGCTTCTTCTTCTTCGCTTTCGGCTGTTCCTTCTTCTCCTCCGACTTCTCCTCGGGAACCGCGACGACGATATCCGCGAACGGATTCCACACCACCTCCGTCCGTACAATCCTCGGCAACGGCTCCCCAACCGGCGTCTCTCCTTCGCACTCGCACTCTGCGATTCGTTGGACGTTATAAAACGTCTGATTTGCGACTTTCCCGAAAATCGTGTGTTTCCTATCCAGATGTCTGCACTTGTCTACGGTGATGAAAAATTGCGACCCGTTCGAGTTTCGTTTCCCTTCGTTCGCCATCGCCACTTGGCCTCGCGCGTTGAAGGAAATCCTGCTGTGAAACTCATCCTTAAACTTCTCGCCTTCTTTCCACCCGTTTCCTTTCCCGGTTCCGGTTTTATCTCCGGTTTGTACCATAAATCCTTTCACGATGCGGTGGAAGATATTTTGTTCGTAATACTTGCTCGCGCAGAGTTGCACGAACGCGCGACAGGCGAGCGGACATTCCTTGGAAAACAGTTCGATGTCGATTTCCCCGTGCGTGGTGTGGAGGATGACTTTGCCGGAAGTTGGAGGTTCCAGAGAGTACACTTCGGACATGAGTAGTACTGCAGTGGTATTCTCTCTCTCTCTCTCTCGCTTCTTCTTGGTCCTCTGATTCGTCTCTTTCCGCGCGGAAAAGAGCGAAACAATCTGTCGCATTTTCGTCACTTTTCCGCTCTCGAATTGGAAAACAATCAGAAGGCGGAAGTTTACGACTCACGAAAGAAAGCCGAAGGGGAGGCCTTTTGCGCGAATACTTCGAGAGGAGGAGGAAGAGGAGGAACCAGCGCTTTGTCTTTCGAGCAGCGCTCTCGACTTTTACGCGTCGTGGTTTGGTTGTTCTTGTTGTTCTCGCAGAGACGCGGTGAAGCGAGTCACGGGGAAGCCGCCAGCACCAACACCAACACGTTTACCGGACGAGAAAGACGACGGCCGTGGCGTTGTATTCGGGGAGAGGATGATGCGCGAGGAGAAAGGATTCGACGAGAATAAAGCGAAAGAAGAAGGCGCGATAAAAGTCGGCGCAATCGTCACCTCTTCGCGAGGGAAACACAAACGAATCGTGTACTCGCAAGAGGAAGCGAGATTGCGAACGGTGAAAGATGTCATCGAACAGATGGTGGAAGCGGTGAAAACGAACCAGACGCTGAACTTGAACAACGCGAAGAATAAAGCGGCGAAGAAATACGGCGTGGATGGGACGGTGAGACTGACTGAGATCATATCTGCCGTGCCGGAGGAACACAAGAAGAGCTTGTTGCCGCAGTTGAGAGCGAAACCGGTGAGGACGGCGAGCGGCGTGGCGGTGGTCGCGGTGATGTCCAAGCCGCATAGGTGTCCGCACATCGCGACGACGGGGAACGTGTGCGTGTATTGCCCGGGCGGGCCGGATTCGGATTTTGAGTATTCGACGCAAAGTTATACCGGGTACGAGCCGACGAGTATGCGCGCGATTCGTGCGAGGTACGATCCGTACGCGCAAGCGAGAGGGAGAGTCGATCAGTTGGCCAGGTTAGGGCATTCGACGGATAAAGTTGAATACGTGTTAATGGGAGGGACGTTTATGAGTTTGCCAATGGATTATAGGGATTATTTTATTAGAAATTTACACGATGCGTTGAGTGGAGCGACGAGTTCGTCCGTGGATGAAGCCGTGAGGAGTTCGGAACACGGGAAACACAGATGCGTTGGGATGACGATTGAAACGAGGCCAGATTATTGTTTGGGACCGCACTTGAGGCAAATGTTAAAGTACGGGTGCACGAGACTCGAAATTGGTTTACAATCGATATACGAGGATGTTGCCAGAGACACAAACAGAGGACACACGGTGAAAGCAGTCAATCGATGTTTTCGCGAGGCGAAAGATGCCGGGTTCAAAGTCGTCGCGCACATGATGCCAGATTTACCGAACGTTGGCATGGAGAGAGATTACGAATCGTTCTTAGAGGCTTTTGAGAACCCCGAGTTTCGCATGGATGGGTTGAAGTTATATCCAACCTTAGTAATTCGAGGTACCGGTTTGTACGAGTTGTGGAGAAATGGCTTTTACCGTTCGTATTCGCCGGAAAAACTAGTCGATTTAGTGGCGAGGATTTTAGCGCTCGTGCCGCCTTGGACGAGAGTGTACAGAGTGCAAAGAGATATCCCCATGCCGTTGGTGACTTCTGGTGTCGAAAAAGGAAACTTGCGCGAACTCGCTATGGCTCGAATGGCCGAATTAGGATTGAAATGTCGCGATGTTCGCGCTCGTGAGGTTGGAATGCAAGACATCCACAATCGAGTGTCCCCGAAGGACATAGAATTAGTACGAAGAGAGTACACCGGGAACGGCGGGTGGGAAACGTTTTTATCGTACGAAGACCCGAAACAAGATATTTTAGTCGGCTTGTTGCGTTTGCGTAAGTTGACCAAAAACGCTGGTAAGAACAACGTGGAATTGAAAGGAGGGAAAGTTTCGATGGTGCGCGAATTACACGTCTACGGTTCCGCGGTGAAAGTATCGACGCGAGAGGCTGGACGGTTTCAGCACCGAGGCTACGGCGCGGCGTTGATGAATGAGGCCGAAAGAATCGCGAGAGACGAGCACGGATCGACAAAAATGGCTGTCATTTCCGGTGTCGGGACAAGAAATTATTACCGCAAGTTAGGATATGAGTTAGAAGGACCGTACATGGTAAAAAACATAGATTGTGCAATGTAATAACACGAAGAATAAAATTTAGAAATCATCCTCGACGGCGTGCAACAACTCGGTTTGACACAACACGCACGCATCCGCAGAGAAGTGACACTCTACGATGCACCTCTCGGCGACGTGCGCCAACCCAAAATTGTACACCGTCTTCAGTAAATTGAACGCGCCATCGATTTGATCCAGCTCGCTCGTCACCCCGTTACTACTCACCAACGTATCTACATCACCTCTATTTCCTAACTCGTCGTCATACCTCGTCGCAAACCCTTCGTTTGGTCCTAACCCGATGCCGTAAATATCCACGCTCGCGCAATTCAAAAGCGCAAACATAATCGCCTGCGCTTCCGTCGTCATCGGTGAAATACCTTCTATAGCCTCGGCCAAAAACTCCATAAACTCCGGGTGAAAAGCTTCTAATTTTAAACGTTTCTTCGTGACTGCTCCGACACCGTTATCGTGCACTCTGTGCATCCTCGCAAAAGCTCTCAAGGAATTCCCGTTGGTAATATTCGCAATCAACGTCTCTTCCGCGCCTTCGCGAATGTATTTTTGACAAAACGGTAGCTTGGCATCGCCGCAAATTCTCACCGTAGTTCGCGACCCGACGCTTTGCTCAAACCCGCGCGTCGGTAAATCGTCGACGCGAATAATCGCCTGGTGTTGATCGATATTCGGTCCATTTTCGTAGGAGAGTAAAACGCCCGATTTCCCAACTACCGCGCAACTCGTCCACGGCTCTTCCTTCGGCGTCACAACGTCCGTCTCCGCTAACCTATTCAACACCGTCTGTTCGACTGTCCCTACATTTACGAACCCTTTCCCCGAAGCTCCACTCTTCCCGTCTTTATTACCGAACAACCCGCCAATCAACCCGCCGCCCGCGCGCGCGTCGTCGCTTCTCTTTGACGGCAATTTCACCGTCAGCGCGGAGACTCTCGCCGTCCCTGCGCTCCCACACGTCTCCTTGTTCAACGTCACCGCGCCTTCAAACGCAATACCTTCCGTCGTATCCTTAACCTTCCCTACTCCCTTGCTCGCTTGCTCCCTCGCCGTCTTTTGCGCCGGGCTCAACAACCTTAACATCTTCTCTCGCGCGTCCTCGTCTTCACCATCCGCATCCTCTCCATCCACGTATACTTCCGGTAAATCGATGTGCTCGTCGCAACTTTTCCCTCCGTACAAAACTGCGCACACGCACACGTTCTTCACGCACGTCGCGTGTCTCCCGCACGCGCCTTTCTTGTCCAAAGCGCACCTGTTCCCACCTCCCGAATGTGTTCGAAACCACTCCATGCCGAGTTCCACTCTCCGGTCGTGTTTTTGCGTTTGCTTCTCCACGAGTCTGAACGCCTCCCCTTTATACTCGTTGTTGTTCGTGTTCTTGGTGTTGGTGTCCTCCAAAATCGAATCCACGACGAACGCGCGCAACCCGAGGAAGACGAGGACGAAGACGAGCAACGCGAGGAACGCTTTTGGAACATTCAAATTGTTATTGTTTTCCAATGATGTTCTTCCACGTAAATGGGACTTCATTAAATGCGACGGACGCATAATGATGATGGTATTGCTGATTGTGTGTGTCTTCTCTCTCGCAACGAAGAGCGAGGAATCAATCAGATGATGCGCTTTCAGCGCGCGCGCGATTTGTGTTGCCGTTTCTCTCTTCGTGGAGGAAAGCAGGAAACATAAAATTTAGGGTTGCGTGTGATACCCTAAACACAAAATCGAGCATAAAATACGAGCCCTTTGCGCCTTGTGCCACCCACACTGCCTCAAAGAGAGAAGAAGAGCTTTGAGATGATTCGAAACGAAAGGAAGAAGAAGAACAAGAAGAACAAGAACGAGGACGAGGACTGTTTGAAACTCGCGTTCGTTCTCTCCTCGGCGTCGTTTCAAGAGGCACCGTTTGATTCTTCTTTGTCTTCTTCTTCTTTTTTTCTCAGTCAACGAAGAAGAAGAAGAGGAGGACGAGAAAGCGAAAAACCGTTAGTTACGTTTTCTTCTTCCTTTTCGTCGTCGTCGTCGTTTAACTGGAAAGAGATTCGAAAGAAAGCGAGAGAACGGACCGGGAAAGATTCGGAGTGCGCGATTTGCCGAGAAGAGTTTGCGACGACGATTCAGACGAGCGCGACGACGACGATGGATGATGATCAAAATCGAGGGCAAGTGTTGACGTCCTGTGCGCACTGTTTCCACGCGCAGTGCTTGAAGTCTTTCGAGACGTTCGTGGAATCGATATCTGAACGACGAAGATGTCCGTGTTGTCGTGCGGTCGGGTACAGAAAGATTCGGATAAGTGACGCGAGAGACGAGTGCATTCGACACGCGGCGTTGACGATACAGAAAATGTGGAGAGGACGTCTCGTTCGAAACAAACTCGGACCGATGAACGAGAACGCGCGAATGACCTGGATGGCGAATAAGCTCCGCGCGTTACGAAAGCGAGTCGAGAGAAGCGCCGAAAAGAGGAGAGAGACGAGGAAACAACAACTCGCCGAAGAAGAAGAAGAAGAAGACATCGACGAATCTTCTTCTTCCGACGAGGATTCCAACGATACGAACACCGACTGGAACGTCGTCATCGCCAAATCGCTCTCCCTGGAAAACGACGAGTGTTCTATTTGCGCGCTTCGCTTCGCCGCCTCGAAGACAAACGCTGTCATTTCCTCGCAAAGAACCGACGATTCTCCTCCTTCTTCTCCTCCTCCTCCTCCAAAGACGACGAAAGTCGCGTACCTCAGTTGTTCGCACCGGTTCCACAGAAACTGCCTGCGAACGTTCGAGAGGCATTTGAAATCTATCGGCAGAGAGATATTTTGTCCCTGCTGTCGCCGAGCGAACTATTCCCGAAAATGTTTGTAAATGAATGATCTTTGTGTTTTTCTTAATAACTCTCTTCTCTCGCTTTCATCATCATCGGACGGATGGTATGGGTTTGCGTTCGCGGTGTTCACATTTTTCGTTTTCCTTTCTCTTTACGAGTAGACAAACTTTTCTTTTCTTCATCGAACCTCATTAAAACCCACACATCACATCGTTTCAGAGAGATGACGTCTTTAAACTTAGACTTTAGCGTGCTCGACCGGCCGGTTCGTAAAGAGGCGGACGAGTTGACTTCGACGTAAGCGTATTGATTCGGTGTTTTGGTGATTTCTTCTTCTGCGTTTGCATCTTTTGCGCGTTGTTGCTGCTTCGTTTTCTCTCCTTTGAAACGATCTCATCATCGTCTCATCGTCTCTTCTTCTTCTTTGCGTCGAAAGTTGCGGTGGAAAGTCGTTGATCTGTGGAGATATCGCAGGATTGTTCGTTCGTTGAAGCGTTTTAGTCGTTCTGTATCTGACCAGTGATGATACTCTCTCTCTCTCTCTCTTTCTCGTCCTCACACAATCACATCAAAACAGTTTGGAAAACGACGTCCTGTGCGGCATCAACACGCACGATCAGTACTTCACGATACCTCGAGTGGAAGACTTCTCTCGCTTCCAGAAAGACGTCGTCGAACACGTGAAACCACAACACGGGACGACGACTTTAGGCTTTATATTTGAACACGGGATTATCATCGCGGTGGATTCTCGCGCGTCGCAAGGACCGTACATCAGTTCACAAACGGTGAAAAAAGTCATCGAGATCAACCCTTTTTTACTCGGGACGATGGCGGGAGGCGCGGCGGATTGTCAGTTTTGGCAGAGGAACTTAGGGATTCAGTGTCGGTTACACGAACTTGAGACTGGGAAGAGGATTACCGTGACTGGTGCGTCGAAGTTGTTGGCAAATACTTTGTACGGGTATCGCGGACGCGGATTATCGATGGGGACGATGGTCGCCGGTTGGGATACGACCGGACCGGGATTGTTTTACGTGGACTCGGATGGAACGAGATTAAAAGGAAAGAGGTTTTCAGTTGGTTCGGGGTCGTTGTTCGCGTATGGTGTTTTGGATCAAGGTTTTAGACACGATTTGAGCATAAAAGAAGCGGCGGAGTTGGGGAGAAGGGCGATTTACCACGCGACGTTCCGAGACGCCTTTTCGGGAGGGACGGTGAGCGTGTATCACGTTGGACCGGACGGATGGACGAAGATGAGCGGGACGGATGTAGGAGAGTTGCATTACGAGTACTATCCGGCGGACGCGGTCGAAAATCCAGAAAGACACGGTGGGGGCGAAGGGGACATTTTTGTGCCCAAGAAGAGAGAGCACGAGCAAAACAGAGAGGACGGAGAAAAGAAGAAGGATTCGTCGCCAGAGGCTATGGAGACGTAATCAATAGTTGAGTGTGTAAAATCTACCTAGAAAAAGCTACGTTATATCATTAAATACTACTACCAAATTCATTGTTCAACTACCATTAGAATGACTCGATGCAAACAAACTTTACGCGACGACTAAAAATTGCGCTTCCTCGATTTCGCGCGATGATTTTGCCTGCGACTCCTTCGCCAGATGAAGTAGTCCATGAGTGGCCAAATACAAAATATGCACAAGACTTGCGTGTGAAACGCAAAGTGATACGCATTCAAAGAAATGCCGTTCGCGAAAAGCGAGCGCTTTAGCAAGAGCAACGTGATGACATCGCTGTAACTCTTGATGTCTTTCCGTTCGCTCGTCGTTTCGCCAAGCGTGTATGAAGCGAAAGGCGACGCAACGGAATGTTTCACCAAGCTCGTTTCGCCTTTGCGCAACGATGTTCTCAATTTCCGAACGAGAATAATAAAAGCGACGGATGATAGCGTCAACGGAATCAATTTCTCGCGAAGATAGTTCATGCGAACGTTCATGCCAATAGCCGTGAACGCTAAAGCGTGCGCTGCTCTTAGTAGGTCTGAACCAACTACTTTGTTGTGAGTTTGTTTCTTCTTACCCTTGTGCTGCGATTCCAAGTCACCGTTATTTTCGTCTTTTTTGGCAAAATTACCGCGCTTATTTTCAAAGTCGTCGTCGGTATTTACACCCAAGCTCTCCTCTCCTCTGCGATTGTGATGACACGCAATCCCAAACGCGAAAGCACCCAGTTCGTAACCTAAATTGAACATCTCAGTCAGCCGAGCGAAGAACAAGCACGTTGCACACATAAAAATCAGTTTCTTCTCGGCTTGATAGTGCTCGCTCGCGTGTGTTTTAGTATTGCTATTCCATTTCGTCGCAACGCCGGCGCGAACCTTATCGCGGCCACTAAAACGCGAAGCGACGACAAACGTCACGAACGACGACATGACGAGCGCGTACACAATATTCGCCACGGACTGAGAAAACAAGATCGTCGTGTTCCAATTTCGTGCAATTGCGAATGCGATTCCAGTCCACCATCGCATGATGTTGCTCTCGTTCAATTCGTCGTTTGTTCTCTTCGAGGATTGCGGTGAGGTCAGTGAGGAGAGATGACTGGATTCTTCACCAGCTAAACTGTCCATGCTCGTCGTGCTTCCACCGTTACCGTCTAGTGAATTCGCACTGTCGACCAAATTCGCACTACTTGATTTGCTCACGACGACGACGGAATTGGACCCATCAAAGACAGATATCGCGCCAATCACTATCCCTTTCAAGATGCCGATTTTCGTCGCAACCCCTAACAGCGCGCCGATGAAGGAACTTATCGCGACATTTGCAATCACAATAGAACTGCTTCGACTTCGACGTACGAAAGAAAAATATCGGCTAGTACTATTCCGTCCAATCTTCTCAAATATACTCGCATCACACAATCGACCGACTGAAAAACACAGCGCGATTACGCCAAATTCTCCCAACGTCTCCAATTGCACCGGCTCGTCCACCAAGCGCAAGCCGAAAGGTCCAACCAATGCACCGCAAACGAAGAAGCCTACGAAATCAGACGACGGAGCACTTTGAAACATCTTTCTATTCCTATTTCCACCGGTAACTACAATCGAAAATATCAACGACATCACCACGCTAAACACGAACACGCACACGATATCTCTCGTCAAATTTGAATCCGTTTGCATCGAAGTCTGCTTTCTCTTTTCCGTTCGTTCCAAAACGTACTCGTTTCCTTCGCTATCTACCAACGTCTCCGCTTCTCCTCCTTCCGCTCTCTTTTCGCTCTCTCGACTCAAAGCTTCATCTATTCGCAGTAAAATATCCTCGGTTCTTGACACCAACGCTTTCATCTTCTGCTTCCGTCTCGCGCGCTGCGTCATGTTCGCCTCCACGATATCAGAACTCACAGCATCGCTCTCGTTCGAACTGCTCGCTTTCTTCCTACTTTTCTTCATCACGCTTTCGCTTCCTTCTCTTACTCCACCGCTCTCGCGTTCCAACTTTAGCAACTCTTCCTCTTTCTCCTTGTGATACTTCTCCTCGTCCAAATCGTCGTCCGCGAATTCCTTCTCTAAAACTTTTTCCATTTTGTGCGCGATGGTTCTGTTGTAATTGAACGCGCGCTTATCTATTTGTGGTGGAGCCGGTGGTGGTTCGAGAGAAGTCGTCGCTGTTGTTGTCGACGCGTGTCTTCTCCTGTCGTCTTTATGCGCGTGACTACCCCGCGATGATTCGGTTAGAAGAAGCAGAAAAAGGAACGAAAGGAGGTAATGTATCATTTTCCAAAACGAGTGATACTGAGAGCGTCTCGTCCTCGTTCTCGCGCGCATGATGACTGACAAACGCGCACCACCGCGTTCCTTCGCCTCTCCCCGTCTCAGTGCGCGCGCGTGTTCGCAATACGTTTAAAACTCGTCATGATTGATTGCGCGTGTTAAAAATTCGTTTTTCGATTTTATGCGGAGTTTTTGAAAATGTTGTACAGGTTTCAGTAATAATACAAATACGAATACATCGCATAACAATAAATAAAACGCGCTCTGCTACCACAAACCTCTCTCCGCGTTGGTGGCATCATTCGTCTTTGCCCCTTCGTTTTTCACGGGTGGAGGGTTCGGTCGCATCAAAGGACTCGTTTTATTAAATCCAACCCTTTTCGATACGGAGCGTTTCGGCGACGCGATGAGCGCTCGAATATCGGAGCCGTTCTTCGGAACAGAAGGGATAAAAAAGGTTTCCCCGTTATTGAAGTCGTTGTCGATGTTGCTCTCGTCGTAATCATCATCTTTTGCGTCAAAGAATGGTTGCTCTTTCGATATGGTTGAGGAAGGTACGACGCTTAGTGCATCTTCCAACACCCGAAGCTTTCGCGAGGAAGAGGATAACTCGCTTTGCAACCGTTCAATCTCTTTGGATTTTGCATGCAAGTCAGCTTCGACTTCTTTACGCTTTTCAAACTCCTCCTTGAAATTAGTCTCCGTGGCGTCAACCTTTGATTTCATAACGTTCATTATTTGAAGAAGCGCTTGATTTTGCTCGTTCAACGCCTTCGTCCTCGTGTCGAACAGTTTTTGCAACTTTTCGCGAACGCGTTCGGATTCGATGGAGATGGCGATCTCTTTCTCCTTTTCCATGCGCTTTGCGAGCGCCCGCGAGTTGTCAGTGTCACTAGTGGTGTTCACACCTTTATCCGTTGAAGGTGGCATACTGCTCAGCTGAATATTCTCCACCGTCAATTCGTTAATTTTCAAAGCCGCCGCTTCCAAATCGTTCTGCATCTCGTCGTAATCGTTAACGAGCTGTTGCATGCTCGCGCTGATTTGATTCGTCGTATTCTTCGCACTTTGTAAACTTTCCTCTAGCTGCTCGATTTCGCTCGTCTTAGCTTCGAGCTCGCGCATGGTTAGTTCTAAACTTTCCGTGGCGACGTCGCGTTCCTCTTCGCGAGTTTGTAAAAAGTTTTGTGCGACCGCGAGTTTCTCAGTCAAATCTTCCACGCGACGTTTCAACTCGCTAGATTCTTGGTAACACGTTTCCACCGCGTTCTTGGCGTCGTCAAAGCACGCCTGCATGGCTTTCTCGTTGGACGCTTTCACGTCCTCTTTCAACGTTTCTATTTTCTGTTTGTAGCTTTCTATCGTTTCCTTGATTAACGCGTTCAAACGCATATTTTCAGCTTTTAAACGCGTTTCGGCATCGAGCAATACACGTTTTGAAGATGAAAGCGTTTCAACGTCCTCTTGTAACTCCACGTTTCTTCGTAAGCTCATCTCGAGACGTTTTTTGAAGTCATCTTTCATCCCTTTCTCGCTTTCTATTTCATCCTTCAACGGCTCGCTTTGAACTCTGAACACCTCCAACTCCGCCTGGTACTTTAATCTCTGCAGCGTCTCCTTCTCTAAGGCGTCCGCGATATCTTTCCTCGCTCGCTCCGCCTCTCTACTCTTTCTCTCGTAACTTTCCTTTTCCGCTTTAGCCACGGCGCACTCTTTCAAGGCCTCGTCCATTTTGTCCTTTGCAAACTGCGCTTCCGCCACCGCGGCGACTTCCGTTTCCGAGGCTCTCGCGCCGAATCGGGCAACCGCCGCCGCGCCTCGTTCGTTCGCCTCGCGTTCAATCTCCGTCGCTCTGTGCTCAAACTCCATCCGCATCTTTTGAACTTTCGCTTCATATTTCTCCTTTTCTCTGCGCTCAATTGACTCTTGACTTTCCTCTTTTCGTTTTACATTTTTCTCTCTCTTTTCTAAACTCGCCTTCGCTTTACTCGCTTTGCGCAGCACTTCGTCCCGCCATTTCATCGCCCGACGTTCCATTTGCACCTTCTCTTCCTCGAACTTCTCGCTAATCCTCTTCTCGGCGGTTTTCATTCTTTTCTCGGACTCCTTTGCCGCCTTCGTCTCCTCTTTCGCTTTCGCTCGCATCTCGTCCGCCTCTTTCTTACACCTCTCGTACTCTCGCTTCGCGTACTCGTTCTGCTTGGCGATGACCGTCGCCCGGTCCCCTAAATCCACAAAATCGCGCTTCAATTCGTCCCGTTCGCGTTCCGTCTTCTCTAAAACCATTCTCAACTCCTCGTTTTCTTTCATCGTTTGTCCGCTCGAACTCGTCAACTCTTCACATCTCCTTCGTTCGTGCGCTACTGTTTGCCTTTCTCTTGCGCAGTCCGCCCTCGCCATTCGTACATCTTTCTTCATCACGCGCACTTGCGCCTCGAGTCGCTCGAGTTCAATTTCGAGCTTGGACACTTTCAATGATTCCGCCACGTTTGATGTTGTTGTTGTTGCCATCGTTCGCCAGCGTCGTTCTTCTTGCTCTGCTTGTTTCTCTCGATGATTCATCTGTTTCGCTCTGGAATTGATTTCAACGGCATTTATTGACGCCGTCGTCGCTGCGTTTTCTCGTCCAGTCCTTTCGTTCGCGACTCCGTGCTCTTCGAGGAACGATACGGCTTCGGTTGTTGCGAGGCTTATTTTATCGAATCTGTCGCGCGGAGGAGGACGTTTTCGCGTCGTCGTCTCGCGCGTGTGCATTTTGAATGTTTTGTTGTGAGGGGTGTGCGAAGGGACTTTTTGAATTTTCAGAACAAAACCAACGAACCATCAAACCGAAAGACGCGCGACGACGTAAAAGGTATCGAGACATTCCGGAGCCGAGAACGACGACGAGCGCTTGCGTTTGCTATAGTACCGTGAATATGACTAAAACTCTACAAAAAGCTCTCGATAAATCTATCACATTTTCTCATCACGAAGCAGCCGCCGCGCGACTCTTTTCGAGCGCTCGAAACACCGTTTCCGGCGACATCGATTCGCCGACGTCGCACGCGATTTCTTTCGTCACCGCGACGCCGTCGTCTTCTTCGTCGTTCACTAACACGGATAACTGAGCCACTCGGCATTTCAACGTCTCGCTCAAAAATTCCAACACTTCTCGCTCCAACAACTCTTTCGCGTCCGCTTTTTTCGTCGCCGAGATGGAAACCTTCTCGGCGCTAATATCCATCACCGAGCACTTCTCTTGCCGGTCGATCACTCTTACCGAAATGATGAGTTTCTTCCCTCCTTTCCCTCTGCGTATGCACGGTGGCACCGGTAACAACTCCACCACCTCTCGAGTAGTATTCCCTTTCTCTTTACCGTTCGTCCCCGCTTTCCTCGCTTTCTCGAAACTCCTCAACGCGCCGTCCAACACGTACAATTTCACACTCTCGTCGTTGCACTCGTAACACACCGGCACGTCCCCGCAATAATAACGCGTTTGCTTCTCAATGCTCTTCCCGTTGTCTCTTCGAATCGCCGTCGTTTTATTGTCCCGCTCTCGCTTCGCTCGTAACCGGCAGACGTACTTCGTCCTGTCTAAAATAATCGACCCATCTTTCCTTCGTCTCGGGAGCGAGAAGAGATTGCAGTCCGTGATTAAAACGGGATTGGAGCAACACGTGCAGTAATACGTTTTCAGTGCGCTTTTATCGTCATCCGTTTTCGTGTCGTTGTCGTCTTTTTTGTGACGCTTCTTGATGAAATCTTCGGAGGAGTACGCGATGGTGGAGCGTTTGCCCATGAGTACTATTACTATTATAATTCTCTTTGACGACGACAAGGCAACAAAACAGCCGACGAATAAACGTGTTTTGAGAAAGAGAGAGATGAAATGAACCCCACGCTCTGCGTTCAAACGAAAGCGCCTCGTTGTTGTTGTCGTTGTCGTTTGATGTGTGGAGGAGTTTGTGTGGAGGAATTTTGGTTTTTCTCTTTTCCCTTCATTCTTTAATTAATTAGGCAACAAAAAAACTTATTAGAGTATACGAGAGGCGGTATAGGTCCGACGAGAGGGAAAGAGAATCCGGCAGAAGATAGTGTAGTAGCGAACGGGTTGAAGAAGAAAAGTAAGCTACGTGTTGTAGTAATTGCTGCTGCCCTTGTGTATTTTGTGTTTCATTGCTATACGCTTATCGTGTCTATCTAATGTGCTACGATGACCCCTACGGTACTATAAAACTTTTTCTAACCGAGCGCGACGACGAGCGTATCGAGCTTTCGATGGCTCGTCCACGATTCGCGTTCTCGAGCATTTCATCTCCAAAGCAGCTTTGAGCGTTAAGAGATGGACGGAATACGGATCGAGCGCTCTCGTTCGGAACGATTTCGGCGGGACGAGCATTTCGTCTGTTTCGCTACCGTTATCTGTTTTGGTCTCGTCTTCGCGTCGTTCGTTGCGTTCCAGCAACACTTTCTTCCTGTTCGTGCTGGAAATCGTGACGGAATTCTCAAACGCTTGCGCGAGTTCTGGTGCGTTTTCTACATCGCGGCGTTCCATTTCCCTCAAATCATTGTCGTCATCGTCCGGTGATAATTTGAAAGCCTCGGACAGAGTAAAAGTCAATTGAATGCCCCTCGTATAGGAACTCGTCGCCGAGACTTCGATGTAAATTATTTGCAAAGGATAAAACTCGCGCTCGCCTTTATTAATAGAAACGCCGCCGAGTCCGCACGGATCGAGCGTTTTGACGTCTGTTTCGTCACGAAGGAAGACATTGCCTCGTAAATGCCAACTCGGCAAAAACACTTTCAAAACTTCTCGTTCTTTGTCGTAACTTTCAACCATGGCGATTTTCGTCTTTGCGTTGTCCAGCATCGAGAAGGCGAGGTAAACTTCTGAAACTTTCCTTTGCACGACTTTCGACATTCGCGTGCGCTCGTTGAGATGATCCGCGAGATCGTGCAAAATTGATTTTTTCAAAAGGTCGTCGCTACGCTTGGCCGCTCTGCAATCACCGATGGCACTCAATAACTGTCGGTGCGCGATAATATCCGCATATCGGCGAATCGGCGACGTAAAGTGCGTGTATAAATCGACGGCTAAACCGAAATGCGACGAAGACGTGGCCCCGTCGCACACGCAATATTCAGCCTCTTGCATCTTCTGCGCAGCGTTGCCGCGGAAGAACGCCTCGGCGGAGGCGCGAGAATCTGTGGATAAACGGATAGCCTTCGAAAGCGATTCGTTCAACGAAACGCCGCTGGAACTATCAAACGAGTTAAAATTTAAAAACTCGCGGCAATATTTCTTGATGTCGTCGAAGGCGTCCGCGGCTGGCATTCTGTGTCGGCGCACGAAGGACGCCTCGAGAAATTTCGTGTGAATGCGTTCCGCGCAGGCACAATTTGCTGAAATCATTAGTTCTGCAACCGTTTTCATTGTGTGAACATCACGCTTCTCCGCAACCGCGGTTCTTTTTGCCGTCGAAAGTTCCTCGCGGTCGCCAGCATCAGCATGCGTTTCAAACCTCAACTCGGCGCTCGCCAATTCTAGCGCGCCGTTCATTTCTCGCACTCGGCGTCTGCTATTCGCAAAAGTTGTCAACACATACAAAGCGTCGTAAAAATCACGCACGTTGTTTTTGCATCCCGCATCGCCTCCATCTAACAAAGCTTGCGCCGAATAATAATCGATAGCCTTTCGGTTTCGAATGATTGAACGACCAAACCAGGGTTTCCCTTCAATGCGCAAGTCCTCATTCACGAGCCAAACGCACGATACCGCTAATCTGTCCTGTCCTTCAAGTAACGAACACAGATTTGCAGACAGAATTTCCGGGAGCATGTCAATTCGCTCGTTGGGTAGGTACACGGTCGTGCCTCTCGCCCTACCTTCCGCATCTAACGCAGATTTCTCTCGGACGAAGAACGACACGTCAGCAATGTGCACACCAATCTCGTAACCACCACTTTCCAACTTCTTTACACTCAGCGCGTCGTCAACATCAACGCATCCAGGCGGGTCGACTGAAAAAATACACGTCGCGGGATCCTTTCTAAAATCTCTTCGAGTATCGAGTTCTTCGAGCGGTATCGTCCAATCCGACCGAGGTAATTCCGAGTTCGCTTTCACCCCGAATGGCTCTTTGCGAATCATACAACTCGTCAACACCGCATCAACTTCACCTTTGAAATTTCCAACGTCACCTATAACTTCCAAAAAATGCGCATCCGGGAACGTTTTCTGTCTCGACCAGGAGGAAAAGCGAACCGAGAACACTTTTCCTTTTAGCGTATCCGGAGCATTTTTGAACATCTTAAACCGAGGCAGTTTACTCGACTCTCTCGGAACGACGAGAACGCTGTTCCGTTGTGCCAACCGAGAGTCATCTGAGTCGTGTTCATCGAGCACGCACGTAAATTCCATTTGCTTTCGCGACACGACATAAACGACCTCGTTCGTGTTCACGTCAACCGCAACCGTATCGAGGTGTAGAGCTCGATTCATTTTGACTTTTGAGTCTATGCGAATAGAGTTATTGACAACTGCAGACGTCCGTTTGCTATCTACGCGCATTTGTCCAATTACTATGGTACCGTTTGCAATACCTTCTTCTACCTCTACTCGTGTAATGTACTCAGAAAAGGTACCGCCTACTTCCATATCTTCCTCTTTTTCGTTTTCCTCTTCTTTCTCTTCGAGCGCCGCTTGTACCTTCGACATCAAAGCTTCGTTCTCGGGATGATATTTTTGAATGTACTCGATTACGTGCATTGTAGTCACGGCGTTATCTTTCACTGCGCTTTTCGTAGGCTTTGTCGTGAGTACAATAACCTTCGTTTTCGGTCTTCTCGTCGCCGTCTGCACCTTCTCGGCGTAAAACGCCGCGGTCGCTTCAACCAATCCACATCCACTTCTCTTCGAAAGCTCTCTGATCTTTCGACTGTGCAAATCATCAAACAAAAAACTATCTTTCCGCGAATCTTCGTATACGCTTCTCATCGCTCGCATCAACCTCGGGTTTGAATTAAACTTCTCCCTCGCTCGCGTTTCAACGCTCTTACACAAGATACAATCTCTCGCTAAATCTTCCCAAAACTGCGCTCCCAACACTCCGATGACGCTCGCCGACGACGGCACGAGAAAAAAATCGCACCGCTCGTTCAGTGCCGTTGGTGCTCCATTTTGCCTCTCGTCGCAACTTACGCACCCGGGAAACCCGCACGAAATATCCTCTCGCAAATACACCTCGTTTGAAGTCGTTTGCAACACCATTCCCCTAATTCCTCCTTCTCTTTCTGCCACTAACTTGCGCCTTTTTTCACCGCCAAACACACGCGCTCTTCGTCGTCTGTTTCTTCGAGCATCATCGTTGCGGCCCATTTTAGGCGCGGTGCTGATGTTTCCTCATCAGAGAAGAGAGCTCTTCTTATATCTTTATTATGAGGTGAAAAGGAGTTTTGGGGGAAAATATCAAAACGGAAAGCGACAGTTGGAATGCACTCGTCATTGTTGACACACCACGCGATATAGATAGAGCATGAAAGTGCGACTGAAAAGCAAAACGAAAACGAAGAATAGCGATGATGATAATAATAATAATAAGGCGATGATCGAGAAGCGAGTAAAAGAGACGCGAAAGGAAGTGCAAAAGAAACGCGAGAAGAAAATGGAACTTTTGGAACGATTGAAACGAACGAAGGAAGAGAGAGTGGCGAGAGAGATGCGGATCGCGCGGTCGACGATCGCGACGACGACGGGGAGGGGCGAGGAGGAAAGCGAGGAGAGGACGACGACGACGACGCCAAAAGTGGGAGCGAAGAGGCGTTCGTATGCGCGAAAACAGAGGAGCAGTGAGAAGAGCGAGAAATCACCTAGCAACACCACCACCACGAGTGGTGGTGGTAAGAGTACCGCGCAAAAGCGAAAGCGAAGGCTGTCGAGCGAAGGAACTCCGAATCGATGGGAGGCGTATTACAAGCGAAGATACTTAGAATGATTTATATATGAAATTCAGTAGTCGCGTTATTTGCTTTATTCACAAAGGCATGATGTGGTTTGGAAATGGATCTCCCAAACGCTTCACATCGCGTAAGTAATAACGAAGAGTAGACGACGAGAGAGCTTCTTTGCGCTACGGCATAAGGCTACGTTCTATCTATTCGTCATGCTTGTTTCAAAGTTCATCGTGTGCAGGATCGTCCGGGTCGTAATCTTCGGGTGGTTCCATTCCTGGCGGGAAGAGCGCGTCCGGATCTTCCACGTTTTTCCTCGTTTCTCTCGCCCACTCGTCCGCCTCGTCGTCTTTCTTCTTGCGATCAGCTTCCTCGAAGTCTTCCTGCATGCGCTTCTCCTTCTTGCGAGATTTCTTGCCAAACAATTTCTTGCCGAACGATTTCGCCTCTTCTAACGAGTCCGTGATGACGATGTTGTCGAAAAACGAACCCGCTTTGACTTGCCACAAATCGAATCCGACGTGCTTTAAGTTGCGCATCAACGCTAACGGCTCGGACTTCGGAACGTAGTTTGGATTTTTAATCATCGGCGCTTCCCACGGTCCTCCGGAATACTTTGGATTTTCAATCATCGGTTGCGTCCACGGACCTTTGTATTCCGGGTTTGGAACCATCGGTGGTTCCCAGTCGCCATCGATGTCGTCGTCCCAATCGTCCGGTTTCGGATGTTCCGGGTCGGCAATGTTTTCAGGAATATCGTCGTAGCCTTCCGGTTTCTCAGCGTCTTCGTCGACAATCATTCTGCGATCGTCCCAATCGTCTGGTTTCGTCGCCGATGGGTCAGGAATTTCTTTCGGTTCCAAAATATCAAACTCGTCCTCGATATTCTTTTTGATTTCTGATTTACCATCGATCAAAATCTCAAAATCATCGTTCGGATGAATCACCAAAGTGTACACGTGCGTCAACTCGTCCGTTTTCGCTTTCACCGTCGTCTTCATCTGGTATTGCTTCTCGTTCCCGTGTTCGTCGTGCTTGGCCAAGATAAAATGTACTTTCTTGATCCCTTTCCCGCAAATATCCGGTCCAAACATGATGTTATACGGCGTCGATCCTCCAAAATTTTCCATCTCGCTCGATTCCGGTAAAATTTTCACGTACGCGCCTCCGCAGTCGATGTTTTGTTCGTGCTTCACCGAGTACTGCACCACGAGGTCTTTCCCGTCGTTATCGAACACTTCGTCCGCGGACGAGTAATAAGCGAAAAAGCGTCCATTCGTTTGCGTTTTGAACCCTTTGTTCGCCTTCGAGTCCGTTTTTTTCCCTTCGTGTATCGCCGTCGTCACTACGAATTCGCCAGCCATATTTTCGTCTTCTTTGAAGGTGGATTTGTGCCATCTCGACGACGCATCTTCGTCTGTTGTGTTTACACGATATCAAAACGAAAAGCATTAAAACCGTAAAGTCAGTATAAAAGAGGCAACAACACGACGTCTCCAAAAGAGATTGAAATCAGATCGAGCGCGCGAGTCGGCTCTGTTTCCCTCTCTTCTTCGTCTCAATCGAAACTTGTTTCGATTTTCTTCTTCCCGGGGAAACTTAAACAAAAAACGCACCATCAAAGGTCTCCGAAAAGTGAATCTTCGCGTCGGAAAGAAGCGCGAAAAGCAGCAAAAACAGCAGCAGTAGCAGACAAGTCGTCGTCGTCGTCGTCCGCGTTCTGTGCGTCATCGTCATCTTTTTCTTCTTAAGTGCGTTTGATTTTTGTGAAGAATTTCAATCGCTTTTTTCCATCGCGAAGAAAAACGTCAGACTTTTAGGGAAAAGAAAGAGAGAGAAACACATCTCGTTATTAAAAATGGAAGTCGCGGACATCGCCATCGCCCCACTGAAAGAGTTCATGAAAGACTCCGTGCGATTAGTGAAAAAGTGCACGAAACCAGACCGACGAGAGTTCACGCTCATCGCGAGCAAGACGGCTTTTGGTAAGTAATGTACTCGTTTACTACATTTTTATATACATTTTTCTTTCCGATCGGAGCGCATTTTCATCTCTCTTTTTGCGCTGACTGTTGTGTATTCTCTCTCTCTTATTCTCTCTCTTTCACAGGGTTTATCATGTTTGGGTTCGTCGGGTTCTTCGTGAAGCTCGTCTTGTGAGTGTTTACCTTCTCTCTCTCTCTCTTTTATTCTCTCTTCGCGTTCCCGGTGGGATTCATGCAAGAAGGTGTTGTCCTTTTCGGTTGAATTGGACGTTCGAGACTCCTTCCCCCAAAAGGAGTGAAAAAGGCTGATTTCTTCGCGTTCCGCTTTGCGAAGAAGTGGTGTATAGAGTACTGACAAATGTTCCTCTCGTTTCTTCTTCTTTAATAAATAGCATTCCGATTAACAATATCATCTTATCCTCTTAATGTTATGTGATGAGCGATTGAAATTATTATGCGTTGAACTGTTTAGCTTTAAAAATTCATACATGTGAAACTCGTTCTGAACTCGTAAACTAATAATCCTCTGCGTTTTTACAATTTGGTTCTGTGCTTTCTATCTACTTTTATCTATCTAGTTTCTACGCGAGAGCGCTTGCGCTCGTGCTCGGTGATGGACTCGTCCGCTGTTGATGCTTGCGGTGGCGGCTGAACGACGTCGGATGATGGTTTCTCTTCCTCGACCTTTTGTACTTTCGACGCCTCTTTGGAATACACGCGACAATCGACGCCGCAGATATCAAAGGTGCCTTTGAGCTTCTCGAAGAACGGCCTAGCACCGGGAGGAGATGCTAGTAGTACCTCTTCAACGACGCCAGTCAACGCAGACGTTGCTTTGACCTCGAATTGTGGCACCGTTTGCGATGAAGCTTCGTTGTTGGACAATCGAGCTTTAAACGCGTGCGATAGCACGTACACCGGTAAAGGTAACTTCGTCTCAAACTGTAGAACTGAGCTTGTCCTTTTTGCCGCCTTAACATTGGAAGGAGCAGATGTTATCGTGCCATCGGCTGCAAACATTTCGCTCGCGCTATCTGTTGCCATGATAGTGGTCGTATTTTCACCATCCTTGATTGTCACTAAGCCCATGGCGGTAACCGCTTCCGCGGCGATGTTATCAGTCTCGTTGATGTGCTCTTCTTTCGTATCATTTGCTAAGTCGCCCTCATCGATGATTTGATTCTGATCGTATGAAGTCGTTGATTCAACTTTCGAAACCTTTGTGCCTTTACTTCTACCTTTGGTCTCTTCATCACCGTACTCCCGTGGTCTTCGCGTCGCCATACCCGCCGTATTACTACTGTCTATATTCATCTGTTGCATGCGCTGTTGCGGAGGCGGTAACCCTTTCGGGAGAGGCGGTGGTGTTGGAAATCGGCGATGAATTGCATCCGAAACGCCAACTGTAGGATGAAACACTAATGTGCCTTTGACTTCACCAACCGTTGCTTCGCCAATGACGACGACATTTCCTCCTTCTCCCGGCGCGTTGTTATTACTCCTTTGCAAAAACCCTCTCCGGTGCTGCGAGGATATCTCTCCTTGTTCGTTGTTTCCGTTTTCGGAAAACACGCCAGAGGAGAGCGCCCCACTGAACGTGTTCAACGAATTCTTCGAGTTTGTGTTGTTGTTTTGATGGTGATATTGACTGCTATTCTTGGTGTACTTTTTCTTCTCAGCGGTCATAATTTTCACCTTCATATCACCGAGCACGTTTTGTAACTTGAAGTGAACAAACTTTGCAAACTTTTCGGCCGCAGATTTCGTCGTGAACTTAACGAACGCGACGCCTTTATTACCTTTACCAACGCGAGCGTATTCCAGTGCGGCGATGTTCTTCCCATCTTTTCTTTCATTTTGTACTTCTTCGCCTTGTTCTTCTTCCTCGTCGTCTTGGTTTCCTCCCGAGGCCATACCTGGAACCGTCACTTTCATCAAGTCTTCCGGTTCTAACTTGAACTCTTCGTTTTCCAACACTCTCATCACGGCTTTATTCAACACATCATCCGTGCAGTCCTTCGGCGTGACTATAAACAACCGCGAACCTTCCGGTAACTCGTTCATTTGATTATTATTGGTAAACTGCATCGACGATGTCGTCGTCGTCGTGGTTGTCGTCGTCAACGTCGTCGTCGTCACGGTCGTTGCCGATGGTTGTTGCTGGTGTTCCCGTTTTCTCGTCTCTTCTGAAAACACCACCGTAAAATGTCTCTTCGGCATGCCGTCGTTCAAATCAACCAGCGACGACGAGGACGACGCCAAATCCTGTTGCTTTTCGCGTTCATCGCCATCGCCAGTAGCAAGAGCAGTATTCTTCGACTGCTTCTCTTCTGGAAACGCCAACACCGCTTTTTGCGCATCTGATTCGTGCATGAACGTCACCCACGCGATACCTTTCTGCGCGTCGCTTTTCACCTTCGTCACCGGTCCAAACGCGTTCGAGAAATACCGTTCCAATTTTCCAGATTCCGCGCCGCGACCGCACACCACGAACACGCGAGTAGAAGTATTCGGCATCGTTCGTTACCTTTCGTAGATGTTATCTCTCTTCAGAATTCGCGTCGTGTTGATCGTTTGTGTGACACATGCTGCAGATGACGAGAGAGAGAAAGAGAGAAAACAGTGTAAGTTGAGGATGAAAAACCCGTAATAAAGTCCTTTCTTTACTCAACATCATCAAGAATTGGAGAAAGAAAAGAAAAAATGTCGCGTTCATCGCGTCTTTCACCATCGCACTTTAAAAGCGACGCGTACGAATACACGTCGCCCAAACAAAGGTGAAAGGGAGACCCGACAAAAAACGCCTTTACGGTATCAGACCGTCGTAAAACTCGACCTCATCTCGACGGGAAATAATGCAAACACTGCATAATTCCGGACGAGAAAAATCGAATCCCCTCATCAATCGATGAGAGTGCGAACCGGTCGAAGGTGTAGTTTACTGTGCCGCAGAACGTAACGCGAGGACGAGTGGGAAGAGTATTCGTCGTCCTCGCTGACTTGGTTCACGGATTTTGATGCGTAAGAGTAAAAAATCGACTTGAGAAAAGAGAAGAGAGAGAGAGAATCGGAGAGAAAAGCAAACCCACCTTTCTTTCTTTCCAAGAGAGAAGAGACGAGAGTCTTTCGAGAATTTTTTTTTGTGACGAATGAAAAAATTTCAGAAAAATCGAACGAAAAAAAAAAAGAAAGAAAAAACAGAT
>Ga0181557_1000494_pt1 | contig 49747 bp, 50 predicted proteins | sample 011ome_23_FD_148632 | JGI IMG/M metagenome (GOLD analysis project Ga0181557, IMG submission 148632) | Coastal salt marsh microbial communities from the Groves Creek Marsh, Skidaway Island, Georgia - 011506CT metaG (spades assembly) | ecosystem: Environmental > Aquatic > Marine > Intertidal zone...
ATTGTTGATGGGGTCAGACAAAACGAAAGTCGTACTGGATACACTGTCTGACTTTCAATACCACCACTTGTCGGCGGTCTTCGACTATTCAACCGCAGGCAATCTGATCGCGAAGACACGGATTCAGGGTCGCAACCCGCTGTACGATCAGGGTAGGGAGATTCATTTCAACCTGTCCATCGAGGAGAACCTTGGCACACTACTGGAGAGTTTGCGCATGGGCGACGACGTCGAGAAAAAAGTTCAAGCAGGATCAACTCTGATCAAAGAAAGGCTAGTCGATAAAAAGGAGCCAAATAACCAGCTGATAGAGACGGCGCTACCTAATCAAATCAACCACTAGCGACGAGTAGCTGATAACTGATAGGTATTATTATACAATCTCCTCAAGCTTTTTTAGCTTTAAGTTTCAAGTTGGTCTTCAGACCATCAGGAGTTCATTCGGTGAAAACAAGCTGTCTTTGCGTCCTCATAGTGCTTGCGCTGGTTGGCTGTACACCGACGGTGCAACTGCAAGCGCCTGCCGCGCCGATAGAGATCAACCTGAACGTCAAAGTCGAACACGAAATCAGAATTAGAGTCAGCAAAGATCTTGAGGACTTGTTTGAAACCGAAACTGAGATTTTTTAGGACCCCCCATGCACTCAATATTCAAAACCTTCTTTAAAACCTTATTTAAAACTTTGTTTAAAACCTTGTTTTTTAGCACTCTGCTCGTATTCAGCCTTGTCGCGCAGGCCACTCCGCTGGATGATGCCCGCAAAGCCGGGCATGTTATCGAGCTACCCACGGGCTATATTCAAGCGACACCCACTGCGCCGCCTCAGGTACAAGCCTTGGTCAAAGACATCAATGATCGACGTAAGGCCGCCTACGCTCGAATAGCCGCGAAAAACGGCATTACCACCGAACAGGTCGCTGCCGAAAGCTACCGCAAACGCACTACGATAGATAGATTGATAGATTAGGACAGCCTTCAGTGCTGTTCTACCAAAACTGGTTTGCGCCAGCTACCCATGTTTGACCAGCAAACCACATCTTATGAACTGCCAAGTGACAACAGGTTAGCCACTGGCTGATAGAGCTCTTCGAGATAACTGACATCTTCAGGCTCTAGCTTAATTCGAGTCGCAGCCACCAGGTCATCCAGCTGCTTGACCTTTGAAACGCCAACAACAGGGCAAACGACACCCGGCTTACCCAACAACCAGGCTACTGCAATCTGAGCCGGTGTCTTGCCATACTTGTCCGCTATTGCAACCACTCTTTCAGCAATAGCAAAGTCGTTAGCACCACGATACAAGCTCTCAGTTCGAGCCCGGTCCTGACCCGTGGAGCGCTTGGTTGAACCACCGGCAAAGCCACCCTGATAGGCGCCGGCGAGAATACCTCGCGCCAAAGGCGACCAGGGCGTGATGGCGACACCTGACTCTAGGCAATAGGGAATCATCTCACGCTCTTCTTCTCGGTAGATCAGATTGTAATGATTCTGCATCGACACAAACCGAGTCCAACCGTGCTGGGTCGCCGTCATCTGCAGTTCAGCAAACTGCCAGGCAAACATGGAAGAACCGCCCAGGTATAAGGCTTTTCCGGCTTTAACGACGTCATGAAGGGCTTCCAGCGTTTCTTCGATCGGTACTCTGACCTGACCTGGCACTCCATGGGGGTGACGATGAATAATCAGTTGATCGACATAATCATGCCCCAAGCGCTGCAGCGATCGGTCCACGCCTTCCATGATATGTTTACGGGACAAGCCCCCCATATTCGCGCCACGACCCATGGGCATCGATACTTTGGTCGTCAATACATATTCATCGCGAGGCAGCAGCTCATTCAGCAACTTACCGACTACTTCTTCGCTGGCACCAATGCCATAAATATCAGCGCAGTCAAAATAGAACAAACCGTGATCGATGCTGGCTTTGAAAATCTCTCTGGCATCATCAATCCCAAGCGTCCAGTCACCCTGATGCCCACGCCCTGGCTGACCAAAATTCATTGTACCAAGGCACAATTCAGAGACTCGAAGGCCGGTACTGGGGCCCAATTGCACGGCTTTTAGCATGTTATTAACTTCCTGATGGTATTTGATATGTTGCAGTCCTACTTACCCTGCCAATTTGGCAGGCGTTTCTCAGCAAATGCCTTGGGACCTTCGATAGCATCAGCGCTCGCCCGTCGAAACTCTTCAGCGGGGTAACGACTTTCATAGGCTTTCGCTAACGGCAGATCAAGACCGCGCATGGCCACCTCCTTGGTAGCCCGCACCGCCAAGGGCGCACAGCGCAGCATGTCGGCAACATAGCCTTCAACGCACTCCCTTAATTGCGACATAGGTACCACCTCATTGACCAGGCCTAACTCATAGGCGCGAGCGGCGCTCATATGTCGACCGGTCAGCATATAGCCCATGGCAGGCTTCAGACCGATTTGCCGCGGCAGACGGTGAACGCCAGCCGAGCCCGCAATCAACCCTCGGCGGGGTTCGGGCAAACCAAACTCGGCATGGTCTGCGGCGATAATCAGGTCACATGCCAGAGCCACTTCAAGACCTCCGCCGAGCGCATAACCATTGACCATCGCAATGAGAGGCTTGGTCATGTACCAGCGCTCAATGATATGTGTGGTTTCCGTGGCCAGCTGCGCCCAATAGGCCTTGTCAGCATCGCTGGCCGTGCGTTCCAACGCTCGATGCTTCAGGTCCGCGCCGGCCGAAAAAGCCTTTTCGCCTGCGCCGGTGATCACCGCCAGCCAGATGTCCTCCTCGCGTTCGACAACATCTAGGTGCTGAGACAATTGCCAGCGCAATTCTGGATTCAAGGCATTCATGGCGGCCGGCCGATTCAGGGTGATCCAGGCGACATGATCTTTGACTTCAAATAGGGTCGTAGGCGTTTCAAGCATGGTAACAGCCTTCTGATGGGTACTTGTCGCCAAGACTAGCACGAGGGATCAATAATGGCATGACTTAAGCTGACCTGAAGTCAAGCTTCGAGTTCGCTGCGAACACGGTATAATGCCGCCGCTGAAAACCGTGTATTTGCTCGGTGCGGCTATGGTCATCAATCAGGTAGGTCCATCATGTCCAGATTCTCGGTTCTGTGTTTGCTTTGCAGCCTTCTGGCGGCCTGTTCGCTAGGTGAAGAAAGTCTCAATGAAAGCGCTCTTAAGGCTCAGGCTCAAGCCTTACCCACGACCGCGGCCGTTGCGATGCCAGATGCATATGCAGCTGACATCTCGGCTGCCGTGCTGAAAGAGGGTGGGAATGCCGTTGATGCGGCCGTAGCCGCAGCATTCTCCCTGGCAGTGACTTACCCCGAGGCCGGTAACATAGGCGGTGGTGGCTTCATGGTGTTGTGGATGAACGGCGAACCCTGGTTCCTGGACTACCGGGAGATGGCACCCGCAGCAGCCCACCGGGATATGTACTTGGATGAAAATGGTGACGTCATTGCAGACCTGAGCTTTATCGGCCATCGCGCTGCTGGCGTACCTGGCACAGTGGCCGGGCTCTGGGCCGCGCATCAGCGTTTTGGCCTCCTGCCCTGGACAAGGTTACTGCAGCCTGCCATCGCTCTTGCGCAGCAGGGCTTTATCGTGCCGCCAATGCTGGCGGCACACGCAGCCGAGTCTGTTGAGCGGCATGCTGCTGAGACCAACTTTGAAGACTACTTCGGCGACCTGCGTAGCGGCGAGAACTTTCGCCAACCGCTGCTGGCCGCAACGCTACAACGTATCGCCGACGACGGCGAAAAAGGCTTCTATCAGGGCGAAACTGCGGCGGCGATTACCCGCGAGATGCAACGTGGCAATGGTTTGATGACGGCGCAGGACCTCGCCAATTATCAGCCTGTATGGCGCGCGCCTCTGGTCGCGGACTGGCGCCAGTCCCGCATCATAGCATCGCCGCCGCCTAGCTCAGGCGGGTTTGCAGTGATCGCGCTGCTCAAGATGAAAGATTTCCTGGCAGATCAGTTCAAGGACATCGCCCACAATTCAGTCGACTATATTCACCTGATTGCCGAGATGGAAAAACGGGTCTATGCGGATCGCGCAGAGTTTCTCGGCGATCCGGATTTCTATGAGTTTGATATTGAACGTCTGATCAATGATGACTATCTCAAGCGCCGCGCAGCCGAGGTTAACCCTGAGAGCATATCACCCCTGACTGCCGCTCGACCCGGGCTGGAGAGCCACGACACAACCCATTTTTCGATTGTCGATTTTGCCGGCAACGCCGTTGCCAATACTTATACCATCAATGACTGGTTCGGCAGCCGAGTGGTCGTTGAGGGTGCCGGGTTTCTGCTTAACAACGAGATGGATGATTTCAGCGTCAAACCGGGTGTCCCCAACTTCTACGGTGTTGTCGGCAATACTGCCAACGAAATCCAACCAGGCAAACGCATGTTATCCTCCATGTCACCGACGATCGTGGTTCGTGACGGGGCAGTTGAAATGGTTCTCGGCGCCGAGGGCGGCTCGACTATTATCACCTCGGTATTTCAGACCATCGTCAATGTCAGTGACTTCCACATGCCCGCTCATGTGGCTATAGAACAGTCGTTTTTTCATCACCAGTTGCTGCCCATTGATCTGATCACCTACAGCCCCACTCGACCGCTGCCCAACGATGTGATCGAGGCGGGCGCCAGGCGCGGCTATAATATCGTGGCGCATGACTGGGAGTTTGGTGACATTCAATTGATTACCCGTGATGCCGCCGGACTAAATGCCGCATCGGATTCACGGGGTCGAGGCAAGTCAATCGTTCTGGAATCTCAACCCTGAGGTCAGACAATCCGCCAGACTCGATCAGACAATCCGCCAGACTCGCCTCAGGCAGATCCTTCTGGGTCTACTCGAGACAGAGGTATGCTAATATTGCGCCATGAATAATCCGATACCTTTTGACAACAGCTACGTCCAATTGCCTGAGCGGTTTTTCACCGCCCAGAATCCGACGCCCGTCACCCAGCCAGGACTGATTACTGTCAACCAGTCGCTCGCTGAGCAACTGGGTGTCGATCTTAACTGGCTGAAATCCGCTGCGGGGCTTGAAGTATTGGCAGGCAACGCCATTCCGCCGGGTGCCTCACCTATCGCGACCGTCTATGCCGGTCATCAATTCGGCAGCTGGAACCCGCAACTGGGCGACGGTCGAGCGGTTCTGCTCGGCGAAGTCGTTGATACTCGAGGGCAGCGCTTTGATATCCAGCTGAAGGGCGCGGGCCCTACGCCCTATTCCCGTGGCGGCGACGGTCGCGCGCCTCTCGGTCCAGTTCTGCGCGAGTATCTGGTCTCGGAAGCCATGTTCGCGTTGGGCATCCCCACCACCCGCAGCCTGGCGGCGGTCACCACCGGCGAGCCAGTCTTTCGCGAAGCGGCGCTACCGGGCGGTGTACTCACACGGGTTGCCAAGAGCCATATCCGCATCGGCACCTTTGAGTTTTTTGCAGTCAGACAAGATATCGATGGGCTGCGACTGCTCGCCGAGCATGTGATCAACCGGCACTATCCGAATGCCGCCAATGCTGAAAACCCTTACCTGGCATTACTTGAGTCTGTCATCGGTCGCATCGCGATCCTCGTCTCGCAATGGCAGCAGGTGGGCTTTATCCATGGCGTAATGAATACCGATAATATGCTCTTGTCAGGTGAGACCATCGATTACGGCCCCTGCGCCTTTATGGACGGCTTTGACCCAGCTCAGGTTTATAGCGCGATCGACCGAGGAGGCCGGTATGCCTATCAAAAGCAACCGCAGATCGCCCATTGGAATCTGATGGTACTGGCCCAGTCATTATTGCCGCTGATTGACACCGACCAGGCTGAAGCCGTGGCGCTGGCCAAGGCAGCTCTTGATCAGTTTCCGATCGCCTTTCATGATCATAACTGGAAAGGCATGGCCGCGAAGTTAGGGCTCACTAATGCCGACCAGGCAGATGAGCAACTGATTCGCGAATTACTTGAACTGATGCACAACGAAAGACTGGATTACACCCTGACTTTTCGTCACTTGAGTGACCCGGCAAACCACAGGTTGTTACCGGAGTGCTCGCTGCCATGGATCGAGGACTGGCAGACTCGAGCAGCCAGCCAAGCCACTGGCAAGCCTGACTATGCCTTGATGCAATCGATTAACCCCTCGTGCATCCCTCGCAATCATTTGATCGAAGCAGTCATTACTGCCGCCATAGAGGCTGGCGACTTAGCCCCGTTTCACGCGCTCAACAAGGTGCTGCAGACGCCCTATCGAGACTTGCCACTCGATAGTCCTTTTACCCAACCGCCACGCCCAGACCAGATTGTTCAGAATACCTTCTGCGGCACCTAAAAGAGGGTCCATGAAGGATCCCTTTATCACCATCCGCTCTTAACAGGTTTACCATGACGATATAACCGCTGTTTGCACGCAGGCATCGAGTCCAGACCTGGAACACTTCGACCGACAGCCCTTTCCATTCAAGCGCTGCACTCGACCGCTGGCAGGGCTCTCGACTGGGGTTTCAACTCTGCGTCTAACAGGGGTATATTGTTCGGACTAAGCTCATCGACAGCCGCGCCCGAAGGAGAACCCATGTACGAGTCCATCACCCTTGAAAATATCGCAGCAACCGCTGTCCTGACATTTAACCGCCCTGCCAGCCTCAATGCGTTCACCTATCCGATGATGGATGAATTCAAACACGCGCTGGCCACAGCGGAACAGGATGATACGGTCACCGGCATCGTCATTACCGGGGCTGGCCGGGGTTTCTGCGCAGGTATGGACATGAACGCGCTGAACACCCTGTCTGCGACCGGTGAAGAGGAAGGCGCGAACAACCTCAAGGAAAAACTCAAAGCCAGCCCAGGGGATAAATCCATGGGCGAAGATTACACTGCGGGATTTACTTATCTTATGACCATTCGCAAGCCTGTCATAGCGGCAGTCAACGGCGCTTGTGCAGGGCTTGGCATGTCAATAGCCTTATTATGCGACATGCGCTTCTGTGCTGACAGTGCCAAGTTCGTGACCTCTTTCTCCCAGCGCGGTCTGGTCGCTGAACACGGCCAAAGCTGGATTCTGCCGCGCGTTGTGGGGCCATCACGGGCACTGGACCTGCTCTGGAGTTCTCGCCGAGTTATGGCTGACGAGGCGCTGCAGATAGGTTTGGTAGATCGAGTGTATGGTGCGGATGAGGTTGTGGCTCGAGCCATAGAATATGTACAGGGACTCAGCGCTGCCACAGCACCGGTGTCCTTGCAGGTGATGAAACGACAGATTTATCGTCACATGAATATGTCACTGGGTGACGCCATGCGGGAGAGTACCCAACTCATGGACGAAAGCCTATTGAGAGACGACTTCAAAGAGGGGGTTGCTTCTTTTTTGGAGAAGCGCACCCCTGTATTCAGCAAGATCCAAAAAACTTAACCTATTTCGAGTAACAGATTTTCCTTGATCGGCTTTTCCTGCCGAGCCTTTCTGGCCGAGCCTTTCTGGCCGAGCCTTTCTGGCCGAGCCTTTCTTATTAGGTTCTCGCTTCGTCGCCGGCAGATTAACAGCAACTGGATCTTTGAGGACACATGCTCACCGGCTATGAAGGACCGGCGTTAGCGCGCCGGCCTTTGTCCGTCGCCTGTGGGGTGAGGCGATGGCGCTGGATTGTCTAGCTGGTTAAAGCGCAGCCTTCGATCGTTATGCGGTGCATCATCCTGGCCTGTCCCTGATAGTCGTTCTGAGCGTTGTGCCAAGTGGCACGATTATCCCAAAACGCGACTGAGCCAGGCCGCCATTGAAACCGAGTAATGTAGGTTTCATTGACTGCTGCCTGGTAAAGATATTCGAGCAGAGGTTTGGATTCCTCCGCGGTCCACCCTTCGAATCGTAAGGTGAACGCCGAGTTCACATACAGCGCTTTTCGACCACTCAGAGGGTGAGTAATGACCACCGGATGAATCGGATCACCCATTTCATCGGCGGCTGTCGTGTTGCCAATCCGCTGTTGAGTATCCGGATCGTTATTGTAACCACCAGCACTGCCAAACACATGCCGGGCGGAATGGACCGCCTTCAAGTCGCCAAGCACCGCTTTAAGTCCGTCAGACAAACCCTCATAAGCCTTGTACATACTGGAAAACCAGGTGTCGCCACCGGTCGTGGGCAACTGCCTTGCCACCAGAATGGACCCCAGAGCAGGCTCAACGTCATAGGAGTGGTCTGTATGCCACCCGCCCCCTATGTTGGTCAACTGGTCTGGCTCTTTGCCCACCAGGGCAATCTGCGGGAAATCCGCATGAGCCTTAAAGAACCGATTCACATTAATGGTTCCAAAGCGTTCTGCCAGGGTTATGTGGTCCGCTTCGGTCAGGTGCTGATCGCGAAAGAAAACCACACCATGATCACTGAAAGCTTGTTTGATTTGCTCAAGTTCGCCCACCGCAAGATCGGTCAGATCAACACCCGTGATCTCTGCGCCACTACCCGGCAAAGTCGTTATACGCATTTTTTCAGCCATTCTCTTTTGAGCTCCGTGTTCTCAGGTCAAGAAATTGCGGGGGCGGAGCTACCCACGTATTTTTCCCGCAGGGTCCGTTTAAGGACCTTACCCGTTGCATTTCGAGGTAGTGCGGCAATGAACTCTACTGACTGTGGAACCTTGAATTTCGCGAGATTCGCCAGACAGTGAGCGATGATCGCATCGGCTTCCAGGCTTTGCCCGGGCTTCAGTACAATCACCGCCTTTCCGGTTTCACCCCAGCGCTCACTGGGCACTCCAATGATCGCTGCCTCAGCCACTTGTGGCAGCTGATACAACACATTTTCAACCTCCGCCGGATAGACATTCTCACCGCCGGAAATATACATGTCTTTCCAGCGATCGACGATATAAACGAAGCCCTCGTCGTCACAACGCGCGGCATCACCGGTCATTAGCCAGTCATCGACAAAGGATTTTGCCGTCGCCTCAGGGTTATTCCAGTACCCCGGCGTGATGTTGGGTCCGCGGATCAATAACTCACCGACCTCACCGCGCAGTACTTCAGCCCCTTGGTCGTCGACGATTTTGATTTCCGTATGCAGCAACGCCTTGCCCGTCGAGCCTATCTTGCGCAGGGCATCATCGGGATTCAGTGCGATCCCACCAGGACTGGTCTCAGTCATGCCCCAGCCTTGAATCAGCGGTACGCCTCGACCCATCCAGGACGAGAGTATGACCTCGGCGCACGGTGCGCCACCAACGCCCGCCGCCTCAAGACGACTCAAGTCTGTGCTGGCGAAATCCGGATGCTGCATCATGAATTGATAGGGTGCAGGCACCGCAAAGAAATGGGTCACTCCCAGTGACTCATCACCGATCACGCGCAAGGCCCTGCCTGGGTCAAAATCCCGCATGAGAAGTATCTGGCCGCCAGCATGCAGTATCGGATTGGCGTAGCAGTTAAGCCCACCGGTATGAAACAGGGGCAGTACCACCAGTTGAACCGTGTTGGCGCTGATCGCCACGGGCGTGCCCAGGTTAACGCAGTTGTAGAAGGTCATGCCGTGGGTGATCAGCGCGCCCTTGGGATGACCGGTCGTGCCTGAGGTATACATGATCATCGAGATGTCATCATGGGTGCTCTCGACAGGCATGACTGCCAAGGCGGCGTTCATTGCCTGCTCATACCGTGTCTGGCGGTTGTTGGTGCCAACATCCAGGGTATGCTTAATGTCACAGCTTTTGACTAACGACTCGACAAGTGCGCTATAGTTCTCGTCATGCACCAGCAACGCAGGCGTTGAATCCTGCAGAATATACTCCAGCTCTTTCTCGGTCAGACGCCAGTTCAGGGGCAGACAGATCAGACCTGCCTTAGAGCACGCAAATTGGATCTCGAAAAATTCAGTACAGTTCGGCATAAGTATCGCGACCCGATCACCCTTGACCAGGCCCCTGGCCTGCATCCAGCCCGCCAGCCAATTGGCCCGCTGATCAAGCTCTGCATAAGTGATCGCCGCCCCAGTATCCAGATCTTTAATAGCGATCTTTGCGGGTCGCATGTCCGCGTGGTGCGCGGTCCAGTCATAGTATTTAACGGCCATTCTGACTCCCTGTTCGCCGAAGCATCGGTCGGTTAGTTATCAAACCCGAGCTCAAACACAAGATTCAAATCCAAGGGTTCAAAACGCAGTTCAAGCCTGGATTTCAAGCCTGGATTTCAAGCCTGGATTTCAAGCCTGGATTTCAAGCCTGGATTTCAAGCCTAGCTTAATAAGGTTTGAGTGAATCAGCCTAAAAGAGGGTTGCAGACGGCTCAACTTCAAGACTGATACCAACAATTACACCCTGAATAGCGGCGGCGTATTCTGCCACTAGGCGGTTGAGCACCTATCAACAGTATTCGGCGGTCGCCCTTGACCAACCTCTCAGGCTTTACCCGCTACAGTTAATCATATCGATCCTGGATCGAAAAGTGCTTCAAACTCTATTTGACCAGATCAGCAGCTTCGGACCTGAACGGCGATCATTCTGGCAGGCTGAATCGTTTGTGTTTGATACTTGCACTGTCGACGCCAGACAAGGTCAGTAACTGAAACCTTATCGGTGGGTCGGTCCTGACTGAGTATTGCCTGGCCTGCCGCCTTTGCGTGACAGGGCGCGACGTTTCTTTGCCGCCCCGGGCGCAGCCTTATTTCGCCTCGGAGCGGTACCTGAACCTCCTGGCCTGGCGCCTGCCTGGGCTTGATATGGCTTCTTCGGCTTCTTCGGTTTTTTGGGCTTGATCACACCAGGTACGGAACCGGAGGCCGGCACCTGGTGGTCCGGGTAATAATCGTCATGGACTTGCCGCGGCAGGATCTGCTGGATCAAGCGCTCGATGCCTTTCAGCTCATCAATCTCATCCGCGCTGACCAGTGAAATGGCCTCGCCCGCAGCACCAGCGCGGCCGGTGCGGCCGATTCGGTGTACATAGTTCTCGGCAACCTTGGGCAGATCAAAGTTCACCACCTGGGGCAGTTGCTGTATATCCAGACCCCGGGCTGCCACATCCGTGGCCACCAGCACCTGAAATTCACCTTTCTTGAACGCATTCAAGGCTTCCAGCCGCTGTCCCTGACTTCGGTCACCATGGATGGCGGCAGCACTGATACCGCGATCATGAAGATATCTTGTCAGCTGGTCGGCACCTGCCTTGGTTTTGGTAAACACCAGGATCTGTTGCCACTGGTGGTCCATCATCAGCTGCACTAGCAATGCGGCTTTCTGTTTCTTGTCGACGGTATAAATCCGCTGTTTAACGGTTCTGGCGGTGGTCTGCTCCGGACTGATAATAATCTCAACCGCCTTGTGGACCAGTGTTTTCGCGAGCCGCCTGACGGCATCGGGAAATGTTGCCGTAAACATCAGGTTCTGTCTTCGCTTGGGTAGCTGGCGCAATATCTCATCGACTTCGCGGCTGAAGCCAAGGTCCAGCATTCGGTCTGCCTCATCCAGCACCAGCACCTCAAGCTCGCTGAACTGCAACGCATTTTGTGCCGCCAGATCCAGCAAGCGACCGGGGGTTGCTACCAACAAGTCGATGCCGCGCCTGAGCAGCATCATTTGCGGGTTAATCTTGACCCCACCATACACCACCGTTGAGCGTAAACTCAGGTGCTGACTGTAGGCCTTGACGCTACTGCCAATCTGCAACGCCAGTTCCCGAGTCGGCGCCAGAATCAGGGCGCGCACCTGGTTCGGTCCTGCTGCTTGGCCCGCGAGCAGGCGCTGTAACACCGGGCAGACAAAACCAGCCGTTTTCCCCGTTCCTGTCTGGGCTGCTGCCAGGACATCCCGGCCCGCCAATATCGCTGGAATCGCCTGTTGCTGAACCGGCGTCGGTGTCTCATAGCCGCGGTCACTCAAGGCCTGCGTGATGCTGGCCGAAAGCCCCAGGTTGGAAAATTGCGACGACGCCATGGAGTTACCATTCACTGACTTATTGAATTCACACCACCCCAGAATCTTCAAGGTAGTTGTGCAGCGCCAATAGTACCCGATCTCAACAGAACATTGACCGAATAATCCCCGACCTCGAATATCCAGCCAGGTGAAACGCCTGATGCCAGTCAAGCCGAGAAGGGTCAACGACGACTAGTATTTGCTTGAAACTCCGCCGCTGGATATGCAAAGCCGACAGCACCCCAACGGTAGCGCTCATACCGGTAGCACTTTTGCCAGTAGCACTTTTGCCATCAACACTTAAGCCGGCCGGAACTCAAGCAGGCAGGAACACAAGGAGACGCCGTTGCCACCCATTATCTGGTTTGAAAATCTCACTCGTGCGGACCTGCCTACGGTGGGCGGCAAGAATGCGAGCCTCGGCGAGATGACTCGCCTGGCCAAATCGATTGATGCCAGTCTGTCGCCGGGGTTCGCCATCAGCGCGACTGTGTTTCGAACCTTCATGGAACGCAATCATCTGCCTAAGGCTATCAACGCCTGCCTTTCTGCCTATCGAGCCGGCGATCGAACCCTTGTGGATAGCGGCGAATGGATTCGCCAGCAGATACTGAACGCCACCCTCAATGACTCGGAAAAGACCATGATCACGAGTGCTTATCGGGCACTCTGTGAACGCACCGGCCAGGCAGATGTGGCTGTGCGCAGCTCCGCCACCGCCGAAGACCTTCCGGAAGCCAGTTTCGCGGGGCAGCACGAGAGCTATCTCAATATCTCCGGCGACGCTGAGCTGCTGAGTGCCGTGCATCATTGCTATGCCTCACTGTACACAGACAGAGCGATCGTCTATCGCCAGGAAAACGGCTTCAGTGATACAGATATCGCCCTGAGCGTCGGAGTTCAGGCCATGGTGCGCGCCGACCTCGGCGCTGCCGGCGTCATGTTCACCCTCGACACTGGCTCCGGCTTCAATCAAGTGATCGAATTAAGTGCTGCCTGGGGTCTCGGTGAAACCGTGGTTCAGGGGGCTGTCGTCGCTGACCAGTATCTGGTGGACAAGCGTTTCCTGAATTCTGCTGACGCGAAAGCTGAAAACCGGCTGCCGATCATCAGCAGAAGCCTGGGCAGCAAACTGGTGAAAATGATTTATAGCGATCAAGGCAAGACTCATCTTGTCGACACCTCTGCCGAGGAGCGCGACCGAACTGTATTGGCAGATGAGGAAATACTGAGACTGGCTCGATGGGGACTCGAGATCGAACGCCACTATGGTTGCGCGATGGATATCGAATGGGCTAAAGATGGCAGAAGTCAGCGCCTGTATATACTTCAGGCCAGACCAGAGACCGTCGAGTCTGGCCGCAACAGGGGTGTTTTATTTCACTACTCGCTGCAAGAACCCGGTGACGAGCTGCTTACCGGGGCAAGCGTGGGCAACGCCATCGCCAGCGGCATGGCGGTTTATATGAGCAACCCAGGGGATGCTAACCTATTTCCCAAGGGCAGTATTTTAGTGACTCACCGCACCGATCCTGACTGGCTGCCACTGATGCGAAAAGCTGCGGCGATTATCACTGATACCGGCGGCACCACCAGCCACGCAGCGATCGTCAGCCGTGAACTTCGCGTTCCCGCCATTGTCGGCACGGGTAATGCCACCACCCTCATCAAAACTGGCGACTTGATCACGGTGGATTGTTCTTTCGGACACTCAGGCAAGGTCTATCGTGGCGCGCTCAAGTTCACCCAGGAGCAAATCGATCTGTCGAAACTGCCGGCTACGAGAACGAGACTCATGATCAATGCGGCAATACCCGATGCTATCATGGGCTGGTGGGCATTACCCGTGCAGGGCGTGGGCCTGGCGCGGCTGGAATTTATCATCTCCAGTATTATCAAGGTCCACCCTATGGCGTTACTCTATCCCGAGCGCGTCATGGACAAGGACATTCGCCAAGAGATCATGGCGCTATCAGCCGCTTATCCAACGCCCGCTGATTATTTCGTTGAGCGGCTACAAGAGTCGGTAAATAAAATTGCTGCTGTTTTCTACCCTGATCCGGTGATTGTTCGCATGTCCGATTTCAAAAGCAACGAATACCGCCAGCTGCTGGGTGGTGAGGCCTTTGAACTGCAGGAAGAAAATCCGATGCTCGGGCTGCGCGGCGCCTCTCGGTATTACCATCCGAGTTATCGCGAGGGCTTCCTGCTTGAGTGTCAAGCGATTGAAAAAGCCAGACGGCTGAATGGCTATGAGAATATAGTCGTCATGATTCCATTTTGTCGAACGCTGAAAGAAGCTGACAAGGTACTTGAGGTGATGGAGGAAGCTGGCCTTGTGCGTGGAAGGCGGGGCCTGAAGGTCTACGTTATGTGTGAAATTCCATCTAATGTGCTGCTGGTCGATGAATTTGCCAAACGTTTTGATGGATTTTCTATAGGATCTAACGACCTAACACAGTTGGTGTTAGGTATCGATCGAGATTCTTCAGAGTTGAAATCAATGTTTGATGCCAGAGATCCGGCGGTAAAAAAAATGATTAAGATGGTCATCGATGGGGCTCATCGAGCCGGGCGAGTTGTTGGCATCTGCGGGCAGGCACCCTCTGATCATACAGATTTTGCTGCGTTTTTAATCGAATCAGGCATTGATACTATTTCGCTGAATCCAGACTCTATACCAGCTGCCACGCGTCAGATCGCAGCAACCGAAAAAAAACTAACGGCAAAGATAAGGGGCAAGAAATAGACTTCAGTTATTAAGCAGGTCAGACGCGATTGCTTCCGCAACCTTGATACCGTCGATACCCGCCGACAGAATGCCACCCGCATAGCCAGCACCCTCGCCTGCCGGATATAAGCCGTACGTATTGATGCTCTGACAATCCTTGCCGCGACGAATACAAATAGGCGCCGATGTCCTGGTTTCGACGCCAGTCAATATCGCATCCTCCATAGCAAATCCTTTAATTTGTCGGTTGAAAACTGGCAGCGCCTCGCGTATCGCCTGAATGGCAAACTCAGGTAACGACTTTGATAAGTCGCCGAGCGTGACACCCGGCTTGTAGGAAGGTATTACAGACCCCAGCTCTGTCGACGGCTCGTTTGCCAGAAAGTCGCCAACCAGTTGTGCTGGCGCGTTGTAGTCGCAGCCACCCAGCTCATAGGCTCGAGTCTCCAGTTGGCGCTGCAGGTCAATGCCTGCCAATGGATGACCGGGGAAATCCCGCGCTGGATCAATACCGACGACGATGGCAGCATTTGCATTGCGTTCATTACGGGAATACTGCGACATACCATTGGTAACCACATGGCCAGATTCAGAAGTCGCCGCCACCACTGTGCCTCCCGGGCACATACAAAAACTATAAACGCTGCGCCCATTACTGCCGTGATGCACCAGCTTATAGTCAGCAGCGCCCAGAATGGGATGCCCGGCAAACTCGCCAAAGCGGGCTTCGTCAATGACCGATTGTGGGTGCTCGATGCGAAAACCAATGGAAAATGGCTTCGGCTCTACATAAACGCCCTGTTCCAGCAACATCTCAAAGGTGTCGCGGGCACTGTGACCAATCGCCAGAACAATATGCCGACTCTGCAGGGTTTCGCCACTTGCCAGCGTCACACCTGTAACTCGGCCCCTATCGACACTACCCTCAAGCGCTGGCTCTCGATGGATGGTTTTAACTTTCTGCTCGAAGCGGATTTCACCACCCAATGCAATAATTTTAGCCCGTATGCTCTCAACCATCTTCACCAGCTTGAAGGTGCCGATGTGGGGTTTGCTGACCATCAATATCTCTGCCGGCGCTCCCGCCTCGACGAACTCTTCAAGAACCTTGCGACCCAAGTGGCGTCGATCCTTGACCTGACTGTAGAGCTTGCCATCAGAGAAGGTCCCAGCTCCACCCTCACCAAACTGCACGTTGGACTCGGTCTTGAGCTTACGTTTGCGCCATAAGCCCCAGGTGTCTTTAGTGCGTTGCCGAACGTCCTGACCGCGCTCAAGCACGATGGGTTTCAAGCCCATCTGCGCCAACAGTAACGCTGCCAGCAGACCGCAGGGCCCGAAACCGATGACAATCGGACGTTGCTGGGTGCCTGACGGGAAGGTGGCCGGGGCCTGCTCGACGAATCGATAACGGCAGTCAGGGGTCGGTTGTAGCTGCGAGGACTTGGGATTTGCCGCAAGCAATCTCGCTTCCAGGTCCTTCGCCAGCACTGCATCAATCTGATAGATCAGCAGAATATCAGTTTTTTTCCGCGCATCGTAGCTACGCTTATAAATGCTGTAGTCCACCAGTTGCGCGGCTTCAATGCCGAGGCGCTCGACAATCGCCAGGCGCAGCTCGGTCGTCGAATGGTTAAGGGGCAGTTTGATTTCGTTGAGTCGCAGCATCGAGCGCATTTTAGCACGATGAATTTGAGAAAGGGTGTGCCTGAAGTCTCTTACGCCACCAAGCCGGCGCTGTAGCCGGATGACCAGGCCCACTGAAAATTAAAGCCACCCAGGTGACCGCTGACATCGAGCACTTCGCCGATGAAATACAGGCCCGGTTGCCCCTTGGCCTCCATGGTTTTTGAGCTGATGCCGTCTGTATCAACTCCACCCAGAGTGACTTCGGCGGTGCGATACCCCTCGCTGGCCGAAGGTTTCAGCTGCCAGTGATTTATTTGTTCGCCTATCTGGCGAAGCTGCTGGTCGGTGATATCCGCCAGGCTGGATGCTGCGAGAGTAGGCCAGAACAGCGCCAGCAATTCAGTCACCAGGGATTTCGCCAGTTTGTGCGTCAGCATAGTTTTCAGGTGGACCACAGGCTGCTCGCGTTTTGCCTCGATCAGCCAGAGAGCCGCATCATCTGCTGGCAACAGGTCGAGGTAGATACTGTCCCCTGGCAACCAGTAGTTCGAGATCTGTAATATTGCTGGACCACTCATACCACGATGGGTAAACAGCAGATTTTCGACAAAGGACTGGCCATTGCAGCTGACCTTAACCTCCAGCGCCAGACCCGACAGACGACCACACAGACCACGGATGTGATCGCTGAACATCAAGGGCACCAGCCCCGCTCGACGATTTGTAACACTGAGCCCGAACTGCGCCGCCAGCTCGTAACCTGCGCCACTGCCACCCAGGGTCGGGATAGACAAAGCGCCTGTCGCAATCACCAGAGAATCACACTCGATGGTGCGCGAGGCTTCTTCGACCAAAACTTGAACAAGGTAACGTGACGAACCGACCCCCGCCAAAGCCTCAACTCCTTGCAGCTCACATCGGGTCTGAATCTGAACGCCGACTTGGGCGCACTCCTGCAGCAACATGGCCAGAATGTCTTGCGCCGAATTTAGGCAGAACAACTGGGTATGTTTACGCTCTTCATAGGGGATTTGATACAGCTCAACCAGGGCGATGAAATCCCAGGGGGTATAGCGCTTCAGGGCCGCCTTGGGAAAGTGCGGATTACCACAGATATAATTTTCGGGTTCGACGATGTAGTTGGTGAAATTGCACCGACCACCACCAGACATCAATATTTTTTTGCCGACCCTATTGGCTTTTTCAAGCACCAGGACTCGCCGTCCCTGCTGGGCAGCGGTCAAGGCGCACATCAAACCGGCCGCCCCCGCGCCCAGGATGACGACATCCGGGTTATTCCATAGATCTGCCACGGGCGGCGCTAGACAGGTTTACTTCGCACAACACTGTTTGTATTTCTTGCCACTGGCGCAGGGACACGGATCATTTCGACCAGCCAGTCGAGTGGTGGTGGCGACCACTTGTTTGCCCTGCAAAAAGTTCAGATCTCTGAGGTCTTCGTCCACTTGCGGATCTATTAAAACTTCACAGAACCAGTCCTTGTTCGCACAGATGGCCGCAACCTCAAGACGACGCGCTTCGTCTTTAACCGTCAACTTCAATGGCGCTCGGCGAGAACCCAGGCGCGGCGGTTTTTTGTTTTCAAACACGGTGTTATCGAATTTGGCTTTCTTTAACGGCAGGTCTTTGTGCGGATATCTTGACATTGGCTTGGGCCTGAGTGCAGTTTCAGCCGCCATTATACAGACATCACCCCACGGGTTATCTAGTCCGTGAAAATTTTGATTTGGATCTACACTCGAAACGGCTGACTCGCCTAACCTTGGCGCTTTACTTTGAACCTCGTTCTTAGACCCCCTTTCGACAGGGAGAATGTGTGATGACAATCCTGGTAATGGTCGCAGATGGCGCCTACGCGAAGTTGCTTACCACTCGATCGCAAAAAGGCGAACTTCAGCTCTGGGAGGAGCATTCGCACCCTGCCAGTCGCCTGAAAAACCTGGAGTTGACCACAGATGGGCCTGGGACTGGTCGCGATTCGGGCGGCCAGGGACGGCATTCGATGGGACATGAACGGGAGACACACCTGCAGGAAGAGCGGAAGTTCGCCGACGAACTCGCCGCCAAGCTACAGAGCGCCATCAATGAGGAGGTGCATAAGATCTATCTGATTTCACCGCCTCGCTTTTTGGGTTTGTTACGAGCCGCCATCAGCCCTGAGGTTAAAAAGCGCATAGTTGCAGAAATGGCCCATGATCTGACCCAGCACACAGCTCGCGACATTCGCGCCCATCTGCCTGAGTATTTGTAGCCGGCATGCGCCTGCTGACGGGCTGCTGATCAGGCGCGTTCGAATATCGCCGCTAATCCCTGGCCACCACCAATACACATGGTTTCCAGTCCATAGCGACCTTCTCGACGGTGCAGCTCTCGAAGCAAGTTAGCCAGTATTCTGCCGCCGGTAGCACCAATAGGATGGCCCAGGGAAATACCCGATCCATTCACATTCAGACGCTCTCGATCATCCCATCCCCAGCCTTTGAGGACGGCCAGCACCTGCGGTGCAAAGGCTTCGTTGAGCTCCACCAGGTCAATGTCAGACCAGCCCAAACCGGTTCGAGCAAACAAACGTTCGACGGCTGGCACAGGACCAATGCCCATACGGGAAGGCTCACAGCCGGCTGCCGCCCAACCCACCAACCACCCCATCGGCTCAAGTCCTAGCTCCGCCAACTTATCCTCAGCAACCACCAGACAGGCAGCCGCTGCATCATTTTGCTGGCTGGCGTTACCGGCAGTGACCACGCCACCTTCGATGGGGCGCAAGGCCGCCAGGCTCTCCAGGGTCGCGTCTGGCCGAAAGCCCTCATCTCGATCAAACATCACTGGTTCGCCGCGCCGTTGTGGTATGGCAATCGGCACAAGTTCATCATCAAACTTGCCAGCGGCCCAGGCCGCTGAAGCCCGCTGATGGCTCATCAGAGCGTACTCATCACAGGCCTCACGGCTGATATTATAGTCGCGAGCGAGATTTTCAGCTGTCTCAATCATACCGCTGATCTCTCCGAATCGAGCAATAGGTTGAGACATCACTCGGCCACGTGCCAACCGATCGTGCATCACTGACGACCCGGATCTAGCACCTGAGCGCATATCAGTACTATAGTACTCAACATTGCTCATACTCTCGACACCACCGGCGATAACCACATCTGCGACACCGGTCTGAACCATCATGGCAGCATCAATCACGGCCTGCAGGCCACTGCCGCAGCGCCGATCCAACTGATAACCTGGAACGGTGATGGGCAGGCCAGCAGCCAAACCCGCCCACCGGGCTATGCACGGCGCCTCACCATTGCCGTAGCCTTGAGCGAATACGATATCATCGATCCTGTGACCATCGATGCCGGTTCGAGCCACCAGCGCTTTGATGACGCAGGCCGCCAACTCTCCTGCCGGAAAGTCTTTAAGACCCCCAAGGAATTTTCCAACGGGGGTACGAATGGGTGAAACGATCGCGGCTCGACGCATAGAGATCTCTGATAATTGAAGGCAATAAATAAACACTTATACCAAGACCAGACCCGCCGACTCAAGGGCCAAGCTCGAAGCGGCGAGACAACGCTTGCCTTTTGCCGCGGTTCATCATGCAACCTGAAGTTTTTCGGCGCTGGGACTCGAGTTCGGTCTCAGCTGTCACCTTTAAGGAGTCCAGAAGGTGACAAACCTCGTAACACCTCGTTTAGTCCGAGCCTTCTATGACTGACAGCAAGCAGATTTTAATCACCGGCGGCACTGGCTTCATTGGTAGCCATCTCAGCCAATATCTGGTGGCACAAGGTTATTTGGTGACCCTGTTGTCCAGAACTCTCAACGTAAAACGCAATCCTTCGCAGGGTATAACTGTTACAACTTCTCTGGCAACCCTGAATAACGACGACTGGTACGGCATCATCAACCTTGCTGGCGAGCCTCTGAATCGGTCTCGCTGGTCTGCAGCGCAGAAGAACCGCATTATAGACAGCAGGATCTCCGTGACCCGCACTCTGAATAGCTGGATTCGTACACTCAAGGTTCCGCCGAAGGTTTATATCTCGGGATCTGCCATCGGCTACTATGGCCATTGGGACAATGAACTGATCGATGAAGACAGCCTGTGCCGTGAAGGTTTTTCCAACCTACTTTGCAAAAGCTGGGAAGCCGCCGCCAACGAGGTGGCAGATCTGCCGATTAGACGCTGCGTCATTCGAATAGGCATCGTGTTAGGCAACGACGGGGGTTCATTGCCCGCCCTGTTATTGCCCGCTAAGCTCGGCCTTGGCGGCCCCATGGGAGGCGGCAGCCAGTGGTGGTCGTGGATCCACGTGCAGGATCTGGTGCGCAGCTGCAAGCTGCTATTGGAAGATCCTGAGGCCCAGGGTGCCTTCAATCTGACGGCACCAAACCCAGTAACTCAGGCAGAGTTTGCTCGAATCCTGGGAAAACAATTAAACCGACCAGCCATCATGCCGCTACCTGCCTTCATGATGAAGCTGCTGGTGGGTGAATTTGCAGACGAGGTTCTGTTAAGGGGCCAAAGAGTCCTACCCAGCCACCTGCTGAAGCGGCGCTTTACCTTTGCCTACCCGAATTTAGCGCTGGCCCTCAGCGAACTGCTGTAAACTGCAGATTTAAACGATGCTTTCGATCCGAACAGCTTCGCCAGCTGTATGACCAGGTCTGGTCTTGGGCTTTTCTCCGACAATGACTTTCAACAACTAGGGCACTGCATAAGGCATTACACTCATGCATATTTTGATTATCGGTGGTACCGGCGGACTTGGACAGGCTTTGGTTCGGCTGTTTTGTGACACTCAAGACGTTGATCAGGTAACAGCAACCTACCACCGGCAACCGCCCGAACTGGTTCACCCAAAACTGAACTGGGTCGCACTGGACGTCACCTGTGAAGCTTCCATTGCTGCGCTCTTTGTCGCCTGCCCGCCCCTGAACTATATCGTTAATACTGTGGGGCGCTTGCATACGCCCAACAACACGCCAGAAAAAACCATCACGAAACTCGACCCAGACTTCTTTCTCGACAATATTCGAACCAATACGCTACCGACTCTGTTGATCGCGAAATACGCGCGACCCGCGCTAAAGGCCGCTCAACCCTGCGGTTTCGCGGTACTTTCCGCGCGGGTTGGCTCCATCACAGATAATCGCCTGGGGGGCTGGTATAGTTATAGGTGTTCAAAAGCCGCACTCAACATGGCGATCAAAACCCTCAGCATCGAATGGCAGCGGACCTTGCCAAACTGCGCTGTGGTGGCATTACATCCCGGGACAGTGGTGAGCCAACTATCGGCGCCTTTTACCGGCAACACTCCGCCTGCACGACAATTTACGCCGGAACAATCGGCCCGTTGGTTGGCTGACATCATTCTTGCACTGAAGCCGCAGGACACAGGCAAATTCATCGCCTTTGATGGCACCGAGATCGACTGGTAGACGAGCGCCGGCATTGACGGCCCCTGAGTGACCGCGACTGAGTTCGCTTGCCCGCCGGATCATTGACCTAGGACACAATTCCTCATTATTTCCCCTCGCCAGTGCCCGATTGAGTGCTAGTCTTCTCGACTGCGGCATTTTCTAACTGTGACAACTGCCTCTGATTTTTACTGACAGTGATACTTACTGACAGTGATACTTACTGATCGTGATACTTTTTTGATACCACCGAAAAGGGCGGGGACTGACAGAGGTCTTACATTACTAGCTTTTTACAAGAGGCTTTTTACATAAGGCTTTTTACATAAAGCTTTTTCAAGCAGCTTTTTGTCAATAGCTTCTAAGGATTGGAAGTGACCCATTGATCATGGAAATAGCGCAAACTTCAGGGGTAGATCACCAAGAGGCTGATGCCATCGAATCGCACTGGCTGTCAAACGTCAGAGGCATCAACGGCGAGATCATTCTCGCTCAACGTCAATGGGCTGTTCGATCTGACACTGAGCCCAGCACGCTGGCAGTGCTTGGATCCATGGATCGAGGCCTGCTGTCGACTCAATCGCTCATTTCCGGTGTCAAGGCTAGCAAGGCGGTGCTGCCGCCTAATGAGCGCTCGGCATTGCTAACCAGCCTTGTTGAATTGGCCAACCGGCTGACGGACGCAAGTCTACTCATTCGAGAACACCTTGCCTTGTGGCACTGTGACAACGCCTCGTGGCACTGTGACAACGCCTCGTGGCACTGTGACAATGCTGACAGTCTCTACACTGTTAATGGCCATAGCGCCCCGCCTGCAGACACCCATGGTGCCCGCTATTACAGGGATAATTCTGACGTTACCCCTCGCTTTGACGAGCTTCTTCGAGTGGCGCTTGAGACGGAAGCATCGATGGAGGCGCTGATCAGGAACAGGCAACAGCCTTTGAAGATCCGCCAGGTGAGCCTGATTTTTCTAAGCCTGTTGAAGTCCCTCGTGGTGCGCTGGCCGGCACGGGCGCTGGGCTTAAATCAATGGCGTCAGCTGAGACAACAGAGGCTTGTGAAGTTGTCACGGCAGCTGGCGCAGAACACAACCACTCTGCCTCAGAAGGTCATTCCAATCTGTGGCTACTGTCGAAAGACCCGAGACCATCAGGGGATATGGCGGCAACAAGACAAGCAGCTGAGAGACAGGGGTTCAGCTAGCTACGATCAAGAAAGCTATGGTCAAGAAAGCTATGGTCAAGAAAGCTACTGTCAAGAAAGCCATGGTCAAGAAAAGTTCAGCCACGGCATGTGCCCGGATTGTTTTGCTCGAGCAATGCGCCAGCTAGACCAGCTTCCTATGTAACGCTTCTCCGACGCTGGACCTTTACAGGCTCAGAACAGGCTCAGATCACCGCCTTGTGTCGTACACAGGCTCTATTTATGGGTTCATTCCAGCTTTTGTGCTGCTCTCAATACCGCGCTTACCCGTAGAGCTGATCAAAATAAATACAATATTTACAAAATACTTACAATTTGCCAATATACGCTGGTGCTTGGTCAGGGCTTTCCCTAGAATCAAGATCGAAAAGGGCTCTACAAAAGGGCTCTACAAAAGGGCTTTACAAAAGCGCTGTACAAAAGCGCTTTACAAAAGCGCTTTACAAAAGAGCTTTACAAAAGAGCTATAAATAAAGAGCCATACATAAAGGGCCATCAGCCTAAAAGAGCCATCAGCCTAAAAGAGTCATCAGCCGTGTCACCATGATCAGCCACAGATTTTCTCGCGATCGAGCACTCGTTGTCGTTCTTGCCTTGGGCTTCCTGATTGCCGCCGGCTATCTTTATTTCCTTTCAGCGAGAGATAGTGCTTCGCTACTGCTCGATACTCAGCCGCTATCGATTTTGGAACCTTCTCGCCTCATCCTTTTCACACTCCTTCTTGTCCTCGCCGGGTTCCTGGGCGCAGCCATTTACAGGTCTGTGCGTGGTGGGGATCATAATATTTCAGCACTGGTTACTCATATCGAGGCTCTCGCAAGTCTGACAGGTAATCCGCTTCTTCAATTGGACCAGGCGGGTCGATTGCTTAATTGGAGCAAGTCGGCTGAGATCATGTTCGGCTTTAAAGCCAAAGAGGCCATTGGTCGGCATTTCACTGACCTGTGTATTTTTGAGTCAAGCCAGGCGGCAGCCGAGACATTCCTGAAACACCTCACTATGGAGCGAGCCGACGAGCTTGCAAGCGTCGGAATCAACAAACACGCCCATCTATTTCGTGTCTCCATCAGGGCGAAAAAACTTTTTAACGCGCTTAGCAAAAAACCTGAAACGACGCTTGTCCTGCAAAACGAGCAGAACTTAAGGGACGCCGAAGCCGCAGAGCAACGAGCAGAGGCAGAGTTTTCTGAGTTTTTAGAAAAATCTAGCTTACCAATCATTGGTATAGACCAAAACCATATTGTCACCGTCTGGAATCAGGCTGTTGCCACTATGACCGGCATGGCTGGCCAGCAGATGCTGAGTCGAAAATTTGATCCAAGAATTATGCAGTGCTCAGAGAAACTTGCCATCGAACGTAGTATCTCGGATACACTGCAAGGCATAGAGGTTGAAAACTTTGCGTGTACTTTTGTGCGCCCCATCGACGACCACACGTTTCACCTACTCCTGAATATGAGTACACGTCGCGATACAAAGGGAGATGTTTCGGGGGCCTTGATAGTGGCTACAGACTTGACTCCTCTGCGTACCAAAGAAACGGTCGCCCAGGAATCTCAAGCGCTGGCATCGCTTGGACAGCTCACCGGTGGCATCGCTCACGACTTTAATAATCTCTTAACCGTGATCCAGGGCAACCTAACCCTGTTGATCGAAGACAAAGATACCCTGCCAGCATCAGACTTTCGTGAAATCGCCGACGACGCTCTGTCTGCCGCCAGGGACGGTGCTGATCTGACCAAGGCGTTACTGGCCTTTGCGCGTCAACAGCGCCTTGAGCCACTGCCTTTGAGCCTCAACGCGCTGGCGACTCGTGCGAGTCGAGTGCTTCAGACCCTGATCAGTAAAAATATCAAAGTGTCAGTCACAACCCATGGCTCAAACCCCACTGCCTTGGTTGACCCTGGCAAGCTTGAAAGTGCTGTCATCAATCTTTGCTTTAACGCAAGAGACGCCCTGAGAGGCCATAAAACCGGAACCATTGGCCTGGTCGTCGATGAGCAGGTAGTGACCGAAGAGAACCTTGCGAAGTTTGACAATGCGCCATTGGGACACTACGTGACCATAACGGTGACCGACAATGGGCCGGGCATTCCCACTGCGTCCTTGTCGCGGGTTTTTGAGCCTTTCTGGACGACCAAGAAGGGTCGCAAGGGCGCAGGCCTCGGGCTCAGCATGGTGCAAGGATTTGTTGCTCAATCGGGTGGCTTTATTCAAATTCTAAGCACTCCCGATGTGGCTACCAGCGTGACAATTTATCTGCCACGCATTGATCTGGAGAATCCTTCGCCGCCGATACTGCCTGCTGCTGACCTTGACGCCCAGACCATCGTCGAAGACCTAAAAATGCCCCGCGTCCTCGTCGTCGAAGATGAACCTGGCGTCAGACTATTTGCCCTGCGTTGTCTAACGTCTCTCGGCTACTCAACAGTCAGCGCAGAAAGTGCGGCGAAAGCCCTTGAGATACTGACGCTGGATACGAACATAGACATCGTCTTTTCGGATATAGTGATGCCTGGACAGTTATCAGGCAGAGACCTAGCACGGTTGGTTTCAGACAAATACCCGCATATCAAGGTCCTGCTGACTTCGGGTTACGAGAACCTTAGCGAACTCGTCGAAGCAGATGCCACGCAAATTTTAAAAAAGCCCTATGACAGGTCAGCATTAGCGTCTACATTAGGCAAGCTGAGCAATGTAGGGCAACAACCCCGCAAACAATAATAACGTTTTAAGGCTGTAGTCATGACCAACACTCACAGTGATTACCTGTTGATTGTCGAAGACGATGAGAGAATATCCAGGTTATTGCACCGCTATCTCGCCCAATCCGGTTTCACCGTGCAAGTTTGCGCAAACAAGGCCGAGATGGACGCTCAGTTGGAGATGAAAAAGCCAGATTGCCTGATTCTGGACTTGCTGCTCCCCGACGCACACGGACTCGATATCGCTCGAGCGCTTCGGGAAACGCATCTGGACATGGGCATCATTATTTTGACTGGCCAAGGCGACGCGGTCGACAAGGTCGTCGGACTCGAGGTAGGCGCCGACGACTATATTACCAAGCCCTTTGAATCGCGGGAGGTTCTCGCTCGAGTCAGAACACTACTTCGACGTTTGAAGTTGGCAAAGAATGGCGGTCCAAAGGTCGAGGTCGTTCGGGCAGGAGATTTGGTGATGGATTTCAGCCGACATACGGTCACGAAGGCCGGTAATCCTGTTAACCTTACTGGTCTGGAATTTACGCTTCTGGCGATTCTCGTGAAGTCCAAGAGTCAGCCGCTATCGAGAGATCAATTGCTCGCACAATTGTCCGGACGCGACTGGCAACCCAACGACAGAAGTGTCGACGTACTGGTTGGAAAATTACGAAAAAAGATTGAAGCGGATCCAGCCAGGCCACAGCTTATCAAGACCTTGCGAGGCAAAGGCTATCTCTACTTAGGAGAGGCTTGAGCCCTGGCTCTATTAGGGAGTCTTGGTAGAGAGTCTTGGACTTTGAGCTTTAGAGCTTTGAGCTTTGAGCCTTGCGCTTTGAGCCTTGCACAGTTCCTTGCGCTTTGAGCCTTGCACAGCCCCTTACATAGCCCCTTACATAGCCCCGTGCATCCATTGCCATGCGCGCCAGCCCAGCTTCTCCACAACCGCCTACTCGTTCATGCAACAGTTTTGGCATCTGGCTCATGCCTCTGGTTCAGGCAGCGTCTCAGCCTTTCTTGAATCTTTCTTGATAATTTGACTTCGGCGCGCTTTCGGTCTTATTCCATGACGGTTTTAATCAACGACCGCTTGAGACGCCAATACCTGAAAATCCTGCCGAATGCTGATATGCCCATAGGGTCTCACCTGAGTCATCAGGATGCCTATCAGTTCCTGCTCACGATCAATCCAAGCCAACGTACAAAAGGCACCACCCCAGTAGACAGCCCCTTTCGACATTGGAGAAGCGGCAGCACCACGATCTGTGACGAGGGCCCAACCCAAACCAAATCCCATGCCGGGGCCGGTGAGCCACAGAGGCAGGTCGCCTGTGTGATTGTCCATCATCAGCGCGACTGTCATCGGCGCCAATAGCCTGGTCTGATCTAACTCGCCACCATTCAACATGGCCTGCTGAAAGCGAACATAATCGTGCGCAGTCGACAAGAGCCCACCCGCACCTCGAAAGACGCGCTTGGGCCCACTGATCCAGCGGCTGGCATCAGAGCCCGGGTCCTGCAATAGGATTTTATTATCCTCGCCCGGGCGATACTGAGACATCAATCTGCCTCCTCGAGTATCATCCATATAAAATTGGGTATCGATCATTTTCAGAGGTTCAAAAATTCGCTCCTGCAAAAACACATCCAGCGATTTTCCAGACAGGACTTCAACGAGGCGCCCAACGACATCTGTCGCTGCAGAATATTGCCAGGCCGTACCCGGCTGATAATTCAGAGGAAGACTCGCCAGTCGCTTGACGTAGGAATCCAGATCATCATCTTCACGCACCTGAGACTCGCGCCTGTAAAAATCCGTATTGCCAATATAACTGTTGGCCATACCGGCTGTGTGGGTCAGCATATCGCGGATTGTCGCCGGTCTTTTCACCGGCACCAAATCGCCGGTAGCACCGCTGGCATCACCGGTCGTGGATACGCGCTGATCGCCAAATTCTGGCAAGTACTTGCTGACAGGATCATTGAGCTGAAATTTGCCTTCCTCCCAGAGCATCATCAACGCTACCGAGGTGATGGGCTTTGACATGGAGGCAATGCGAAATATCGCGTCTTCGCGCATGAGCGTGCCTTGCTCCAGATCCATATAGCCCTGAGCCTCAAAATGCACCACCTTGCCCTTACGCGCAATCATGGTCACAGTACCAGGCACAAGCTCTGCGTCTATGTAACGCTGCATGGCCGGCCGAATTCGCGCCAGCCGTTCGCTAGACATACCCACTTCCTCCGGCTTCGCCAGCGGCAGACCAGCGGGGGCGCCAAACACTGCGGCCGGTAATAAGAGCAGACTGAAAAGTAATCGTTTCGATCTCGTACAGCGTTGGTGTCGCATAAAGATAAGGCTCAATATTGCATTGCGCGGACAATACACCGCCGCTTGTCGCAGAATCAATAGACCATCCAGAGCGGCACTTAAGCCAGCGACTGCATCAGACACAGGTAGCCGCCGACACGAAAACTAAACGCGCAGACTTTTTCGCAGTTATCAAACGCCTCAGCTAAATGCCTGACATCACTGCAGGTAACAGCTGCAGAATTTCTTAAGGCGCCAAGCAGCGCATTTGGCCAAGGTATCGGTCGCAGAGTAGACCTTATCGACTTTTACCGGCAAACAACCTGGGAGAGCCGCAGGATAATGGTGGACCAGTCAGACGATCTATCTGGGTTGCTTTGTGACTCAATTCCACCTAGCCTTGCGCTAGCTTGTTTCAATTATGCCCGTCACAGGAGACTGCTTTTGGCCATTCAATTAGAACATCACTTCAACAAGCCTGCCGAGGCGCTCTGGCTGATTCTCGGTCAACCCGAGCGGGTCGATTGGGTGCCCGGAATAGAATCCTGTCAGTTCGATGGTAAAATACGCGCCTTCACACTACCGGGCGCAGGTGCCCTCAAAGAAAAAATATTGCAACTGGATCATGAGCTCAGGCGCATTGAGTACTCATGCATCGAAAGTCCGACGCCTTTTGAAGCCCATCTGGCGAGCATGCAAGTCATAGAGACGCAGACTGGCTGCCAGCTGATCTGGAAGACTCAGGTCCAGCCCGAAAAATTTGAACCTTTTATTCGGCAAAGTATGGAAGGCGCCTTGCGCCGTCTGGAAACGCTACTGGCGTAATCAAGAGAGTCCTCCATGTCACTCAAGATGTCCGTAGCACAGCGTCAGACCTTCCTTGCCGACCTGCATGTCGGCATCGTCAGCATTCCTCGCGAGTCTAGGGGTCCCCTGACAGTGCCTATCTGGTACGACTACACGCCCAATGGGCCGCTCTGGATGATCACTGACCGAAGCTCCATCAAGGGTAAGCTGTTGGCTCGCGCCACGCGGATCAGCCTTTGTGTGCAGACAGAAACAGTGCCCTACCAGTATGTCTCTGTTGAAGGCACCTTTACCTTGAGAGACGCCACAAGAGACGAGCTGCTACAGATGGCCATTCGTTATTTGGGCGAGTCTGGAGGTCGCGCCTATACAAATAGCACCGATCACGGCGACAGCATGCTGGTCTCAATCACACCCCAGACCTGGTATACCGTGGACTATACTCAGTCGACCTGAAGTCCTCGGCGACTTTAAATCCGGCCAACTCGCCACTTAAAGCGGTCAGCTGCTCTCGTCACCCACTGAGATACGCCCCGCCAAGGCAGGCAGCAGATAGGCACCAAACACAATACCACCCGCATAGCCTTTTGCTCGACGGCGATAGCCACTCAGCGTTAACAGCGGCTCCTTCGCACGCTCGCCACTGACCTGGTCCACGGTCACTACCGTACACCGTTCGCAGGGCGCGACCTGACCAAGATTGAGATGTGGAAACTGAAACTGCATTTGGTCGTCTTCCGCATAAGCCGGCAAATCAGTCACCACCAGATTGGCACGAAACCGGTCCATAGGAACAGCAGTTGCAAGACGCCGATTCAAATCATCCAACGAGGACTGATTAGTGAGCAATACGGGCGAAGTATCGACAAATTTATTCTGCTTTTGACCGTGTACCTTCGCGAAATCGGCCAGCGGCAGATACCAATCAACGGGTGCCTTGGCTCGTACCAAGCGTAAAGGCTGGCCAAACGCTGCCGCTAACCAGTTGGCTACGGCACGGCCCATATCTAATACTGCCACTACTTGGCCATAGATCTTCAGCGGCGCTTCGGCGCCGCTCGAGTCTGTCGTCAGAAGGAAGTCAGGCTGATCGGGATGAGTCAGTCGCAGCTCATTACCCTCCCAAATAGCACCCAGTTGATATAAATCTGGCAGCAGTTTTTGATTCATCCAGGTGTCGCCCTGCATGAGCGTAAACTCACGATCCCCCTGCAAACCCATGGTCGTGACTTCAACGCTGTCAAGGCGATAACCGCGACAGCCCTTAACAGGATAGATATGAATTTCGCTGATACGCATTCAGAGAGTACCTGATCTGGTGCGAATGGCTGCCTCAAGCTCATCCAGCTTGTCCTTACCAAAATAGATTTCACCCTCCAGGTAGAAGGTCGGCGAGCCAAAGCTACCCATCTCGACAGACCTATCCGTATTTTCGATCAGCTGTCTCTTCACCTCGGCGTTCTGCATCCCCTGCAAAATCTCGTTGGCCGGTAAACCAGACGCACTCAGCGCCGCTTGAATAATGTCAAGCTCATCCATTTTCTTTGGCTCCTGCCACATGTGGTGATACACAGCGTCAACATACGCCGAAAATAAACCCGCCTGTTGCGCGTAGATAGCGCCGCGCATGATTTGTAGGGTGTTGACTGGGAAGAATGGGTTGAAATGATAATCGGTAATATGATGCCGGGCCAAAAAGCGTTGGGTCTCAATTGCACTGTACTCAGACTTATTCTTGATACCCTGCATGGACACTGCCGGAGAAACATTATTTGTCGCCTTGAAGACGCCACCAAGCAATACCGGCACATAGTCAAAGGTCACGCCAGTGCGTGCTTCGATCGCCGGTATGACGCGATGACTCAGGTAGGCATTTGGGCTACCAAAATCAAAATGGAATTCAAGTTTCATCGCCTTTTCCTCTTTTTTCAGATTTCAATTTAAGCCTAGATTCTGGCTTTGGCTATCTCTGCGGTCTCCGTATTCAAAGGAATAATTTTTATATTATAAATCCCGTAGATGATGGCAATCACAGGGTTAACCAGATTGAAAAAGCAGAAGGGCAGATAGGCAAAAGTAGCCACCCCCAATGTTCCTGCCATATATGCGCCACAGGTATTCCACGGGATCAGGGGTGAGGTAATGGTTGCCGAATCTTCCAAGGTTCTCGACAGGTTAACGGGATCCAGATTCCTTCGTCGAAACTCAGCTTTGTACATACGGCCTGCCAGAACAATGGCGATGTATTGGTCGGCCGCGACGATGTTCGCGCCGATACAGGTGCCAATGACAGTTGCTACCAACGAGCCAGTGCTGGTGACCATCCGCAACGCTGCCACAACCAGGCGTTCGAGCAAACCGGTATGTTCAAGCACAGCACCAAAAGTCAGAGCACACAGAATCAGCCACACAGTGTTTAGCATGCTGCTCATACCACCGCGGCTCAGGAGATCATTAACGGGTTGATTACCGGTATCGATGCTGAAGCCATTGAATAATGCCTGCCAGACGCCATTGATCATCACGATGGCGGTACCGGCCCCCTCGTTAGGCGCAACAAACCGCTCTATCGCATCAGGCTGCAGTATTGCGGCGAATACGCCTCCTATGAGAGCGCCCACCATGATGGTCGGAAAAGCCGGCAAGCCTTTCGCGGCCATCCCCAGCACTAGCACCAACGGCACCAATGCCCAGACGGAAATCACGAAATGGGCATCAAGCAGGCTGAGGGTTTGATCAAGTGCCATGGATGTTTCACTCTCGGACTGCGTCAGCCCTATGATCAGAAACAAAGCGAGCGCAATCAGGATACTGGGCGCCGTCGTCCAGACCATATGTTGAATGTGTGCGAATAATTCTGTGCCGGCCACCGCTGGCGCCAAGTTTGTCGTATCCGATAGCGGCGACATCTTGTCACCAAAATAGGCGCCAGAGATGATCGCGCCTGCGGTCATTTCAAGCGACAAACCCAGCCCCTGAGAGATACCAATCAGGGCAACACCGATGGTACCTGCTGTCGTCCAGGAACTGCCGATGCTGACGGAGACCATGATGCAAATCAGGCAGGCGGCAAAATAGAAGATGGCGGGATGCATGATTTGCAAACCATAATAAATCATAGTGGGCACTGTACCGGAGAGAATCCAGGTACCTATCAGCGAGCCTACTGCCAGGAGTATCAATATTGCGCCCAGCGCTTGAGAGATGCCCGTGACGATACCGGCTTCAATCACCTTCCAACCATGGCCGTTTTTGATTCCAATCACGGCTGCCAGACCCGCCGCCAGAATCAGCGCGATCTGGTTCGCACCATAGGACGAATTATCGCCATAGAGATAGACCGACAGTGCCAGCATGCCGACCAGAAACATTACGGGAATCAGCGCATCCCAAAGGGACGGGTTGGTGATTTTTCGTGTCATGGGCAGCTACCGAGAATCATGGCTAAATTGACGCTACAGTACCGGACATTGATCACGAGCACAAAGGGCTGGCCCACTTGTCTGCATCTGACAGATCGCAAGCGGCTGTCTTTCTGCTACTATACTCTCGACTTTACTTTCGAAATTACTCTCGACTTTACTCTCACCTGGAATCTCAATCTGTTTTATCCAGGAGATCAAACTCAACTGCGTTGCAAACCTTGGAGCCCATCATGATTCAGTACCACGACCCCCAGGCAGCTACCAGCATCAAGACGACACCTTACGACTTGGCTATTCTCGACTCGGCTGAGCATAAATTAACTGTCGGCCTGCTGGCCAATGGCTTTCCCGATTCGGAGAATTTCCTGCAGCAGATAGCCACAGTTTTACAAACGCAGGACGCCAATCTTCGTTTTGAGTATTACAACAAAGGCAATGCGTCGATTCCTGCCAGTGCTGAGATACTGCACAGCATAAAGACGCAATGCCAAGCTGTTATCACCGCCTACGGACATTGAGGCAGCTGCACTACCGGCACCGTGCGTGACGGCATTGAAATCGCAAGGCTTGGCATACCCGCCGTCGCCTTGGTGACACAAGACTACTGGCCACAGGGCGACTTTGTCGCCACCTCATTAGGCATGCCGGATATACCGCGGGTTAAATTACCCCACCCGGTGGCGGGTACCGGCGTCGCCAACCAGCGCAGCATCGCCGAACAGACGGCGCCAGCGATCCTGGCAGCGCTCAAGGGTAAGCCTGCCACGGCACCTGATCAGTTGGGTATTGCAAAGGAGCCTGCTCGATGACCAGGATGCTTGAGGCTGCCGACGAAGCGACAGCACTGGAGGCTCTGCACAAACGGGGCTGTACAGACGGCCTGCCGGTTGTCGTCCCGACCTTTGCCAGGGTCAGCCGTATGGTCCTGGCATCCGGCATGGACGCCGACATGGTCCTTGGCACCATGGGCCCTGCCGGTGGCGTTGCAACGGTCGAGATGGTCGCTGTTGCCGCCGTCATGGCAGGTTGCTTGCCTGACTATATGCCAGTCGTAGTCGCGGCCGTGAAGGCGGTGATTGATCCTGTCTTTGACCTGACAGAAATGCAGGCCACGACCCACTGTACCGCGCCATTGATCATCGTCAATGGTCCGGCGCGACACAACTGCGGGCCTATTCATTCAGGTTTTGGCGCGCTCGGCCCAGGCTTTCGGGCTAATGCCTCTATTGGTCGCGCCTTGCGTTTATGCATGATCAATATCGGTGGCGCTAGACCCGGCGAATCAGATATGGCCCTCTTGGGTCACCCTGGAAAGTTTACCTATTGCTTGGCAGAGGATGAAGAGAACAGCCCGTTTACACCGCTGCACGTGGCGCTGGGCTTTGCGCCTGAGGACAGTGTCGTGACGGTCATTGGCGCTGAAGCGCCCCACTCGGTTATTTTCAGTGGCAATGCAGATGACCCTGACAATCACACGCATCTGCTCGAAATGCTCGCTATTGGCTTAACGAACATGGCGACCAATAACGCCATCCTGGGTAACGGCTCAGCCACCGTGGTATTAAATCCCGAGCATGCTGCGATTCTCGCCAACGCCGGGCTCGATCGCCGCGCAGTTGCAGAGCAGTTATTTGCTTTGTGCGTTCACTCGACGGCTGAAATGGCGCGTCTGGTATCCGGATTTGCGCGCCCGAAAAATACCGACGAGCGTCGCCATTGCTTTCACTCTGCCGACAATATTCTGATTCTGATGGCTGGCGGTAGTGGTATCTATTCTATGGTGATGCCTTCCTGGTGCGCCGGCGCACATCGTAACAGCGCCAGCAGCGTCAAGATTGAAGCCGACCAGTTTTGTGAGATACCCGGACTGGTATCTCGCAGCAACAACCTCTGACTACGAGCGACCCACTATGCGCCCTCTGCCTGTCGCTAAATCCAGCCAATGGACTGAAGAACAAATCAGCCGATTTTTGCAGGACACAGCGGTGCCCATGCGTTTGGCTTGCCACGGCACGGCCGGCTATCCCCTCGCCTGTTCTTTATGGTTCTATTTTCGAGATAATCACTTGTGGTGTGCCAGCCACGAAAACTCACATATCGTTGAGCGAATTCAGGAAAACAACAAAATCGGTTTTGAAATCGGTGTCAATGAACCCCCTTATCGTGGTGTTAGAGGGCAGGGCGAGGTGACTTTGGAACGGGAGCCCGCGGCTGAGATATTGACCTCCATGCTGGAGCGTTACCGCATCGACCAGAATTCCTCTTTGGCCAAGTGGCTACTCAGTCGGGTTGAGGACGAATATGCGCTGCGCATCGACATAAAGCGCATCACCGCCTGGGACTACACACAGCGAATGCTGCCGGGAAAATAGGCTTAGCAGGCTTTCTATCTCAGGCTTTCTATCTCAGGCTGGCGGGCGTCCAATCACAGCCCTCGCAGTGGGGATCGATATTATGTGAAGCTAGTACAGCAAAAATAAAATCACGCCAAACCACATCGGGCTGCCAGACGGTATTCATGTCTGCCTTGGCTTGTGTTAAAGGCACGGCCTGATAGATAACACGGTACAAGAAGCTGAAGGCCGTGGCGCGGTAATTGACCTGGCAATGGAGGAGGGTTTTCTTGTTTGGCGCCTGCTGCATGTAATCGGCAAAGACCTGGAACTCCTCGGGTTTTGGGCGGGAGAAATCTACCGGAATGTGTAGATAGTCCATGCCCAGATCCTTGACCAGTTTGTCCTCTTCCGGAATTGCTCCAGGATTTGTCGAAAAGGCGATATAAATAATGCGCTCAAAGTCCTCGGCCCACAGCGACTGCAGTTGTTCGCGATTGGGTTGACCGGCACTGGCATAGGTGGGCGTATACTGGCGAAAGTTGATAATCTCAGCGAGATCCGGTGCTGGAATTTCCAGCCCACTTGCTTGGTCTATCATGATCATGCCTCCGATTAGCAGTCCTAGTAGGCTTATCTTCATCTTACATACCCGCAGTTTAACCCAGCGGAGCACAACCCGTGAGGATTGCGGTTGCGCTTCAGTTCCCACTCGAATTTATCCTTGCGGCTACATCGCCTGTTCATCATAGGCACATCGAAATCCCACATGCATGAGGCTAGTGTCCGGCGTTGAATGAGCACGCCCCGCTGTTCGATAGCCACTACAGACATCTTCATCACACAGAAATGAGCCGCCGCGCTGTGATTTTTCTGGCGCCTTCGCTGCGGCTAATTGCGCCTGGGTGGATTGCGTCGAGTAGCGACCATACCAGTCTGCTGACCATTCCCAGACATTGCCCGCCATGTCGGTCAATCCAAGTGGAGTGATACCCGTCTTGCCGATCGGCGCTGTATAGAGGTAGCCATCAGCTGCGACGTTATTTAGCGGAAACTCGCCGATAAATATATTGATGAGGAACTCACCATCTTTTATCACCGCATCACCAAAGGCATACACGGGATTACCATATTGACCCGCACCCTTGGCTGCGTACTCAAACTCAGCTTCGGTTGGCAGTCTGCCGCCATCAGCCTGGCAATAGGCTATCGCATCGTACCAGCTGACCTGGGTCACTGGATGGTTCAATGGGGCCGGGCCGCTGTGAGGTCCTAATGGGTGATGCCAAGTCGCTCCTTCGATCAGCCCCCATCGACCCCTGCTCATATCGAATACGGCAGAATTGCCATAACCTTCGGCGGTCGTCGTATAGCCTGTCGCGCTGACAAACTCGGCAAACTGGGCCACAGACACAGGAGAGGTTGACAAATAAAATGACTCGACCGCCACTTGATGGACGGGCATTTCATGCGCCATACCCTTGTTCGACCCCATCATGAATTCACCGCCAGGTATCTGCACCCGTGGCGTGGTCGCTGGCTCATACGCTGCTGAGTTAGTGACTAAAACCATCGACTGCAACAGCAGGGCCATCATAGCTTTGAGTTGCCGCTGAGTTGGAAGCATTTCAAGAGCGCTCATTTCGCCTGCCTTGCCTCGGTAGAAACTTCAACAGACAGGATGGCGACCAGATTATCCAGCAGGTTCTGGTAGAAGAAATTGGCTTTTTTCCCGCTAAACACTTTTCCCAGTCGTGCCTGGTTGGACATCGCCAGACTGGCAAAACGCGCGGCGTGATCCAACTGAATTTCAAGCATCTCGTCATCTAAATCCCTTCTATTCACCCGCAGCAGAGTCTTCAGTTGTTCAACATGCAGTCGTCGCTTATGCCCCAACCGCTGCTTAATATTCTCGTTAGACAAGGCCATCAACGGACCAAAAACTTGCAGGTATCGCCTGAAACCCTCGTCTTGAGCGGCCAGTTTAACGACCGGCCCGATCATCAGGGCTGCGACTTCACGAAGTGAAATTACAGGCTTTGCTTGTTGCAGTTCTGCCAGCATCAAGGCCCTTTGGTCGTCAATCTGACGCCCCCGATAGCGGTGGATGGCTTCAATCAGTCCTGCTTTGCTACCGAAATGATATTGCAAGACTGACTCATTTTTCTGCTCAGCTGCCAAGATGATGGCCCGGATTGAAACATGCTCCAGACCATCTTCAGCAAACAATTTCTCAGCCGCATGAATCAGTCGCATCCTGGTTGCTTCACTACGAGTCTGGCGCACATCATCATTCGCTGGCTGACTCGATATTTGCACGTTTTTACCTAGCACGCTTGCTTTCGCCATTAAGCTTTTACTCTGCGTCGACGCCAGAACAACAGGATCACGAGAAACAGCAATATTACAACTATTGAGACAGCCGGCACGAGCCAGCCAAGTCGCTGACGAAAAGTGTTTACCGAGACCTGCTGCCGCTGATCGTAGTCATCCGCCACTGTTAGCACCTGATGCTGCGCGGCATAGTCATCATAGGCCTTGATCATCGCCATCAGGCGGGCAGGTTGCTCAACCGCCAGATCCAGGGTTTCACCTGGATCCCGTTTTATGTCATATAGGTGCCAGCTGGCATCACCAACGGGGCCTCGATTTCTGACGAGCTTGAAGTCGCCCTGAAACAGCGCGACATTACCCCCTAACTCGAATCCTATGGCCTCATCCATGGGATGTGCGATCGCTTCCTCGCCCAGGATAAGTTTTCGCAGACTTGTGCCCGACGGTGATTCGATCGGGCGGCCTGCATAGGTTGCGCCCGGACTCGGGGTTCCGGTGATATCTAGAATTGTCGGCAGCAGATCTGTCACATAGGCAAAGGCATCAGTCACTTGACCCTTCAGCGGGGTCGACAAGCCGGAGATGATCATAGGCACACGCATGCCACCTTCGCTGGTAAAAAATTTGTAATAGGCCAGGGGCGAAGCGGCGGCACTGGCAAAAGACGCGCCGATCATATTATAGCTGCCCTTCTCGCCCAGGGTTTCATATTCGTCATTGTAGCCATTGGCGTCCATCCACCACCTGAACACCTTCTCAACCGGTCGGCCGCGCAACTGCGCAAGAATGTCAGAGGGCTCGGCGCCATTATCTGAAGCGAAGATAAACACGGTATTGTCATACTGCCCACTTTTTCGCAAGTGGTCCATAAGACGACCCAGATGATAGTCCATAGCATCAATCATACCCGCATAGACGGCCATGCGCTTAGCTTCATACTGCTGCTCTTGATCAGTCAGACTGTTCCAGTCTGTCGTCGTCGGCATATCCGCTATGTTAAGGCCCGCTGGCATCACACCTTGAGCGACGGCGCCGGCATAACGCTGCTTCCGCAATTCGCTCCAGCCCTGTGTATAGGTCTCAATATACTTCTGCGTGAATGCGCGTGGCGCCTGCACCGGAATATGTACTGCCTGAAAGGCCACATAGGCAAAAAAGGGTTCATCAGCCGGGTGGCTGTCGATATAGTCGATGGTCTTATCGATCAGGAATTCAGAGGAATAAAAATCATTCGGCAAGGTGGTAGGCTCGCCATCTTCATACCAGTGCGCTTCTGAATAGACGGGAATGTAGGGTTTTTGTTCCCAATTGTCAGCGCCCGAATCGGCCAAAGACACAGCACGCTCAAAACCGCGCGCACTGGGCAGTCGATCTTTCGTCTTACCCAAGTGCCACTTGCCAGCCATGTAGGTGTGATAACCAGCATCCTGCAGCAGGTTAGCGATGGTCACAACATTGTCTCCCAACACCCCCTGATACCCTGGTTGGCCCGCTTGCTCGCTGCTCAGGGACTCAGGCATGTTGGCCACACCCGCAAGGTGGCTATCAACGCCGGACATCAGCATGGCACGGGTCGGCGCGCAACTGGCTGCCGTATGATAATTGGAAAACCGCACGCCATTGTTGGCCAGCTGATCAATATTTGGCGTCTCCACCTCACTGCCATAGCTGGGCAGATCCGAGAACCCCAGGTCGTCCGCCAGGATCAGGACGATATTGGGACGCGGGTTTTCCGCTGCCTGCAGGGCGGCACTCAGATTTATCAGGACAAACAATACAACACCGCCGAGCATTTGCTTCGTCATTTTGAATTCCATTGCATGAGCCAATATCCGTCTCGAGGTTTACTTACTGATGATATCAGTGGATTCGACCGGCAGGACAAACGTGATCAGGTCTTTCGCCATAATGGTCTTATCGCTCAAGTCGCGTTCAAACATTCTCGCCATCAACGGATTCGCCGGTGTTGGCACCATATGATAGAACACCAGCTGCTGTATATTCGCCGCGGCTGCGCTTATTTCAGCAAGCTCACGACAGCGAGCCTGCATCTGGCCAGGCGCTGAGCCCCATCAAGCGGGACGATAGCCGATAAATCCTTGACTGAATACTTCTTCCCCTGCGCGGTTGGTGATCACGAAACCCAGATACGTACTGGATCGCCAGCGTATCTGCAGGCTCAACACCTCCGGCATGAGTACCATGCCCGTAAATCTGCCACCGATTCTGGTAACTCGCGTGGGGTCTTCATCCAGGAAGGCATTGACGATGCGAGTCACTGCCAGCGCCAGAGTCGCAGTGCCATGAAGAATAATATTCGGCAAGCCAGCCGCCAGGGCAAACGCCTTATCGCTGTGAATCGGGTTCCAGATTCGGGCACATTCTGTGTAGATATTGGCAGCACCTGCGTTAACAACGATCGGTATCTGCTGATTGATCGAGACTCCCTCGCTGGCAACTGGCAGCGCTGGCACCTGGGCGTCTTCTATTGCCAGCCCTTCAACCTCAACTCCGCGGCTGATACTCAACTGCCAGGTTTGGCACACCAGCTCGCCCGCACTGTTGCGGGTATCGAGTCTCAAGGTCTGGGCTGCACCGGGCTTGATAGCCTTGAGGCCAATGATTGTGGCTGTGGTCTCATAACATTCATCTGCCACGATCGGCTGAAAGATATGCAGATCGTGAGCCGCATGAACACCACGGGCGCGCTCGGCAGCCGTCAGGTTTTCCGAACCCGGCAACCCTCGGCTGTCCAGTATAGCAGGCCATTCAAGACATACAGGGAATAGGGGGTGGCCGATCACAGGACCTTGAGTGGTGTCCATATAGCGAGGGTTCAGGTCATCGATGCCTGCAGCATAGGCCATCAGCCAGCGGGCATCGACTTGGTGCCTAATAGACGGCGTTTTCTCACCGAACATACGGGTATTCAGTGGCATGGGCATCGCACCTTCGATTAGTTCATCCTGCTTCCAAACTACTCCATCCGTCATATCATGGCAATGGATCACGGTTTCGGCGCCGAGGCAGAGCGCTTTGACTGCCTTGCTTCCTTCACGGCGAGCTGGGATGATCATTGCCGAGCTCAGTGCCGGAAATTAGGCCTTATGACGAACTTCGTACGGACACCCGACAGCAACTTTGCTGACCTTGATGATTTTCCTTTTGCGGCAAACTATCACTGGTGGCAGGATCTGCGCATGCACTATCTGGACGAGGGACCGAAAGACGGTCCTGTCATGCTGCTCATGCACGGCATGCCGACCTGGAGCTATTTGTACCGCAACATGATTCCGCCGCTGGTCAAGGCGGGATACCGCTGCATCGCGCCTGACCACCTGGGATTCGGCAAGTCTGACAAACCCACTGATATTCACTGGTACACCATTGCAAGACACACAGAGGTGATGACAAGCCTGATCCATGCGCTTGACCTGCAACATATCACCCTGGTCTGCCAGGACTGGGGCGGACCCATCGGACTGGCCCAGGCAGCCATGACGCCGGCTCGCTTCGATCGGTTGACCATCATGAATACTTGGCTCGACCATCCAGGTTACGAGTATTCGAACGCCATCAAAAACTGGAATAGAAACTGGCATGAGGGTGGCATCTTCGCGAGACCGACGCCGAATATCGGCGCCCTGATGGTACTCTCTGCTGGCCTGGCAACAGCCACCGACATGATCGGGGCCATCGTACAGGGCACGGAACCTGAGCTTAACGACTTGGCAGCAACCATCTACCGGGGTTTTATCGCGCCTTTTAGACACCTAGATGATGCTGCCTATAACGGCCTGCGGCGCTTTCCATTGTCGATCCCGTTGGATAATCCGGATCAGGGTAATGCCGCAGCTCAGAACCTGCATTATGAAACGCTGCTGAAATGGACCAAACCGGCCCACTTTATCTGGGGCTGCAAGGATGACGTGTTTACCGAGGCCTGGGGCCGAAACTGGGCAGCACGCATGAACGCAAGTTTCGACCCGATCAACGAAGCCAGTCATTTTCTGCAGAACACCCATGGCGCGGAGGTCAGCCGGCTGTTGCTGCGAAGGATCTTCGAAGAATGAACACAAGGATTCTGCCATGACGACTCACGCCATCGAAACGCCTGAGGGCACCGTCACCTATACGGACCACAAACGCTGGTGGTGGCTCCTGTCTCTGGTCAATCCACTGATTCCACTCGTAGGAGTTCTGGGTCACTGGCTCACCGGTAGCGAACTTTGGCTGCTGGTGCCGCTAGGCATGATGTTTATCATGGGGCCAGCATTTGACGGACTCTTCGGCGAGGATGAAAACAATCCGCCTGAAATCCTGGTGCCCCAACTTGAGCAGGACACCTATTACCGAGTATTAACCTACCTTACGGTCCCTGTGCACTACTTCACTTTTCTGATGGTCGCCATCTGGGTCGGCACTCACAGCCTGAGCTGGTGGGGTTTTATCGCACTGACCATCGCCATCGGGTTTGCCGACGGTTTCGCCATCAATACGGGACACGAGCTGGGTCATAAACGTACTCGAATGGAAACCTGGCTTGCCAAAATCGTGCTGGCTGTACCGGCTTATGGGCACTTCTGGATAGAGCATAATCGCGGCCATCACCGGGATGTTGCCACCCCTGAAGACCCTGCCAGTGCCCGCATGGGCGAAAGTATCTACCAGTTCGCTAGGCGCGAAATACCCGGCGCTTTTCGCCGCGCCTGGATGCTGGAAGATGAGCGACTTTGCAGAAAAGGGCTCCCCGCATGGAGCATTCACAATGAGGTATTGCAGAGCTATCTGATCAGCATCGCTCTGCAAGTGGGCCTGATCGCGACCTTCGGCTGGGTCATGCTGCCGTTTCTGATCATCCACAATTTTTTCTCATGGTGGGTACTGACCAGCGCCAACTATATAGAGCATTACGGCCTGCTCAGGGCCAGGCAGGCCGACGGCAAGTACGAACGCTGCCAACCCCATCACAGCTGGAACGCCAACCATAAATACTCGAACCTGTTGCTGTTTCATTTGCAGAGACACTCTGACCACCATGCCAATCCGACTCGGCGCTATCAGAGCCTGAGGCACTTTCCGGATTTGCCGAGCCTGCCGAGCGGCTACTACGGCATGTATATCATCGCCTACCTGCCTGCCCTATGGTTCAAAATGATGGATGCGCGCCTCATGAGGTTGCCACATATCAATGGCGACTTGAGCAAGGTCAACATCAATCCCGATAGCCTGAGCGCAATCCGAGCAAGGTATGGTCATGACGTCTAATAGGCACAACCAATATCAATGTCCCGGATGTGGTTACATCTATGATGAGAGCCTGGGCGATGACCATGAAGGTTATCCGCCCGGCTTTCTGTTCAAGGACCTGCCTGAGGACTTTGTCTGCCCGGCCTGTGCCGTGCGCTATAAAGAAGACTTCCAGAGCCCGTCAGGCATCATTTAACTAAAGATCAAATCAGCCTCACAAAGCATCTCAGGATTTCATCATGCGACCCTGAACATAGGCACCGGCAAAAATGCCTGCCAGGGTAAACAGCATTGGCCAGTTGCCGACACCCAATCCCGCAAGCGCCGGACCCGGGCAAACACCAGAAATACCCCAGCCAATACCAAAAATGGCAGCGCCAACCAGCGTGTTACGGTCAAGAGACGCGGCATGTTCACGAAAGCTTTTGTCAAACAGCGGCTTACGTATCAAACGAGGCAACAATTGATAGGTGACCATGGTGGTCAGAGAAGCCGAACCCAGGACCCAGAGCAGACCGAAGTCGTCAAACCTCAGGAACGACAGCACCACCTCGGGCTGAATCATGGTGGCATAGGACAAACCAAATCCAAACAAGGCACCGGATATCAAGACACTGACAAAGAACGGGACGCTCATGACAAGCCCCCCAGTTTCTGCATTAATTGCGCAGTAATGATCGCGGTAGTCAGAAAGATTAGTACTGCCAGAAAAGAGGGCAGCTGAAATGAGGCCATTCCACAGATCCCGTGTCCCGAAGTACAACCGTTGGATAATCTTGCACCGAAGCCGGCAATAAAACCGCCCAAGGTCAACTGCCACCAGCTGATCGTGGTAACAAAGACTTCGCCCACTGTCAGCATCCAGATCAGAGCGCCCAGCACCAAGCCACTTGCATAGACGATTCGCCAATTTCTGGAAGACACGAAGGCTTCTCGGTTGAAATATTTCCAGTTGGAGACGAAAGACCAGGTGCTGGTAAAAAAGGTGCTCATACCACCTACCAGACCAGTGGTGGCAAACAGAAAGCTCACGGCAAAACCGATGAACAATCCACCGATGAGGTAGTGCGTTATCCCTAGGGGAAACAGGAGGTCAAATTCTGGCATGTTGGTGTCTCTTTAAAAGATTAAGATTGAGAATAATGAAACAGCGTCGAGCCGCGGTCGAGCATTGCCCTCGGCTCTTTAATGGATTTATACGAACTTTTCAGCAAATTGTTTCACTATTTAATTTTCAGCCTAATCGGCTCGACAAGACCGACCAGGCAGTCTCGATGGTTCGCTCGAAGTAGAACCAGTAGAAATCCGCCGACGGATAGCCCACCAGCCTTTCGGCAATTTCCTGACCGTTACTGTCCAGAAACAGCAATGTTGGCGTACCAATAACATCAAATCGCCTGACGATCTCGTCAGCTGAAAGTCGCTGACCATTGAAGTCAGTCACGATAGCGGCCGTCCAGGAGAGCTCTGCTAGATAGATTTTTCCCATCAGAACAGGGTCCTTGAGCATCGGCAGCAGAACAGCCTGCTCAAGTTCCGCACAGTAGGGACAGTCCGGTCTAGAGACATAGAGCAGGAATATTTGGTGTTGTTGTTTCGCCAGCTCTCCCTGACGCTTCAGATCCAGCGCTGCGTCGATCGACTGAGCGCCAGCAAAAGTTGCTAACAGGCAAAGGATAAGCCCGCACGATAACCTCATTGCGGCAACCATTCTAGAATGCCATCGATAATGTCATCGATGAAGAGGTCGCGAAAGAAATGATCGGCGCCATCAACCCATTGAACCGTGACATTAGGATTACTTTCAAACAAGGTGACTTGCGCTATGAATCCGGCGGCCAGCGGATCTTCGGTGCCTTCGAACACCAGTACCGGGCGCTTGACGCTGCTCAATAATGCCGGCGTGTTTCGGTTCGGTTCCGCGCCGTAGTATGACAAAAAACTGCTCGCCAAAACCTCGGCCTGAGGACAGTTCAAGATCCCCGCCTTGATCACAGCGCTCGAAGACGCTTCAGCCTGCGCGATGACCGGGCCCAATGACTGACCGAACGCGGCCTCATAAGCGACCGCACTCTCGTCCGCACGCCAGGTCATCGGCGCAATCAGCACCAGCCCGTCGACTCCGAGCGCCGAATATTGCCGCTGATACAGCATCACCTGATTACCACCTCGAGAATGGCCTATCAAGACTATATGGTCGTTGAGCGTCCTGGAAAATTCTACCCATTGATTAATCTCTGCTGCAGCGTCGGCGTGATTGGCCTTGATCACAGCGTCACAGCTCATGAAACCCTGACGATCGTTTACGCCGAGACTCAGGGTTATCGCCAGACTACGATATCCAGCATCGGCTAGCCCATTCTGAAGCTGAGCCATTATTTCCATTCCTCCATGTGCCCAGGTTCCATGGACCAGCAGAAACAGCGGTCCCTCAGCCGATTGATGAGGCTCTTGCAGATTGGCATTCAGCAGCACACCCTGGTAATCAATCTGCACAGGAGTCGCAGACACCTTGGTCACCTGGAACAGGATAAGAAGACAAAGCAGCAGGTTCAATCGATTCAAGCGCATCAAAAAGACTCCATCTCCAGTGTTTGAAACAGTCGACCCGCATTCTTTGCTGCAAGCTCTTCAAAGGTGTCCAGGTGGGCATAGGCTGACTGATCGATCGCATACGCCTGCGGAAGATCTCCGCCATCATCGAGGATGGCTTGCACTCGATCGGTCAGAAACTGTAAATAGCCTTGGGTGGTTCTTCTCACAGTATCAAGATCCGTGGGTGCACCATGGCCAGGAATAAGGGTAACGGGTTGCAAGGCCGCCATGCGCTCAAACGACTCAATCCAGGCTGCGACATGGGTGTCAGGAAAGATCGCCAATAACCGCTGATGAAAAGCAATGTCTCCCGTGATCAGGGTTTTCTCATTGGGCAACCAGACTGAAATGTCTCCCGGAGAATGAGCTTCGCCAAAGCTGATCACTTGAATCAAGCTATCGCCCAGGTTCAACTGCAGTTGTTGCTCAAACTCAAGATCGGGAATCGCCACATAGGTGCCGGCTGCCTTGTCCCGATTTCTGTCTGCCATGCTCTGCATTACCCTCGCGCCCTGCTGTCGAATCGCGTCGGCTGCGAGTCGGTGCGCAATAATTTTCACGCCCTGATCGCGCCAATAGCTGTTGCCCAGAAACGCGTGGCCCTGACCATTTTCATTAATCAGCCAGACAACGGGCAGATCGGTGATCTGCTTAATGGCTTGATGCAGCCTCGCTGCCAGTAGGTAGCTGTCACCACCGTTGACAACAACGACTCCGGCGTTCGACAAGATGACGCTCAAATTATTGTTATGGCCGCCATTGGCGTAGGTCGGCGGACCCGTGTCGCCAATGGCCACAAACACTCTCTCAGAAACCTGAGTCAATGCCAGCGGTGCCAAAACGAGATGGGGCCTGCTTGCGCCCTGCGCCCCCGCTGTCGCGCAGTAGTGCAGTCCCCATCCAAGCAGAAGCAGACGCACAGCTTGTCTGAGCTGCAACAACAACTGTCTTGTTCGACTCACGTGATACATGGCTGTTCGCTATCTTTTCGGGAATCCAGTCGGCGTACTGGCTCAATTGTATATCAGTATACCTTAATATAATAAGATGCTAAATTAATCGCTCGTCTATTGGAGGTGCACATGTATGAATGATAAACCGATTATTTCCTGGAAAGTCGCTGGTGTCGCTCTAGGGCTGCTGCTGACGCTGGCAACCTACTTGGTTTCACCACTCGGCGTATCAACGCAGTTTGTTGTGACCGACGCGATCGTTTTGCATAAGATCGCACCTACTGTCGCCGAGAGCAACGCCTACTTGTCTAAATATGGTGAGGAAGGGAATTGGGGAATTGGCTACGGCTGGATGCTCATTCTCGGCATGATAGTCGGTGGCGGCGTTACAGCTCTGCTGTTTCGCGACAAGCAGCCCGAGGGCGATAAGGGCTCGATGCCGGCCATGTGGCAAGCCAAATTTGGCCCGTCCGAAACCAAACGTTACGCGGCTTCCTTTCTCGGCGGCCTGCTACTGTTATTTGGCGCACGCTTGGCTGGCGGCTGCACCAGCGGTCATATGATCAGCGGTATTTCGCAACTGGCGGTAAGTTCGATGATATTTGGCGTGGTCACTTTTGCGGTCGCCATCTTGGTGGCTAAGCTAATCTATAACAACCAGGTGAGGATATAATGATGACGTTAGCAATTGGATTTCTCATCGGCTGCGCCTTTGGTGCAATTCTTTTTCTCGGCGGCGCGTCTAGCTACCGCAAAATTCTTGGCACCTTGCTGCTCAAAGATATGACCATCATCAAGTTAATGATGACAGCCATTGGTGTTGGCACTCTGGGTATTTACCTTTTGGATCAGGGCGGCCTTGCACACATGAGCATTAAACCCGCCTATATCTGGGGCATTGTCGCTGGCGGCGCGATTTTTGGTACTGGCTGGGCAGTTTCTGGTTACTGCCCAGGGACCTGTCTGGTGGGGTCTGCAGAGGGTAAGTTTGATGCCATTGCAACGCTACTCGGCGGCCTGGTCGGCGCACTGATTTTTGCCTGGGCCTTTCCCGTAATGGATGCTTGGTTATTGCAAAATGCCAATTTTGGTAAGATCACGGTTCAGAGCCTCTTGGGTATCAACGGTCTGTATCTTGCGATTCCCATGAGCCTTGCGCTGCTATTTTCCGCATTTTTCTTACTGAAGGATCGCTACGAATAACCCGGTGTTTTGAAGCGGTGACTCAACCTCGCTGCTCATCCACTCGGCTCATCCAATGGCCAGAGCAGGCAGTAGCATCTGTTTGCTCTGGTTACTTGTTTGACTCGTATCGACTCGTTGACCTGCGTCGCACACCTGAAACGTCTTTCGATGGCTCGTCTTCGCCCGGCGGTCCTCGATATTCTCGAACCACCAGCCTAAGGGTGGATCTGAGTATAACCCGCCTGAATTTGTTCCAGCATAAACGCGACGCCTGTTTGGACGCCTATTACACCTGGTAGTGGTACCGGCCGCACTCCGGTTTTGCGCTGGATCGAGTCGAGGGTGTTCTTGCAGACGTAGAACCTGACGCCGTTGGCCATCAAACTGTCTATCCTAAGTGTGTCGGGGTTTGAATCACCCGTCAGCATATGTACTCCGGCCCCAAATGCAATGACTTCAATGTCGATGTAATCAGGTCCCTTGTAATACTTAATAAGGTTGTTAGCAATATCCAACACTGCCGTGTACTTTGCCGGATCGGCATCACTGACCTGCAAAATCACCTGCTGCTCAGCGAAAGGTTTTTGCTCCGAGGCTTTTGCGTTCAAGACAAAAAAGGGCAGTAAAATAAGCAGAAGCCTAATCCTTGGGTGAGGATTTAACATGGGCACCTTCTCTAAGTCAGACTTTCAAGTTTTCGGTATTCGATCGCCGGCCGATGTTGCCAACCGACAACCGCTGTAGCATCAATGCTACAAGATTTCACCAGCATAGTCGGCGATTCCTGGGTTGCCGCGCACACCCTTGAGCCTGGGCGTGTCGATTTTCTCCAGATGAATTGTCTTTCTATCCCGCAGATGATCAGCGACGACATTCCAGACATCAGGGCCTGTCGACTGAGAGCCAACCGTCGCCCAGCCAGCCACCTTATATTTCTTGTTTTCTTGAATAGGCGCGCCATTCGCCAGCATCATGTCAGTAATACGCTTACCCATGTTCGCGCCTGGCTCGCAGGTGTAGCTCATGCCACCGGTACGAACCATATCGCCGCCCTGTTGATAGTAAGGGTCGGCATTGAACAGGTTGTCAGCGACGCTTTCCAAGATGACCTTAAGCTCCGCACCCGACATCTCACGAACATAGGTTTCTGGATAGGTCATGCAAGTCTGATCCAGCACCCTCTCCATGGTGATGGGTTCACCCGGCAGGACCGATGTACCCCAGCGAAAGCCTGGTGAGAGACTGATTTCGGCATCCAGTTGCTCGGTTAATGCCGAACAAATGACCTGATCAAATGTTCCATTAAAATTCCCTCGCCGATACAGCAAAGTATCGGCGACACCCAGCTCTTCTTCAAGCGTCTTCACATAGGGTGCTCTGACTCGATCGATATAGTCCTGCATCATTGTATCGGCAGCCAGAAGGTTCGAAAAAACTGGCAATAGCTGATATCGGTAACCGCTGACCCCGGCCGGACCAAAGGCAAGATCCAGAACACCCACAAACTTGCCGTTAGATCCAGCATTTGTCACGACCGTTACGCCTCCTGGATTTTTGACACTGACAGGAATGGGTACACCGTCATGCGTATGACCACCAAGAATAAAATCGATGCCTCGAACTCGACTCGCGAGCTTGAGATCAACGTCCATGCCATTGTGAGACAGCAGAATCACGGCGTCAGGTTGTTCAGCGCCACGCACCTGGTCGACGACTTGCTGCAGCTCCTCTTCTCGAATGCCAAAGGTCCAATGAGGAATAAACCGCTGCGGATTCGCGATCGGGGTATAAGGAAACGCCTGACCGATGACCGCAATTCGTCGGCCGTTGACAACCTTAACAACATAAGGGGGAAAGATATGACCACTGTCCTCACTGAACATGGGTATACCTTCAAACAAGGCATCATCCGACGCCTTTACATTCTGAGCGACAAAATCACCTCGAAACAGGCTCGCATTTTTTAGGACTTCCGCTTCTTCATAAGTGAACTCCCAGTGACCGGTCATCACATCCACACCTAACAGATTACAGGCGCCGACCATGTCTTGGCCTCGAGTCCACAATGCGGTCCCCGAACCTTGCCAGGTATCACCACCATCCAGTAGTAACGATCCCTGGGCTTCGCTTTTCAGTTGCTGAATCAAGGTCGACAGATGGGCAAAGCCACCCACTCGCCCGTAACGTGCGGCAGCCTCGCTGAAATCCAGATAGGTTAAGGCATGAATGTCTCGAGAGGTCATGCCAGGGACTAGATCTAACAGGTTTTTGCCCACCCGATGCGGCATCTGGCCGATGGCCGAGCCGATCCCGAGATTGACATTGGGCTCGCGAAAATAAACTGGATTCAACTGCGCATGGGTATCGGTGATATGTAATATTCGGCTCTGACCAAACGGCGAAAGCTGATATATATCCGTTTCTCTCGCGGGTCGCAGCGTCGTACATCCCGAGACAGTCGCTGCAATCCAGGTTTTCGCCAGTATGCCTAAAAATTCCCGTCGATCCATGATGACATCGCTTCCTGAGGATTATTGCTGAAGTCTGTTGCTGAAGTCTAATTAGGAGGCACTTCTCTTGCACCAAACCGCTCAATGAGCTGATTGCCTAACGAGGCACTCGGTCGCGCCAGACTTTCTGCTCTTGATCAGCCTGAGCGATCGCGGCATTGGCGGTGAATAACGCTCTTTGGGCGGCCACCAACGCCGTACCCTCATCGTTAGCATTGAGAGCTGCTGTCGCGTCAGCCAGTAATTTACCGGTGATGGTCCAGGCATGTTGGCGCTGTTGAGCGAGCTCATTTGCCGCCCGTGCTGCATCGAGAATCGACTGGACGTCTTGCTGCTGTACAGCAGACTTAACGTCTTTCGACTCAGAGCAACCGAAAATAAGGATTACCAGACTTGCCACGAGAAATGTCTTCATAGTCATCATT
>Ga0181557_1000495_pt1 | contig 49718 bp, 58 predicted proteins | sample 011ome_23_FD_148632 | JGI IMG/M metagenome (GOLD analysis project Ga0181557, IMG submission 148632) | Coastal salt marsh microbial communities from the Groves Creek Marsh, Skidaway Island, Georgia - 011506CT metaG (spades assembly) | ecosystem: Environmental > Aquatic > Marine > Intertidal zone...
TTACATGATGTTCCAAGAGTTGGTTATATTGTAGAAGGGTGTTCTAGATTCTATTGCGTTCTATTGTAACTGTGTTATGTAATCTGAGAGATGATAATGGATTTTTATTTGCCCGTATTGGCTGTTGTATTAATGGCCGGCTTGATTGTATTGACCAAGCCACTGCATATTCATGTCACCGCCAAGGGTCATAACGGTACGGCGCGACAGTCCTCACATCAATTACCGACACCTCGGATCGGCGGAATTTGCCTGATTTCTGGCTATATTGCGGGTCTATTCGTGCTGCCGCCGGCCGCATTCGAAATTGCTGTCGTGCTTGGTATATCTGCAATCCCCGTCTTTCTTGGCGGCTTGGGCGAAGATACGGGTTTCGATATCAGTCCTAAAAAACGGCTGTTGTTATCGTTTGTATCCGCCGGCATTGCGATTGCGTTATCCGGTGTTTGGATTACCGATACTGGACTACCTGCGTTGTCATTTTTGACGTTTACCCCAGTAGCTGCGATTACCTTTACAATTATCTTGACGGGTGGCATTTCGCATGCGGTTAATCTGATTGATGGATTAAATGGCCTTGCAATGGGGGTGTCGTTGATGATCGCCTTGGGCCTTGCCGGATTGGCGTTTTCTGTGGATGATCAGGCGGTCGGTGGTATTGCACTGTTGGTGACCGCCATAATTGCTGGTTTGCTGGTATTTAATTACCCGTGGGGGGGAATTTTCTTAGGGGACGCTGGCGCATATTCGATCGGTCATGTGTTGACCTGGATTGGGATTATATTGATCGCCAGAAATCCCGAAGTTGCGCCCTTTGCGGTACTGTTGATGTTTTTTTGGCCTATCATGGATATGTTGTTTGCTATTGCTCGGCGTGTTTTGGCGGGGCGTCCCGTTGATCGTCCTGACCGTTTGCATTTCCATCAACTGACCATGCGTGCAATTGAATTGGTGCTGTTTGGGCGTAAACGCCGTGCAATCTCAAACCCACTGGCCACCTTGGTTGTTGTGCCACTGGCTTCTGTTCCGATTTTTGCTGCACAGGGGTTGTTGTACGACAATTCGTTGTCAGCGATGGTCTTTGGCGCGTTTTGTCTTGGCTATGTAGTGTGCTATGTCTGTGCGTTAATGTGCGCACGGCGGTTTGCGCGGGTCGGACACCGCCGCCGCGCGTAATCACCTTTTTCGTCACTGTTTGTGCTTGCTAACACTTGGCATGGGCGTTATACCGCGCGGGTGGTTGAAATCCACAAGAATCGAAACAATACCGTGTTTGTCCCCTTTGTCGCACATCGGGGGATAGTTCCGGTCAAGGAGAAGCGACATGAAATTACATGAATTGCGCGATAACGAAGGCGCCGTACGCAAGAAAAAACGCGTAGCACGTGGTCCAGGCTCTGGCAAAGGTAAAACTGCCGGCCGTGGTATCAAAGGTCAAAAATCACGCTCAGGCGTTGCGATCAACGGCTACGAGGGCGGTCAAATGCCATTGTACCAACGTTTGCCTAAACGTGGTTTCAACAAACCAAACCAAAAGAAATTCGCAGTTGTGAACCTAGGTTTGATCGAAAAATTCATCGAAGCCGGCAAATTGGACGCAAAAGCAGAAATCAACGAAGATGCGTTGGTCGCATCTGGCTTGGTACGTCGTAAATTGGACGGCATCCGCGTTTTGGCCAAGGGTGAAATTTCATCCAAAGTTACATTGAATGTTACTGGTGCCTCAAAATCAGCTGTTGAGGCAGTTGAAAAAGCGGGCGGTTCAATCACAACCAAGGCGGCCGCAGCCGAATAAGACCTTGTGTGCGGCAGTATGCCCGCTTACATAAGTCTTAGTTTTCCATTTTAACGCCGCCAGAGCTTGGAAAACGCTCTTGGCGGCGTTTTTAATTAAGAGAGATCCGATGGTATCTGCAGTAGAACAAATGGCAGCCAACACCAGCTGGGCCGCATTGGGCAAAGCAACTGAGCTGCGCAACCGCATCCTTTTTACTTTGGGTTTGTTAATCGTCTATCGATTGGGCACCTTTATTCCTGTTCCGGGGATTGATGGCTCAGCCTTGCGCGAATTTATGGCACAGGCGCAAACCGGGATCGGTGGCATGTTGACCATGTTTACCGGCGGTGCATTGGGTCGCATGGGTATTTTTGCCCTTGGTATTATGCCTTATATCACAGCTTCTATCGTTGTTCAGCTGATGACCGCAATGGTGCCAGCGCTGGAACAGCTGAAAAAAGAAGGTGAGCAAGGCCGTAAAAAAATTAACCAATATACACGCTATGGCACAGTGTTTTTGGCAACGTTTCAGGCCTATGGACTTGCGGTTAGCTTAGAGGCTGGCGAACTTGTCACCGACCCAGGCCTGTTTTTCCAGGCATCGTGCGTGATCACATTGGTTGGGGGTACCATGTTCCTAATGTGGTTGGGTGAACAAATTACGGCGCGCGGTATTGGCAACGGTATTTCGTTGATCATCTTTGTCGGTATTATTGCCGAACTGCCTGCAGCCTTGGCCCAATTCTTTGCATCGGGTCGTTCAGGTGCGATTAGCCCTGCCGTGATTATCGGCGTTATTGTGATGGTCATTGTGACGATTGCATTCGTCGTGTTCATGGAACGGTCTTTGCGCAAGGTGACAATCCAATATCCACGCCGTCAAGTCGGCATGAAGATTATGGAAGGCCAGAATTCGCATTTGCCGATCAAAGTAAACCCAGCGGGCGTTATCCCAGCCATCTTTGCATCGTCTTTGCTGCTATTACCAAATACCATTTCCACGTTTTCAGGCGGATCAACCAGCCCTGTAATGTCATTCATCTTGGCGTATTTTGGTCCAGGCCAACCGCTATATTTGTTGTTCTTTACAGCAATGATCGTTTATTTTGCGTATTTCTATACCCACAACGTTGCATTCAAGGTTGATGATGTTGCTGACAATCTGAAAAACCAAAACGGATTTGTACCTGGCATTCGCCCCGGCAAAAAGACCGCGGAACACCTAGAGTATGTGGTAAATCGCGTGCTTGTTCTGGGTGCTGCCTATCTTGCGGCCGTATGTTTATTGCCAGAGGTCCTAAGAGGACAGTTCGCAATACCGTTTTACTTTGGGGGGACTTCGGTTCTGATCGTCGTCTCTGTTACCATGGATACCATTCAGCAGGTTCAGTCACACCTATTGGCACACCAATACGAAAGCTTGATCCAGAAATCTCAGCTGCGTGGTAAGGGAAAGACACGAAAGAAGAGAGGACCAGCACGTCGATGAATATTATCCTATTAGGCCCACCGGGCGCAGGTAAAGGAACCCAAGCCCGCCACCTAGAAGAAACACGTGGCATGGTTCAGCTGTCAACTGGTGATATGCTGCGCGAGGCGCGGACATCAGGCACCGACATGGGCAAAGTTGTCGCCGAAGTCATGGATCGTGGCGAATTGGTCACCGATGATATTGTGATCGGCTTGATCCGTGAAAAACTGGAACAGGGATCAACAGGGGGCTTCATTTTTGATGGGTTCCCACGGACCCTGCCACAGGCAGACGCCCTAGAGCAGCTGATGTCCGAGGTCGGTCAATCCTTGGATGTTGTGGTCGAAATGCAGGTAGATGATGCGGCATTGGTCGCGCGGATCACTGGGCGTTCGACCTGCGGTGGTTGCGGCGAAGTTTATCATGACCAAACCAAGCCTTGGCCTGCTGATGGCAAATGTTCGAACTGTGGTTCCGATGACGTGAAACGCCGCGCGGACGATAACGAAGACAGCCTTCGCACACGCCTGATGGAGTACTATAAGAAAACCTCTCCGCTGATCGGATATTACTATGCCAAAGGTAATTTGAAATCCATCGACGGATTGGCGAGCATCGAAGATGTGCGCACAAGTTTGTCGGATGCTTTGGGCAAATAAAGTTTTGGCAGACTGACACCCGTCGGTTTGCCATCTAACGTGTATTGTTAGAAATGTCGTGTCGTACTTGACCTTTATGGCAAAACTATCTATGCACCCTCATCTCGTACGAGAATCAAACATCGGGGTTTTTCCCCGGATCACCTGATCAGCTTAAGCCCCACGGATGTGACCTGGGGCTTTATGTTGTGAAAAAAGGTTCCGGAACTACGGAACCGCAACGAAAAGGAATATAAACGTGGCACGTATAGCCGGCGTAAACATCCCCACCGCAAAGCGCGTTCCAATCGCGCTGACATATATCACTGGTATTGGTCATACATCTGCTGCAGAAATCTGCGCGGCCGTAAACATTGACGCTGCGCGTCGTGTAAACGAATTGTCTGATGCCGAAGTTCTGGCAATCCGCGAATACATCGATGCAAACTACACCGTAGAAGGTGACTTGCGTCGTGAAGTTCAGATGAACATCAAGCGTTTGATGGACCTGGGCTGCTATCGTGGTCTGCGTCACCGTCGCAGCTTGCCTGTGCGTGGCCAACGGACACACACAAACGCGCGTACGCGCAAAGGTCCAGCGAAACCAATCGCTGGCAAGAAGAAATAAGGAGGCAGAACTATGGCTAAAGATACACGTCGTGGTGGCAAGAAAAAGGTCTCCAAGAATATCGCAGCGGGTGTTGCACACGTGAACTCATCGTTCAACAACACCAAAATTTTGATCTCAGACGTACAGGGCAATGCCATTTCATGGTCATCAGCCGGCACAATGGGTTTCAAAGGCTCACGTAAATCAACACCCTATGCTGCACAAATGGCAGCTGAGGATGCTGGTCGCAAAGCGCAAGAGCATGGTGTAAAAACAATCGAAGTCGAAGTTCAGGGTCCAGGTTCTGGCCGTGAAAGCGCATTGCGTGCTTTGGCTGCAATCGGATTGAACATCACATCAATCCGCGATGTTACACCAATCGCACACAACGGCTGTCGCCCACCTAAGCGTCGCCGCGTATAATATATACTTTATGGGGTCTTGCATTTTGCACGGCCCCATTCCGTCATTTTTAATCCTCGGGCGCGTTTGTTTTTAGGACATGGAACAAATGCAAGAATGGAGGGACGCATGATCCACAAAAATTGGGCAGAGCTGATCAAACCAGCACAGTTAGAGGTAAAGCCAGGCAATGACCCTATACGTCAGGCCACAGTGGTTGCAGAACCGCTGGAGCGTGGTTTTGGTCTAACACTGGGTAACGCACTGCGTCGCATTTTGATGAGCAGCCTGCAGGGCGCAGCCATCACATCGGTACAAATCGATAATGTTTTGCACGAATTTTCATCTGTTGCGGGCGTTCGCGAAGATGTAACAGACATCATTTTGAACCTTAAAGGCGTTGCGCTGCGTATGGACGTTGAAGGTGCCAAGCGCGTTTCTATCAATGCCAAAGGCCCAGCCATTGTGACAGCTGGTGACATTTCTGACAGTGCCGGCATCGAAATTCTGAACAAAGAACACGTCATCTGCCACTTGGATGATGGCGCAGATCTGTACATGGAATTGACCGTGAATACGGGCAAGGGCTATGTGCCTGCGGACAAAAACAAACCAGAAGATGCGCCAATCGGTTTGATCCCAATCGATGCGATCTACTCACCGGTCAAGCGCGTATCATACGATGTTCAGCCGACCCGTGAAGGTCAAGTCCTGGATTATGACAAATTGACGATGAAGGTTGATACTGACGGTTCCGTATCGCCAGAGGATGCGATTGCTTATGCAGCGCGTATTTTGCAAGACCAGTTGTCAATCTTCGTCAATTTCGACGATCCAGAGGCAGCAGGCCGTCAAGACGACGACGATGGTTTGGATTTCAACCCATTGATGTTGAAGAAAGTCGACGAGCTGGAATTGTCTGTTCGTTCGGCAAACTGTCTGAAAAACGACAATATCGTCTACATCGGCGATCTGATCCAAAAGACAGAAGCAGAAATGCTGCGCACACCAAACTTTGGCCGCAAATCTTTGAACGAAATCAAAGAAGTGTTGTCAGGAATGGGTCTGCATTTGGGTATGGACGTCGAAGATTGGCCACCAGACAACATCGAAGATTTGGCTAAGAAGTTCGAAGACAACTTCTAATGCCATTGGGCGGGGGCAACCCCGCCTGAATGCCCAGGTTTGCTGGGGAATATCGGGCAAATGCCCCAAGGTGAACGGTTGACACGCATCGACCGTCGGACAAAGAAAACGCAATTAGGAGAAATACAATGCGTCACGCACGTGGTTACCGCCGCCTGAACCGTACTCATGAACACCGCAAAGCTTTGTGGGCAAACATGGCTGGTTCATTGATTGAACACGAACAAATCAAAACAACGCTTCCCAAAGCAAAAGAACTGCGCCCGATCATCGAAAAGCTGATCACTTTGGGCAAACGCGGTGATTTGCACGCACGTCGTCAGGCGCGCGCGCAGCTGAAAGAAGATCAGTATGTTGCGAAACTGTTTGATATTCTAGGCCCACGCTATGCTGAACGCCAAGGTGGATATGTTCGCATCATGAAAGCGGGTTTCCGCTATGGCGACATGGCCCCAATGGCGATCATTGAATTTGTGGACCGCGATCCTGCTGCGAAAGGTGCCGCTGACAAAGCGCGCGTCGCAGAAGAATCAGCCGCAGACGAATAAAAAACAATCCCTCCAAGGATGTTTTGACCCCTGCCTTTGGCGGGGGTTTTTTATTTCTGGTTTGAACTCGTGGCGCGTCAACCTTACATAATGAACCATCTAACATGAGGTGCCTATGATCCGGTTTGTTTTTATCCTGCTGTTATCGTGCGCTGTTCCAGTGTTTGGTGAAACGCGTGTCCCGCAAAATGATTTGGAAATTAAGCTTTCATTTGCGCCGCTGGTCAAACAAACTGCACCTGCGGTCGTCAATATTTATGCCGAACGTGTGGTCAATCAGGTCAATACCCCGTTTCAAAACGACCCCTTTTTCCGGGATTTTTTCCGTAATTTTGCAACCCCCCAGCAGCGGGTGCAGAATTCATTAGGATCGGGTGTGATTTTATCGCCGGATGGGATCATCGTGTCAAATTATCACGTCGTTGGCGGGGCGCAAAATATTCGTGTGGTTTTGAATGATCGTCGGGAATATTCGGCGCGTGTATTATTGGCGGATCAGGATTCTGATCTTGCGATTTTGCAGGTCTCGGGTGCGCCTGATTTGCCATCGTTGGAATTGCGCGACAGCGACACAGTCGAGGTGGGTGAATTGGTCTTGGCCATCGGAAACCCATTCGGTGTTGGGCAAACTGTTTCAAGCGGTATCGTTTCGGGACTTGCGCGTTCGGGCGTTGGTGGTGGATCTGGACGTGGGTATTTCATTCAAACCGATGCGCCGATTAACCCCGGCAACTCGGGCGGGGCCTTGGTCGATATTGACGGTCGGTTGATCGGTATCAATACATCCATTTTATCACGTTCGGGCGGATCGAATGGGATTGGCTTTGCCATACCGGCAAGCTTGGTGCGTCAGTTCGTCGATCAGGCCCGCCAAGGCCGTCAAGTGTTTGCACGACCATGGGCTGGGATCAACGGACAATCGCTAAGCGCAGAAGTGGCAGAAAGCTTGGGGATCACCGAACCTAGCGGCATGATCGTGCTTGATTTACACCCCCGCAGCCCCTTTGCAACGGCGGGCTTGTCGCGTGGTGATGTGGTCACGCACGTCGATGGGTTGCCAGTTAATGGTCCCGCAGAAATGATGTACCGTCTATCGGTTGTGGGTATCGGGCAGTCAGTTGATGTGAATTTTATTAGCCCAAATGGCACACAGACTGTGACAGTCCCATTAATGCTGGCACCAAATGATCCGGTCAGTCATGCGGTCGCATCTGCGGATGATGGACTGCTGCCGGGCGTGGTGATGCGTATTATAAATCCAGCAGTACAGGCGGAATATGATCTGGATTGGACAATGCAGGGGATTTTGGTGATTGACGCGGGCCGCATTGCCCCGCAAATTGGTTTGCGAAAGGGTGATATAATTTTAGCGGTAAATGGAAACGCCCTAGATCATCCAAGCCAATTCGATGACCTGTTACGACAGTCAAATCGTACGGGGTCCATCACGGTTCTGCGTCAAGGGCGCAAAATTCAATTAAGGTTTCGAATATGAATGACCTGTTTGGGGATAAGCAAATTTCACCGTCCAAGGGGCCAACCCCATTGGCGGAACGGTTGCGACCCAAGGTATTGGATCATGTGATCGGGCAGCACCATATTTTGGCGCCCGACGCGCCGCTGGGGGCTATGCTGGCGGCGGGGCGATTGTCCTCGATTGTGTTTTGGGGGCCGCCGGGTGTTGGAAAAACCACGCTGGCGCGGTTGTTGGCTGATCATACGGACATGCACTTTGTTCAAATCAGTGCGATTTTTACAGGTGTTCCTGAGCTGCGCAAAGTGTTTGAGGCGGCCAAGCTGCGTCATGCCAACGGACGTGGCACGTTGTTATTTGTTGACGAAATCCACCGTTTCAACAAAGCACAGCAAGATGGGTTTTTGCCCCATATGGAGGATGGCACGATTTTGCTGGTTGGGGCGACAACCGAAAATCCATCCTTTGAATTGAATGCTGCTTTGTTATCGCGCGCACAGGTGCTGGTGCTAGAGCGTTTAGGTCGGGATGATTTGTCGGCCTTGCTGGAACGTGCAGAAAACGAATTGGATCTGACTTTGCCCTTGGACACAGACGCGCGCGAGACGTTGATCGCGATGGCGGATGGGGATGGGCGGGCCTTGATTAATCTGGTCGAGCAGGTCGCTGGCTGGACAGTGCCCGCGCCGTTGACATCCGATCAGTTGCGCAAGCGTGTCACGCGTCGCGCGGCCAAGTATGACAAATCGGGTGATGAACATTACAACCTGATTTCTGCCCTACATAAATCGGTTCGGGGATCTGACCCCGATGCTGCGCTGTATTGGTTTGCCCGCATGCTAGAGGGCGGCGAAGACCCACGTTATTTGGCGCGCCGCCTGTTGCGCATGGCAGTCGAAGATATTGCATTGGCCGACCCGCAGGCCCAGTCAGTGTGTTTGCATGCATGGGAAACCTTTGAACGGCTGGGCAGCCCCGAAGGGGAACTGGCATTGGCCCAAGCGGTCATATATCTGGCGCTGGCCCCCAAAACCAACGCAGGCTACGCCGCCTACAAAGCGGCACGGGAAATGGCGCGGAAAACAGGATCGCATCCACCGCCCAAACACATCCTGAATGCGCCCACGCAGTTAATGGCAGATCAGGGTTATGGCAGCGGCTATGCCTATGATCATGCCGCCGAGGATGGGTTTTCGGGCCAAAACTATTTCCCAGATGGCGTATCGCGACCCGAGTTATACAAACCAGTTGAACGCGGGTTTGAACGCGATTTACAAAAACGCGTTCAGTATTTTAATAACCTACGTCACAAACGTAACAGCCCCAAGACTTGACAATTTGGCAGAACCTGTCACTCCAAGAATATGATTTATCTGTTTATTGCAATTGGTGGTGCCTTGGGGGCAATGGCCCGATTTGGTGTCGGTCAGATGGTGTCGTTTCCCTATGCGACATTGTTTGTGAATGTCGTCGGATCCTTTCTTATGGGGATTGCCTTTGTTTATTTTATGGGGCGTTTCGGGGATAGAACGGCGGTCATGATCATGGGCGGATTTCTGGGCGCGTTCACAACATTTTCTGCATTTTCACTTGATGTCTTGAAATTGGTCGATACGGGGCGTATGTCCGCCGCCATTGCCTATGCAGGGGGCAGCGTGATTTTGTCGATCATTGCCGTCTTTGCGGGTGTAACAGTTGCTAAAGGATTATGGACATGAGTGGCGTGCAAAAACGCAGTATTTCCGAGGACGACGCAGGTCAGCGGTTGGACCGTTGGTTGCGCCGTGAATTCCCGCAGCTGTCCCAGATCCGCATTGAAAAAATGTGTCGCAAGGGCGAATTGCGCATTGATGGCGCGCGCTGCAAACCGGCGACCCGTATTGAGGTAGGCCAAGAAATTCGTATTCCGCCCGTTCCCATGAATGGCAAACCTGAACCTGTGAAACAAACGCGTGTGTCGCCTGCGGATGCGCAGATGATCCAGAATGCTGTGATTTATATGGACGATCATTTGATCGTTCTGAACAAACCCGCAGGCCTGCCATCGCAAGGCGGTAGCAAACAGACGAAACATGTCGATGGTTTGGCCGAGGCGCTGAAATTTGGCTATGATGAAAAACCCCGCCTTGTGCATCGTTTGGACAAAGATACATCCGGCATTTTGATGTTGGCGCGCACGCGCCAAGTCGCCCAAACATTGTCAGATGCGCTGCGCCACCGCGAAACGCGCAAAGTGTACTGGGCAGCCGTTGCTGGTGTGCCGATCCCACAAATTGGATCCATCAAATATGGATTGGTCAAGGCCCCCGGTGGTGGCCGGGGTGAGGGTGAAAAAATGATCTGTGTGCATCCGCGTGATGTGGCCAGCACAGACGGCGCCAAGCGCGCCCATAGTGATTATATTGTGCTTAGCCGCTTGGCCAGCCGCGGGGCATGGGTTGCATTGGAACCCGTAACTGGACGCACCCACCAATTACGGGCGCATATGGCCGAAATTGGTCACCCGATCGTAGGCGATGGGAAATACGGTGGGTCAGGTCAGGAAAACATGGGCGATGGTTGGGGCGCACAATTGGGCGGTGACATCAGTCGTAAACTGCATTTGCATGCGCGCTATCTGATGATCGAACATCCTGTGACGCGCAAACCATTTTCGATTACGGCAGATTTGCCAACGCATATGCAGCAAACTTGGGATACATTCCAATGGGATGTAAATGACGTTTTGGATGACCCGTTCGAGGATCTATAGACATGCCTGACCTGCGTTTGGTTTTGTTTGATGTGGACGGCACCTTGGTCGACAGTCAAGCAGAAATCATGTCAGCGATGCAGGTGGCCTTTGATCGGGTGGGGCTTGCGTTGCCCAATCGTGCGGATGTTTTGTCGACTGTTGGATTATCGCTGACCGAGACGTTTCAAACCCTAATCCCCCAAGCAGATGCAGCCCTGATTGCAGCGATTTCGCAGGCATATAAAACCGCCTATTACGAAAATCGTATGGCAGGGGCGCGGCCGGTATTATTCGATGGAATCGACACTGTAATCCGCCGATTGGCGCAGCGCGATGATCTGGTGTTGGGGGTGGCCACAGGCAAATCGCGCCGTGGCATAAACGCATTAATTGACATGTATGACTGGCAGGGTGTGTTTGTCACGGTTCAGGTCTCAGACGATCATCCATCAAAGCCTAGTCCATCCATGATCCTTGCTGCATTGGGGGAAACGGGTGTTGATGCCCATTGTGCGGTGATGATTGGCGATACAGAATATGATATGCAGATGGCGCAATCTGCTGGGGTTCACGCGTTGGGCGTCAGTTGGGGATATCACGACCACAGACGGTTACAGGCCGCGCAGATGATCTTGGACCAGGTGTCTGATATTGAAACGGCACTCAATAAAATTTGGGAATAATTACATGAGTGAATGGAAAATGAAACGGTTTTGGTCGCAGGCCACGACCGAACAAGGTGACCAGGGCTTTGCCATTTTATTAGATGGGCGTTCGGTCAAAACCCCCGCTAAATCGAATTTGATCGTGCCAACAGAAAAAATGGCCCGTGCGATTGCCGCTGAATGGGATGCCCAAACCGAAGAGGTCCAGCCCCATACTATGCCCATCACGCGCGCTGCGAATTCTGCGATTGATAAAGTGCGGGTTCAATTCGATGAGGTGACAGATCTGATCCTAGCCTATGGAGAAGCGGACTTGTTGTATTATCGTGCAGACGCCCCAGCGCAACTGGTCGAACGTCAAAACGAACAGTGGAACCCGTTGGTAGATTGGGCCAAATCACGATATGGCGTTACCCCAGTGATCGGGCAGGGGGTCATGTTTGTCGCCCAAGAGCCGGACATTTTGGTTAAATTTGCGCCCGTGGTCAAAAATATGTCTGAATTTCAGGTCGCCGCATTCCATGATCTGGTTGGGATTTCGGGGTCATTGATTCTGGGGCTGGCGGTTTTTGATGGATTCGTTTCCGCCGAAACCGCATGGAATTTGTCGCGTCTGGACGAAGAATGGCAAATCGAACAATGGGGTCAAGACGACGAAGCCAAAGAAGTTGCAGGACAAAAGTACGCTTCTATGGTGAATGCCGATACATTTTTACAACTATGTGACTGAAATATTGGCTACATTTGCTTGACGTAGGGTAAGCAATGTAAATTCTTGGTGAAAATGGTGTATCTATTTCTTGACGTTCGGGTCCATTTTTGAACAGTATCAGTACACTGAGTTGGGGACCTCCGCTTATGTATTATGATCAGGGTGGTAGCCCTGGCTAAAAAAATCCCTAAACTTAGGGAAAACCAGGAAGAGGTAAATATGAAAAAATCCATGATTTTGGGCGCTTTCACAGTTGCGACTTTGGCAGCTGGCGCAGCCGCAGCGGGCACATTGGACGATGTCAAAGCGCGCGGTAAATTGAACTGTGGTGTGACAACAGGTTTGGTTGGCTTTGCAGCACCAGACGCAAATGGCGAATGGGACGGCTTTGACGCAAGCGTATGTCGCGCAGTTGCAGTGGCTGTTTTGGGCGACGCAACTGCAGTTGAATTCGTCACAACAACAGGTCAAACACGCTTCACAGCTTTGGCATCCGGCGAAGTTGACATGTTGGCACGTAACACCACATGGACATTCTCGCGCGATGTTGACCTGAAATTCGAATTCACTGGCGTGAACTATTATGACGGCCAAGGTTTCATGATCCCCAAAGGTTTGGGCGTATCATCAGCCAAAGAATTGGACGGCGCGACTGTTTGTATCCAAACTGGTACAACAACCGAGCTGAACTTGGCTGACTTCTTCCGTTCAAACAACATCAGCTATGAGCCAGTGCCAATCGAAACAAACGCAGAAGCACAGCAACAATACCTAGCTGGCGCATGTGACGTTTACACAACAGACGCATCTGGTTTGGCCGCGACACGCGCAACATTCGAAAACCCAGGCGATCACGTGATCATGCCTGAAATCATTTCGAAAGAGCCTCTGGGCCCATTGGTACGCCACGGCGACCACGAATGGGGTGACGTTGTACGCTGGACTCTGAACGCGATGATCGCGGCAGAAGAGCTGGGCATCACATCCGCAAACGTGGATAAGATGGCAGAAGGCACAAACAACCCAGAAATCAACCGTATGCTGGGTACAGAAGGTGAGCTGGGCGCGATGCTGGGCCTAGACAAAGATTGGGCACACAAAATTATCAAATCAGTTGGTAACTATGGCGAAGTGTTCGAGCGCAACATTGGTGAAAACACACCAATCGGTCTGTCACGTGGTCAGAACGCACAGTGGACCAACGGCGGTCTGTTGTACTCACCACCCTTCCGTTAATTTCGGATGCTTTAGGGCGCGGTACACCCGCGCCCTTTCATTTTCAAACAACTCGTTTCCCGATGAACCCCACACGTTTACGTGCTGGCGGTATATTTAATTGGAAACACAAAGAGGCAAACATGACCAGTTTACCTGACCAAACAAATCAGGGCTTTCGTTTAAGCCAGTTGCTCTATGATACGCGCTATAGGTCACTGACGATTCAGGTCGTCGCGATGGCTTTGCTGATGTTGATGATATCTTGGCTTGTTTCGAACACCGTTCAAAACCTAGAAGCCTTGGGCAAAGATTTTAATTTTGGGTTTTTAACCCAGCCTGCTGGATACGATATCAACCAGCGTTTGATTGAGTACGACAGTCAAAGTAGCCACGGGCGTGCCGCCATTGTTGGCGTTTTGAACACCGTTTTGGTTGCTGTTTTGGGCTGTGCATTGGCCACTGTGATCGGTGTTGTCGTCGGTGTGTTGCGCCTGTCCAAGAACTGGCTCGTATCCCGTCTGATGGCTGTCTACGTCGAAGGGTTCCGCAATGTCCCGCTGTTGCTGTGGATTTTGCTGATCTTTGCGTTAATGACAGAATCCATGCCGCAGCCGCGTGATTTCCGCGGTGCAGATCCGTCTGCATCAATGCTGTTCGCAGACAACGTGGCCGTAACAAACCGTGGTGTTTATGTTCCTTCGATCGAACTGACAAACGGCTTTTTCGCGTCTGGTACGTTGAATTGGTTGCTGATTTTAGTTGTGTTTGCCGCGTCTATTTTTGTAATTCGCAAAATTGGTACTTGGGCCACAATCAAACAAGAGGCCACAGGATTGCGGCCAACGACATGGCACATCAACCTTGGCCTGTTGGTCGTCCCAGTTGCGATATTGTTTGTGCTGATGGGCGCCACGTTGGATGTCCCATTTTTGAAAGGGTTTAACTTTACCGGTGGCTTGCATCTGCGCAATTCATTGATCGCGCTTTGGATCGCGTTGTCGCTATACACGGGTGCGTTCATCGCAGAAATCGTGCGTGCTGGGATTTTGGCCGTATCCAAGGGCCAGACCGAGGCCGCATTCGCATTGGGGTTGCGTCCAAACGTCACGATGAATTTGGTCATCTTGCCCCAAGCGCTGCGCGTGATCATTCCACCACTGATTTCCCAGTATTTGAACCTGACCAAAAACAGTTCGCTTGCGATTGCGGTGGGCTATATGGATGTGCGCTCTACGTTGGGCGGCATCACAATTAACCAAACTGGTCGCGAGTTAGAGGGCATGTTGTTGCTGGGGCTGTCTTATCTGGTGGCGTCTATCCTGATTTCAGGGGCGATGAATATCTATAACAATAGCGTCAAATTAAAGGAGCGGTGATATGACAAATCAAACAAACTCTATCGCCTATGTCCGCGACACGATGCTGGAACAACAAGATCCGCCAATCACCGAAAAGGGCGTGATCAAGTGGGTTCGCGAAAACCTGTTTTCCGGTTGGCTTAATTCGGTTCTGACGCTTGCGTCACTTTATGTGATCTGGCTGGTTGTAAGCCATACATTCCCTTGGTTTTTCAACGGGATTTGGGTTGCTGAAAGCCTGTCCAATTGTCGTGAAATACGCGATGCGACCTTGGGGCCAGATGCCTCCGCAGCGTGCTGGGCGGTTATTACCGAACGCTGGCCGCAGTTGGTATTCGGGTTTTACCCATCGGAACTTTATATGCGTCCCGTTCTGGCCTTTGCCATTTTTATGCTTGGTCTGGCACCAATTTTGTTCGAAAGCGTTTCGCGCAGATTGCTTGTCGTCACAGCTTTGTCGCCATTTATTGCCTATTGGTTGATTTGGGGGGGCAGCGTCTGGGGACCAATCACAGTCGCCGCGGGTTTTGTGATTGGCTACGTTGTTTATAATGCGCTGGCTCTTAAGTCTGGGACATTGGTCGCAACACTTTCAGTAATCATTTTGCCGATTGTTTACTGGCTCTATTACGCTGGTGACGTATCGGCGTTCCTTGGCGGAACGGTCGCAATTGAATTGACTTATGTTGAATCAAAACAATTGGGCGGCTTTATGTTGGCGATTATCATTGGTTTGGCGGGGATCATCCTGTCATTGCCATTGGGGATTATCTTGGCGCTTGGCCGTCAGTCTGATTTGTTCATCATCAATAAAACATCCGTAATTTTCATCGAAGTTGTCCGTGGTGTTCCATTGATCGTTTGGCTGTTTACGGCGTCACTGTTGTTAAACTACTTCTTGCCTCCGGGGACGAACTTTGACCTTGTGTTGCGCGTGGTGATTATGGTCACCCTGTTTGCGTCTGCCTATATTGCCGAGGTGGTGCGCGGCGGTCTGGCCGCCTTGCCCAAGGGCCAATACGAGGCGGCAGATGCCTTGGGATTGGATTATTGGAAATCCATGCGATTGATCATCCTGCCGCAGGCGTTGAAAATATCCATTCCTGGCATCGTGAACACGTTTATCGGCCTGTTCAAAGATACCACATTGGTCGTGTTTATTGGACTTTTGGACCCGATCGGGTTGTCAAATGCCATTCGTGCAACAACGGATTGGAACGGGATTTACTGGGAACTGTTTGCCTTTATCGGCCTGATGTTCTTTGTGTTTTGCTTCGGTATGGGGCGCTATTCCATGTTCCTCGAAAAAAAGCTCCAGCGTGAGCATCGTTAAGGAGACATAAGATGTCTGATTTAGTAATTGAACGCCAAATCGACCGCAGTCAGATGACTGTTTCTGACGAGGTCGCAATTCAAATTTCCGGTATGAACAAATGGTACGGTGCGTTCCATGTTCTGCGCGATATCAATCTAACCGTGAACCGTGGTGAACGGATTGTGATTGCGGGCCCATCTGGGTCTGGCAAATCGACATTGATCCGCTGTATCAACCGGCTTGAGGAACATCAGCAGGGGCAGATCATCGTTGATGGGACTGAACTTAGTTCGGATCTTAAGAACATTGATAAAATCCGTTCCGAGGTTGGGATGTGTTTCCAGCACTTTAACCTGTTCCCGCATCTGACGATTTTGGAAAACTGTACGCTGGCGCCGATTTGGGTTCGTAAAACCCCCAAGAAAGAAGCCGAAGAAATTGCGATGCATTTCTTGGAAAAGGTCAAAATTCCAGAACAAGCGGACAAGTATCCGGGTCAATTGTCTGGCGGTCAGCAGCAGCGTGTTGCGATCGCACGGTCATTGTGCATGAAGCCGCGGATCATGTTATTTGATGAACCGACATCTGCGTTGGACCCAGAAATGATCAAAGAGGTGTTGGACACCATGATCGAATTGGCCGAAGAGGGTATGACAATGCTGTGCGTGACCCATGAAATGGGGTTTGCCCGTCAGGTAGCCAACCGTGTGATTTTCATGGACCAAGGCCAGATTGTCGAACAAAACGAGCCGGAAGAGTTCTTTAATAATCCAAAATCGGAACGGACCAAATTGTTCCTAAGCCAGATTTTGGGCCACTAAGCATTACAATTCACAAACCCCGCCGTTATGGCGGGGTTTTTCCGTTTTGTGTGTGGATCCGGCTGACGACGCCCCGAATCAGGGTTGACACTCAGCGTTGTTTCCCGCATTAGCCCCCCATTGGTGTTGGTGGACCCTGCAAAGGGAATCCTGTCATGTGGTTTTATCACGCGATAAAATTGGCAAGAGGACAACGCCCTTCATAGTCGCCCAATCGGGCGTCGCACATTTAGAAGGAGATCAGCAGATGACAAAAAGAACTGCTGCCAAGTACAAAATTGACCGCCGTATGGGCGAAAACATCTGGGGCCGTCCAAAATCCCCAGTAAACCGTCGTGAATACGGCCCCGGCCAGCACGGTCAGGCCCGCAAAGGTAAATTGTCAGACTTTGGTCTGCAGTTGCGTGCAAAGCAAAAACTGAAAGGTTACTATGGCGACCTGACAGAAAAGCAATTCCGCCGCATCTTTGCCGAAGCAAACCGCCTGAAAGGCGACACTGGCGAAAACTTGATCGGTCTGTTGGAACGCCGCCTAGACGCGGTTGTATACCGTGCGAAATTTGTGGCGACTGTTTTTGCTGCACGTCAGTTCGTCAACCACGGCCACGTTCTGGTGAACGGCAAGCGTGTGAACATCGCGTCCTACCGCGTCAAAGAAGGCGACGTTGTAGAAGTACGTGAAAAGTCTAAGCAAATGACAGCACTGCTAGAAGCGGTTCAATTGACCGAGCGTGACGTTCCTGACTACATCGAGGCAGACCATTCCAAAATGACTGCAACATTCGTTCGCGCCCCAGGTCTGAGCGATGTTCCATACCCAGTCGTCATGGAACCGAACCTGGTTATCGAATACTACGCACAAAACTAAGACTTCAGTTTTCTGCAAAGGCCGCGACGGGAAACCGCCGCGGCCTTTTTCTTTGCCTCTGGTCATGTTTGGATTGACGCAGTATTAAGGCATCAGTCTAGGAGATTTCGAATGTCTAAAATCACACCGCAACCCGGCATATCTGACATTGACTTGTATCAAGGGGGTGCATCAACTGTTGCTGGCCAAAGCAATGTGTTGAAACTCAGTTCGAATGAAAACCCCTTTGGCCCATCGCCCAAGGCGATTGATGCTTTGCGCAAATCAGCGCATGAAATGCATCGATACCCTTCAACGGATCACGCCGCACTGCGCAAAGCAATTGCAGAGGTACACGGCCTATGGAGCGATAACATTATCTGTGGTGTGGGCAGCGATGAAATCATTACGTTTCTTTGCCAAGCCTTTGCTGGCGTAGGCGACGAAGTTTTATATACCGAACACGGTTTCGCAATGTATAAAATTTCCGCGCTGGCTGTAGGGGCCACACCAGTTGAGGTGGCCGAACGCAACCGCGTGGTCAATGTCGATGCGATCCTAGAGGCGGCAGGTGATAAAACGAAACTGGTCTTTATCGCAAATCCCGCCAACCCGACTGGAACAATGATCAGCGAAGCAGACGTTCGCAAACTGGCCGAAGGATTGCCGGCCCACACGCTGTTGGTGCTGGACGGGGCCTATGCTGAATTTGTCGATGGTTATGATGGTGGCGCGCGCTTGACGCATACCTATGACAATATTTTCATAACGCGCACGTTTTCTAAACTGTATGGCCTAGGCGGGTTGCGCGTTGGTTGGGGGTATGGTCCCAAGTATATTGTTGATACATTAAACCGTATCCGTGGCCCGTTTAATTTGTCGGCGCCGGCTCTTGCTGCGGCCGAGGCTTCGGTGCGTGACACTGAATTTGCGGAAAAATGTCGCGCGGACAATACCCGTTTGCGGGCGTGGTTGGCGGCCGCATTGGCCGAACATGGGATCAGTTCAGACACATCAATGGCCAATTTCATACTGGCCCGTTTCGCCAATCAAGCCGAAGCAGAAGCCTGTGACGATTACCTGAAATCCCAAGGTATTTTGGTGCGCCGCGTTGCGGGTTACAAATTGCCACACTGCCTGCGCATCACTGTCGGTGACGAAGCATCATGCCGCCGCGTCGCGCATGCCATTGGTCAATTCAAGGATGGAAAACAATGACCCAAGTTTACAATCGTGTCGCGCTTATCGGATTGGGGTTGATTGCATCGTCGATGTATTGGGCAATGAAACGCGGCAATTTGGCGGGCGAGGTTGTGGGTTATGCTCGGTCCGCCGAAACCCGCGATACCGCGCGGCGCATCGGATTATGCGATACCGTTTATGACACGATTGCAGATACGGTTGAGGGCGCTGATTTGGTTGTCCTGTGCGTTCCCGTGGGCGCGATGGAGGCCGTCGCACAAGAAATGTCACATTATCTAAAATTGGGCGCAACCGTATCCGATGTGGGGTCGGTGAAACGGGCGGTGATTGACGCAGTCGAACCCCATTTGCCCCAAGGCGTCCATTTCGTTCCGGCCCACCCTTTGGCAGGAACCGAACATTCCGGTCCAGAAAGTGGTTTTGCCACATTGTTTGATAACCGTTGGTGTATCGTCGTTCCAACGCCCTTTACGTCGCCCGACGCGGTGGCGCAACTGCGTGCCCTGTGGGAAGGCATGGGGGCAAATGTCGATGAAATGGATGCAGAACACCACGATTTGGTTCTGGCCGTTACATCGCATACACCGCATTTGATCGCCTATACCATGGTTGGCGTGGCCGATGATCTGCGCCGTGTCACAGATAGCGAAGTGATTAAATATTCAGCCGCCGGCTTTCGCGATTTTACCCGAATTGCAGCCAGTGATCCGACCATGTGGCGTGATGTGTTTTTAACAAACAAAGAGGCGACGTTGGAAATCCTTGGTCGCTTTACCGAGGAATTGTTCGCACTGCAGCGCGCCATCAGACAAGAAGATGGGGATCACTTGCACGATTACTTCACACGCACGCGTACCATTCGCCGCAGTATTATTGAGGCAGGTCAAGATACGGCATCGCCAGATTTTGGGCGTGTCACATCGGTTCGCCAAGACGAGTAGGACGTATAGATGCGGTGTTTTTTATTAATTTTATTTTCGTTTATTTCACAATCTTTATGGGCCATAGAACAATCACCCCGACCTATGTCCCGGCCTGAATTGGCATTAAAACCGGCTGTTACAGATAGTTTGCGGCCGAACTTGCGACCGCGGTCGGTCGAGGACCGCGCACAACGCTATCGCGCCGCGCTGGTCCGTGGTCAGGTGTGCGATTGCAGGGCAAAGTGATGGGCCGTGTGTCGCATAAAACCCGCGGCTGTGGTATTGATAATGCCGTTCGCGTTACGTCGATTGATGGTGTCCGGCTTAGCCAGCCCGTGACGCTTGACTGTAAAAAAGCCAAAACTTTCGCACATTGGGTTGAACGCAGTGCGCAGCCCGTCATCGGCACCTAAGGGGGTGGGTTGGATCGTATCGATATTATGGGGCATTATGCATGCCGCTCGCGCAACAATAAAGCTGGCGCGAAATTGTCTGAACATAGCAAAGAGCGCGCCATTGATATCGGTGGGTTTCGACTGAAAAATGGCCAACGGTTTTCCGTGTTAAAGGACTGGAGCGGCTCTAAATGGTCTGATGAACTGCGCAAGTTACATAAATCAGCCTGCGGTCCGTTTGGCACCGTTTTGGGCCCTGCAGCGAATAAATATCACCGCGATCATTTCCATTTTGACACGGCGCGGTATCGCAGTGGTTCATATTGCCGATAGGGACAAGGCAGTATAGCATCTGACCCGAATAACACGATTAAAGGTAGCTGAAATGACCCGCCCAAAGTTTGCTGAATCACCCGATGACTTGATGCCATTGCAGCAGGCTTTGCAGTTGTCGGGGCTGGAATTTATGCAAGGCATTTTGGCCGGCGAATATCCGGCACCGCCCATTTCGAAAACCCTGAATTTTGACCTGCACGATGTCCAGTTTGGGCAGGTTGTGTTTCACGGTACGCCACAATTTGATGCCTTTAACCCATTGGGGACGGTGCATGGTGGATGGTATGGGACCGTCCTGGACAGTGCGATGGCCTGCGCTGTGATGACAACGGTGCCCAAGGGGAAATATTACACAACCCTTGAATACAAAATAAACATTGTCCGACCCATTCCGTTGGGGCGACGGGTTCGCAGTATTGGGACAGTTGATCATTCTGGCCGCAGCACCGCAGTGGCCCAGGGCCGGATCGAGGACGTCGAAACATCCAAGTTATACGCAACTGGCACAACCACCTGCATCATTTTGGACGCTCCGACCGCATGACCCACAAGGTTTTCGAAATTGCGACGCAGGGGCAGGGGCTGTATGAATTTACAGATGAAGTGCGCGATTGGGTCCATGGCACAGGTGTGATCACACTGTTTATCCAACATACGTCTGCAAGTCTGTTGATCCAAGAAAACGCAGACCCCGAGGTGCAAAGCGATTTGCAGGCCTATTTTTCCCGCTTGGTTCCGCCATCGAATGACCCAAGCATGCATTATCTGACCCACACTTATGAAGGTCCAGATGATATGCCCGCGCATATCAAAGCGGCCATGATGCCGGTAAGCCTGTCGATCCCAGTGATCAACGGCCGTCTAGCTTTGGGGCGATGGCAGGGGATTTATGTATTTGAACATCGCACAGCCCCCCATTCGCGCCGGATCATGGCATATCTGGGGGCATAAATTACAGACTACACAAACCTTAGATGTTGTCCTATAGTGGTTGTGGATAACTTAGAAATTTCTGCAAAATCGCAGGTAATTCAACAAAATAAGGGGTATGGCAATGCGTTGCCCATTTTGTCAAAACATGGATACTCAGGTCAAGGATTCACGTCCTGCAGAAGACCACGTATCAATCCGGCGTCGTCGTTTTTGTGCAGCATGTGGGGGTCGGTTTACCACCTATGAACGTGTCCAGCTGCGCGATTTGGTTGTGATCAAAACAAACGGTCGCAGAGAAGATTTTGATCGGGATAAATTGGAACGCTCAATTCGCATTGCGTTGCAAAAACGCCCAGTCGAACACGAGCGGATGGAAAAAATGATTTCTGGCATCGTGCGCCGTTTGGAAAGTATGGGCGAAGCGGATATTCAATCGAAAATGATTGGCGAAATTGTCATGGAAAGCTTGGCACGCATTGATACGGTTGCTTATGTACGCTTTGCCTCTGTTTACAAAAACTTTCAGGCTGCGGATGATTTTGACAAATTCGTGTCTGAACTGCGCCCCAACGCGATTGACGAAGACTGATCTATATGTCGCATGAACGGTTCATGTCGCTGGCCCTGTCATTGGGGCGGCGCGGGCTTGGCAGGACATGGCCCAACCCATCGGTGGGTTGCGTTATTGTGCGCGATGGGGTTATCGTCGGTCGCGGATGGACGGCAGATGGTGGCAGGCCGCATGCCGAAACCCGTGCCTTGGCCCAAGCAGGCGCGCGCGCCCAGGGGGCAACAGCCTATGTCACGCTTGAACCCTGTTCACATCATGGGCAAACCCCCCCCTGCGCGCAGGCGCTGATTGATGCAGGTGTCGCCCATGTTGTGGCCGCAATCCAAGATAATGACAGACGCGTGGATGGCAATGGATTTGCAATGTTACGCGCCGCTGGTATTCAGGTCACAACAGGTGTTTTAGCGGACCAAGCCGCACAAGATCACGCAGGGTTTTTCATGCGTAATGGTCTGGGCCGGCCTTGGGTCACGTTGAAATTGGCCAATAGTTTTGATGGGCGCATTGCTACGGCAACCGGTGACAGCCAATGGATTACAGGGCCAGATGCACGACGTTTGGTCCATGGAATGCGGGCGCAGCATGATGCCGTGTTGGTGGGGGCCGGTACGGTTCGTGCTGATGATCCCACGCTAAACGTGCGTGACTTGGGGATTGCACATCACACGCTGCGTGTGGTGATTTCGCGCCATTTGGATATTCCGATTGCGTCGCGTTTGGTCCAAACAGTTGATAATTTGCCGTTGTGGGTATGTCATGGGGATACGGCCCCCTCTGATCGCATTGATGCATGGCGCAACATCGGCGCGCAAACGATTTCCTGCGCTTTGCAGGGGCAGGGCGTTGATCCGGGCGCGGTCTTATCTGCCTTGGCGCAGCGCGGTATAACGCGTGTATTTTGCGAAGGCGGGGGCAATTTGGCGGCATCAATGTTGGCGGCTGATTTGGTGGATGAATTGATCGGTTTTCAAGCCGGCGTTGTTATTGGTGCCGAAGGTCTGCCCAGTATTGGCGCCATGGGCGTGGATCAGTTGAAATCGGCACCACGTTTTAAGTTACACCAATTGACCGAAGTGCAGGGCGATGTGCTGCAAACTTGGCGGCGTGATCGAACAGATTAACGCCAAAACGGGGCCGCTGTCGCCAAAAGGCCCTGCAATTTTGACAATGTTCGATTTGCAGCGCTGGGTTTGGGGATGTCATTATTTTTTATGCGCATCAAGATGACCTCGACCGGGCAGGCGGTTTGTGTCACGGGATCAAAATAGCGTGGATAATCAATCAATGTCCGATGGACCAGCGTTTCAAGGTCTAGCAATCGGCCACGGCAGTGAATGGGGGCAGCACGATCGCGGGTCAGGCCCCATCCCGAATAAAAGGGTTGTCCATAGACCGTCACATCACAGCCACGGAGCAGGGCTTCGAACCCTGTCAGGGATGTCAGGGTGTGGACCGCATCCACCTGCGACAGCAGTGTGTTGATGTCCGCAACTGGCATTACAAAATCAGCCAGCCCACGCAGATCAGCATCGGCAATATGCCCCCGACGCAAGCGAGCGACAACATCGGGATGGGGTTTATAGATCACTGTTGCATCTGGATGTGCTGCCCGTGTTTGGCGCAATAATTCTAGATTTGTTGCGATATCGGGGCATCCCAATTTGATGGATGCGTCATCTTCGACTTGGCCTGGTACCAAGATTTTGTAGCCGGTTGGCAAATTGGCGACAGTTCCGCCTAGGTTATATTTTGATACATCGTTTTCAATTAGGTGTTTGATCAGATGCTGCGCGCGGTCGATTTGATCGCTGCGCAACGCTGGTCCTGTGGCCAAGAGGGTTTCCAAATCACTGGGCTGGGTCGGGTCATAATAAATCCCGGTTTTATCACAGACCAACGATAGGGGGGGTATCAATTCGGCCCCCAAGCCGCGCGAACGGATAAACCCATCTTCGATATTGATGGCGCTTGGCGGTGCTGTGTCGCGCTTGTTTGCCCAAACCATATGTGGGCGATTTTGCGCCTTGGTGGTTTTGGATTGGGTAAACCGGACTGGGCCATATTGACCAAAAAACTGCTTGATCGGTTTGCGTTTCCACAGCCGCACCCCATGCGCGTACCAGCCCCGTTGATCCCCAATATACGCGCTTTGCCGTGCGTGTTGTTTTTAGGCGGCGTTGAATGTGGTGAAATGGCATCATCACCAGCCGTTTGACATATAGTGCAAATTCCGCCTGCACGGATATACGGCGATGGGATTTGAAATGCCTATATTTACGGTTCGCGAACATCACCAACCAATGATAGACGGCGCCATAAAATATGTGCTGGCGTGTATCGCCCCAGTGGGAAGGGGGCATAGGCGTGTCCAGATTGGAATATTGCAACGCCTGCTGCATATCGGCCAAGGACATGTCCATCAAACGCGAATTGCCATTTGATCCATTGCGTTCATAGGTGATCCAGTAGGGGCGCATATAGCCCTCTTCAAAAACATGGATCGTTACGTTGCGCGCCTGTGCAATTTCGATGGCCTGTTTGTGAATGGGCCGTGTATCGCCATATAACACAACATCTCTTATGGTGTGTTTGGTCACAATGTTCGAAAATGTATCGGGCCACTGGGTTAAATCCTGCGTAAAGGCGATGAAATTGTCCGGCCCCCAAAATATTTCGTCGCCTTTGTTAAACCCAACGCGGATCGTATCTGCCCCAGTTTTTAGCAACATTTTCGACAGTTGCCGGAAAAATGGGCCATGTGGACCTTGTAAAAATAAAAACCGACGCATTTTGTTACTATGACCTATCTTGGCAAACGAAACTCTTGGAACTAACACTGAGTGCGATATATTTATTATTCGTCAAAATCACGACGAATTTTATAAAAAAGGAGAAACCGCAAATGTTTACAGGCATCGTGACGGATATGGGCCAAATTGTCGAGCTGGAACAGCGCGGGGATCTAAAGGCACGGATTAAAACAAATTACGACACTGATGCGATAGATATTGGTGCATCCATCGCCTGTGATGGCGTGTGTTTAACCGTGATCGCCCTAGGTGACGATTGGTTTGATGTCGAAATCAGCGCAGAAACCGTATCAGTGACCAATTTGGGGCGCAATCAGTGGTATGTTGGCAAAATGGTCAACCTAGAACGTGCGCTGCGGCTGGGCGATGAATTGGGCGGGCATATTGTGTCTGGTCATGTCGACGGCGTGGCCGAATTGGTTGACATGCGCGACGAAGGTGACAGCACACGTATGACATTTCAGGCACCAGCGGAATTGGCCCGATTTATCGCGCCCAAAGGGTCGGTGACATTGAATGGGACATCCCTGACTGTGAATGAAGTTAATGAAAATACCTTCGGGATCAATTTGGTGCCACATACAAAACAAGTGACCACCTGGGGCCAATCCAAGGTTGGCGATCCTATCAATCTGGAAATTGATACACTGGCCCGCTATGTGGCGCGTTTGGCAGAATATCACAACGCGTAAGCATGATGGATGGTCTGTGCCCGATCAAATGGGCGCAAACCCTTCGATCAATTGGCGCAAGCCCAGTCGCGCGCCGGCGTAGATGGCAATAAAGGTGATGGGCGCACTATAGGCCAGCAAGCTAAAGGCAGAAATGCCTTGGCCCACAGAGCAGCCTAAGGCAATGACCGCCCCCACACCCATGATGGCCGCACCTGTAATTTGGCGACGCAGTTCACGCGGGTCTTCGCAGGCTTCCCATCTGAAATGACCTTTGCGCAGTGATCCGATCAGCGCACCAGTCCAGACACCAGCCACCGACCCGATCCCGAAACTTAGCGTCAGGGCGCTGCCATTCATTGCATACAGTATGGTTTCGCCAACGGGTGCCGAAAACGTATGGGATTCAACCATAATGGCTGCAAATCCGTTTTGCGCGACCCAAGCTGTTCCGGCCCAGCCTGATACGATGGAAACGGCAACTACCAGCGACCAAAACACCTCTTTGTGTTTTTTCCAAAATCCACCCGTTAGCAGGGTGACCAGAAAGATAACGCCCCCCAAAATCATTCCTACTGCAGCAGGTGATAGGGGCAGAGTTGTTGAAATCAAATGGGCAAATCCCTGCGCTTGGGGGCCTGACGATGCAGTGGGAAACGCCCAGATCCGCAATTGTGCCAATGGCCCAGACATCACCACATAGGTTGCAATGCCCATGACCAAAACAATGACAAATGCGCGCAAGTCACCACCACCCAATCGGGCCAGTGCCCCATAGCCACAATTACCGCACAGCGCCATGCCATAGCCAAACATCACGCCCCCGAAAATCGAGGCCAACGGGTTCCAAGCCGTTGCGAGATAAAATGTATCGGCCGGATCAAACACATCGGCAGCCATCAGGCCAAAGCTGCCCATCATGGACAGACCAATACTGATCCCCCACATCCGCAACCGCGTGTTGTCAGCGGCATAGGCGTGATCTTCGATAGCGCCAAGTGTGCAAAAACGGCCCAGACGCGCGGCCAATCCCAACAGTAACCCACCAAACAGCCCGATTAGGGCGACAATTGCGTGTTCACCGAACATATCGATCATGTTGAATTCCTGTTGATTTTCCCATGGTTACTATGACACAGGGGCTGCGAAAATCAATCAGTTGTTTTTAGGTTCGGGCATTTTGCAGAACAGTTCGTATACGACCTCAAGCACGCGCTTGGGTTTGTCATCTGCCAATCGGTAATAAATCATCTTGCCATCGCGACGCGCTACAACCAATCCCTCTAGCCGCAGGCGCGACAGTTGTTGCGATACGGCCGCTTGTCGCGCGGAAATCAATTCTTCTAGTTCTGTGACCGATTTTTCGCCGGATACCAAATGACACAGGATCATCAACCGGCCTTCGTGACTGATTGCCTTTAAAAAACCTGACGCTGTTGTTGCATTTTCGACAATTGCGTCGATGTCCTCGTCGGACATATCGTCTGTGATGACCGGAAGTGCCATTTTGTATTCCTAACTGCTGCGTCAACTATGCCACAGCCTGTCCCTTTCAGAAAGCAATTTCATCTGCAATCGCATCAATTCCATCCTGCGCACAGACCTCGTCCAAGTCGGGTCCTGGTGCACCTGAAATGCCGATACCCCCGACAATCGCGCCATCACCTGCATAGATCACTAAACCACCGCCAAGCGGCAGCGCTTCGGACAGATTGCGAATCGCAGAAGCTGTCTGCCCACTTTGTGTTGATTTGGCAAGGTCACTGGTCGATGTGCGAAAGCTGACCGATGTCCATGCTTTGCGCCGTGATGTTTCGTAAACATGCAATCCAGCATATCGATCGCGCAGAAAAACTTGGGGCAGGCCGGCGCGGTCAACAACTGTAACGCCAACTTGATATCCGCTATCTTGGCACGATTGCAGTGCGGTTTGCGCTGCCAACAAAGCAAGCTCTGGGCGCAACGACTTTGACGTGACAAATGCGTCTTGGCCGAAAGTTACAGTTCCTAAACAACATAGCGCTGCTGATAAAACCCATGATTTCATGATTTATCCTCTAACTTGCTTGCAGGAACAAAATCAGTTTCCCGCTCAAGGATCATTTCTAAGACACCCCAGAAAAAATCCTCGCTTTGATAACCTTCCATGCGGCGCATTTCGCGTCCGTTTTCCATGATAACAAACGTTGGTGTGAACACGACAGGTGTTTTGAATGGCGTGTCCGGTCCTTTCGTTTCGGAAATATCAACTTTGCGAAGTGGCGCAAATGCGCCCACGTCCGTTTTGGGGTATATCGGACCCAAGTCGCGTTCCCAAATATCGCAATAGACACATCCATCACGTTTCACCATGACCAATTCATAGTCGCTGGCCCATGCTGGGACCATCGTCAGAACGTATGCACTTATGCCGAAAATAAATTGCCTCAGCATCACAGCCCCAATTGACCTAAACAGATGTGTATAACATAATATGAATATTTGAATAAAACAAGGATAACCCATATGTTCGATGTTTCCATCTGGGGCGCGTTTGTTGGCGGGTTGGTGGTATTTTTTTCACCCTGCATTCTGCCAATCGTTCCATTTTACCTTAGCTATATGGCGGGCACGGGCATGGCGACGTTAAACGCCGATGGGGATTTACCCGCCAATGTTCAGCGCAAGGCTGTTATATCATCGGTGATGTTTTCGGCGGGAATCATTACCGTGTTTGTTTTGCTGGGTGCGGCTGCATTTTCCGTATCGCAAAGCTTTAAAATGTACCAAGACGAATTCCGGTATGCATCGGCGGCCATTATTGCAGTGATTGGTCTGCATTTTCTGGGCGTTATAAAAATTGGATTTTTGAACCGACAATTTCAGGTCAATGCGGGCGACACGAATAACATGTCACTTGTGGGGTCTTATGTGGTCGGGCTTGCCTTTGCCGCGGGTTGGACGCCCTGCGTTGGTGGGGTGCTGACAGCGGTGATCATGACCGCCAGCTTCGAAGATACAGCGATGAAAGGCGTGGGGCTTTTGTTTGTATTCGGTGTTGGATTGACGTTGCCATTTGTTGTTGCCGCGTTTTTCATAAAACCGTTTTTGAAATTTGCTGCGCGGTTCCGGCGTCATATGGGGTTGGTGGAAAAGTTGATGGGGCTGTTGATGCTGATATTTGCCCTGTTGCTGATCACCAATCGAATCAATGAAATTGCAAATTGGATGATTGAAACCTTTCCGGCGTTTACGTCGTTGTAATCAATGAGGTGAAATATGAAAAAGTATCTAAGCGCATTGCTGGTCATGTTATTTAGCGCAACTTGGGTGGCTGCATCTGGAATCGGGGACGACGGGTTGCACAAAACCGATTGGATGCGCGACACATTCAAAGATCTGCGCGAAGACCTGGCCGAAGCCAATTCAGAAGGCAAACGGCTGGTTTTGTTTTTTGAACAGCGCGGCTGTATTTACTGCAAAAAAATGCATGAAGAGGTGTTCTCGGACCCAACCGTTTCGGATTATATCGAAGAACATTTCTTTGTTGTGCAATTAAATCTGCATGGTGACACGGATGCCGTTGATTTTGATGGCGAAGAGATGTCCGAAAAGGACCTGGCGCGCCGCTGGGGGATTCTGTTTACACCCACAATCATGTTTCTACCACAAGAGGTGGGTGAAGGGGTGACCGCACCTCAGGCGGCGGTCGCAACGATGCCCGGGGCCTTTGGTCGGGGGACAACATTGGACCTGTTTACATGGGTCCAGGAAGAGCGTTATCTGATTGAAAATGGAGAAGATTTTCAGCGTTATCATGCGCGCCGAATTGCCGAACGGCAGGCGGAAAATCAATAAAAATCGCAATCAATCATTCATTTTTGCGAATTTGTTGTTGCGTTGATGGTGTGTAGTGAACTACGGTATACAAAGCTATCACTCGAAACTAGATAGCCACGGGAGGATTTATGAGGCTAACATCTCTTACAGTCGCGGCGGGATTGGCACTGGCTAGTGCGTCTTTCGCTGAAACAGTTGCGCCAGGTAACGTTGAGTTCGACGAATATGGCGCTGTACAAGCATCTTTGACCGGTGTTGCGGGTGATCCTGCAAACGGTCGTAGTGTAATCGTAAGCAAAAAACGCGGTAACTGTATCGCATGTCACAGTTCAGAAGCATGGGCAGACGAAATGTTCCATGGCGAAGTTGGGCCAGCGCTGGATGGCGTAGGTGGATATCGCACAGCTGCGGAATTGCGCGGCATTTTGGTAAACTCGAAAATGACATTCGAGGGCACAATCATGCCAGCGTATTACAAAGTTGACGGGTTTAACCGTCCTGGTGATGCGTACACTGGCAAGGCAGCGAAAGAATTGTCGCCGTTGCTGACCGCACAAGAAATCGAAGACGTTGTCGCGTTTCTGTCAACTTTGACAGAATAAGCGATATTTTTTTAACTAAGGAGATCATGATGGACTTCTCAAGACGCGAAACATTGGCGTTGGGTTTGGGCGCAGCTGCCCTGACAATTTTGCCATTCCGCGTAAGCGCAGCAGCAGATGATGCGATTGCTGCGTTCACAGGTGGCGCAGACATCGCCGAAAGCGGTGTAACTTTGGGTGCACCAGAGATTGCCGAAAACGGTAACACTGTTCCAATCGACGTATCCGCCGAAGGCGCGGTATCGATCATGTTGTTGGCCGCTGGCAACCCGACACCGGGTGTTGCAACATATAACTTTGGCGAACTATCCGGTACGCAATCTGCGTCCACACGGATCCGTTTGGCCGGCACGCAAGACGTCGTTGCGATCGCGAAAATGGCCGATGGCACATTCGCAAAAGCACAGCAGACTGTGAAAGTAACAATCGGCGGCTGCGGCGGCTAAGGTCCAGATAGGAGTATATTAATATGGCAGACGGTGTAAAACCACGCGTGAAAGCTCCCAAAAAGGCAGCTGCAGGCGAAGTCGTAACAATCAAATGTTTGATCAGCCACAAAATGGAATCAGGTCAGCGTAAAGACGGCGACGGGAACCTTATCCCTCGTTCGATCATCAACCGCTTTACCTGCGATTTCAACGGAGCTTCGGTTATCGACGTAGCAATGGAAGCTGCGATCTCGACAAACCCATACTTCCAGTTTGAAGCGACAGTTCCAGAAGCGGGTGAATTCAAATTCACTTGGTATGATGACGACGGTTCAGTCTATGAAGACACCAAAAAGGTTGCAATCGGATAATCCGGTTTCGGCATAGGAGGCCTCACCGTTGGTGGGGCCCCATTTACGGGAGGAACAGCTATGAAAATTAAAGCAGTCACAGCAATCGCAGCCGCGTTGATTGCGACTTCTGCATTCGCAGATGAAGATGCCGAGTTGGTTATCAACGGCGACATCGAGATTGTAACAAAAACAGCCGCGCCAGCGCATCTTTCGGATGCAATGGACGAAGTTATGTCCGGATGGCGTTTCCGGTCTGATGGTACTCAGGCAATGCAGATGGACGACTTTGACAACCCAGGTATGTCGGCCGTTGATGCCGCAGCAGACGCATGGGACACAGTCGAAGGATCTGAAGGCAAATCATGTGCATCGTGTCATGGTGCTGCCGAGGATTCGATGGTCGGTGTTCGCGCCGTTTATCCAAAATGGAATGACGCTGCAGAGGAAGTCCGCACACTTGCGATGCAAATCAATGATTGCCGTGAAAACAAGATGGGTGCCGACAAGTATGGATACACATCAGGTGACATGGCCGCGATGGAAGCATTGATCACATTGCAATCGCGCGGTATGCCAGTAAACGTTGCCATTGATGGCCCTGTTCAAGCAACATGGGAAGCAGGCAAAGAACTGTACTACACACGTACTGGTCAGCTGGATTTGTCATGTGCAAATTGCCACGAAGACAACTATGGCAACATGATCCGTGCGGACCATTTGTCCCAAGGTCAAATCAACGGTTTCCCAGTATACCGCTTGAAAAACACCAAATTGAACACAGTGCATGCGCGCTTTAAGGGATGTGTGCGTGATACACGCGCGGAAACATACAAACCAGGTTCAGATGAATTCATCGCCCTGGAGCTATATGTTGCGTCACGCGGCAACGGCTTGTCCGTTGAAGGCCCATCTGTTCGTAACTAATCATCTTAACCCCGCATGTTTACGCATGCGGGGTTATCTTCTACTCAACCCATTCAAATATGCGCATATGATGCATAATTCAAGGATGTTACTTAAATGATCTCTCGTCGCGACTTTCTTCAGGTTAGTATGGCCGCATCGGCTATGTATGGTGCCTCTGGCTTTGGTAATTGGTCCCGCTTAGCTGCACAACAACGTCTTACTCAGGATGAATTGTTGCAGTTTGATACCTTTGGTAACGTGACCTTGATCCACATCACTGACATTCATGCGCAGCTTAAACCAATTTATTTCCGTGAACCCGAAATCAACTTGGGGGTCGGCGCAGCTGCCGGCCAAGTTCCACACGTCACAGGTGCAGACTTCCGTAAAATGTACGGGATCAATGATGGTTCTCCCTCCCACTATGCATTGACCTATAATGATTTTACGGCGATGGCCCAGACATATGGACGCGTCGGCGGTTTGGATCGCGTGGCAACTGTTGTGAATTCAATTCGTGCTGATCGCCCAGATGCGATTTTGCTTGATGGTGGCGATACCTGGCACGGTTCATATACCTGTTACCACACACAAGGTCAGGACATGGTCAATGTCATGAACGCATTGCAACCTGATGCGATGACGTTCCATTGGGAATTTACGCTGGGATCCGAACGGGTACAAGAAATCGTTGAAAACCTGCCATTTGCGGCATTGGGTCAAAACATTTTTGATGCTGAATGGGATGAACCTGCGGAACTGTTCCCACCCTATAAAATGTTCGAACGTGGCGGGACCAAGATTGCCGTTATCGGTCAAGCATTCCCCTATATGCCAATCGCCAACCCCGGTTGGATGTTTCCTGAGTACAGTTTTGGTATTCGCGACGAACGCATGCAGGAAATGGTTGACGAAGTTCGTGGCATGGGCGCCGAAGTTGTCGTCGTGTTGTCCCACAACGGTTTCGACGTTGACAAGAAAATGGCCGGCCGCGTTTCTGGCATCGACGTGATCTTGTCTGGTCACACCCATGACGCATTGCCAGAGCCCGTTTTGGTTGGTGAAACAATTATTGTTGCATCAGGATCAAACGGTAAATTTGTCAGCCGTGTCGATTTGGATGTGCGTGATGGCCGTATGATGGGGTTCAAACATAAATTGATCCCAATCTTCTCGGATGTGATTACACCTGATGCAAATATGACCGCATTGATTGATGAACAGCGTGCGCCATATCTGGATCAGTTGACCGAGGTTGTCGGCCAAACTGACAGCCTGCTATATCGTCGCGGGAATTTCAACGGCACATGGGATGATCTGATTTGTGACGCCCTGATCCAAGAACGCGAAGCAGACATTTCAATGTCACCCGGTGTGCGTTGGGGTCCATCCATCCTGCCAGGTCAGAACATCACCCGCGAAGATATCTGGAATGTGACATCAATGACCTACGGCAAAGCATACCGCAGTGAAATGACCGGTGAATTCATCCATGTCATCCTTGAAGACGTGGCGGACAACCTTTTCAACGTCGATCCCTATTACCAGCAGGGTGGCGATATGGTGCGCATCGGTGGTATGGGATACCGCATTGACGTGTCCAAACCCCAAGGCAGCCGTATTTCAGAAATGACCCTGTTGAAAACAGGTGAAGCGATTGATCCAGCGAAAACCTATGTGGTTGCAGGTTGGGCATCCGTGAACGAAGGCACCGAAGGCCCACAAATTTGGGATGTGGTCGAAAGCCATATCCGCAAGCAAGGCACCATTTCGGTTGCCCCAAATAACAGCGTAAAAGTCGTTGGCGTTTAAGCCAGCTCAATATCAACCACTAAAGGAGCATGAAGACCATGACAGTCAGCTTCAAGAATGGCAAAACATCCCGTCGTAATTTTTTGACGGGCGCTGCCGCAGCAGGCGCAGGCACTGTTGCAGCAACGGTTGCCAAAGCAGCTGGTGATCCTCTAATCACCGAAAAACAAGTTTGGGCTCAGGCCACAGGGGACGGCGTCGATGCAACACCCTATGGGTTGCCCATCGAATTTGAATCAGACGTGGTTCGCCGCAACGTTGAATGGCTAACGGCAGATACGATCAGTTCGATTAACTTTACCCCCATCCATGCGTTGGACGGAACAATTACACCACAAGGGTGCGCGTTTGAACGTCACCACTCAGGTGCGATTGAAATGAAAAAAGAAGATTATCGTTTGATGATCAACGGCTTGGTTGATACCCCATTGGTATTCACATACGAAGATTTGGAACGGTTCCCCCGCGAAAACCACGTGTATTTCTGCGAATGTGCAGCCAACACTGGTATGGAATGGGCGGGCGCCCAGCTAAACGGCGCACAGTTTACCCACGGCATGATCCACAATATGGAATACACAGGCGTTCCATTGCGGACACTGTTGAACGAAGCGGGCATCCAAACGGCTGGCAAATGGGTCTATGTCGAAGGGGCCGACGCGTCCTCAAACGGTCGTTCGATCCCATTGGAAAAGGCATTGGATGACGTATTGGTCGCGTTCAAAGCCAACGGCGAAGCGCTGCGCAAAGAACATGGTTATCCCGTTCGTTTGGTTGTTCCCGGCTGGGAAGGCAACATGTGGGTGAAATGGCTGCGCCGGATCGAGATCACGGATCAAGCCATCGAAAGCCGCGAAGAAACGTCAAAGTACACAGATACATTAGAAGATGGTACATCGCGCAAATGGACATGGGTCATGGATGCAAAATCTGTGGTCACCAGCCCATCGCCACAATCCCCGATCAAACACGGCAAAGGTCCGCTTGTGATCACCGGTCTTGCATGGTCTGGCCGTGGTGCGATTACACGTGTGGATGTGTCCATTGATGGTGGTAAAAACTGGCAAGAGGCCCGCTTGGCCGCACCAGGCACTAAAGGTGCGATGTCACGTTTCTATCTGGACATCAATTGGGATGGTCAGGAAATGTTGCTGCAATCACGTGCACATGATGACACTGGCTATGTCCAACCAACGAAAACTCAGTTGCGCGACGTGCGCGGCCTGAACTCAATCTATCACAACAACTGTATCCAAACTTGGTGGGTAAGACCCAATGGGGAGGCAGAGAATGTCGAAATTTCTTAATTCAGTAATCGCGGCCACCTTATTGGCATCCCCTGTTGCGGCAGAAAAATTTGGACTGGGCCGCGCGGCTCTGCCCGAAGAAATTGCAGCGTGGGATTTGGATATCGCACCTGATGGCACAGGTCTGCCAGCAGGATCGGGCAATGCAATCGACGGTGACGAATTGTTCGCAGAACATTGTGCGATTTGCCACGGTGATTTCGCCGAGGGCGTAGACAATTGGCCAAAACTGGCCGGCGGTATGGACACATTAGATCACGAAGATCCGTTGAAAACGGTGGGATCGTATTGGCCATATCTGTCGACCGTCTTTGATTATGTGCGTCGTTCTATGCCCTTTGGTAACGCGCAATCATTGTCGGATGATGATGTTTACGCCATCACGGCCTATATTCTGTATTCAAATGATTTGATCGACGACGATTTTGAATTGTCAAAGGAAACGTTCCTTGACGTGGAAATGCCAAATGCCGGTGGGTTCATCATTGATGACCGCGCCCAGACTGAATACGCAGTATTTACTGAGGCATGTATGTCCGACTGTAAAGACAGCGTCGAAATCACAATGCGCGCATTGGTGCTGGATGTAACACCAGAAGAAGAGGGCGCAGAAGAAGCGGCCGCAGAACCAGTGGTTGAGGTCGCCGCCGTCGAAGAAGCACCGGCCGAGCCAGAAGTTGTTGCTGCTGCATTCGACGCGGAATTGGCTGCAGAGGGCGAAAAGGTCTTCAAGAAATGTAAGGCCTGCCACCAAGTCGGCGAAGGTGCTGCGAACAAATCAGGACCAGCGTTAAACGGCATTGTCGGCGCGTCAATCGGTGCTGCGGACGGTTTCCGTTATTCAAAGGTGTTTGGTCAAATGAACGCGGATGGTATGGTTTGGGATGAGTCCAATTTGGCTGCGTTCCTTGCGAAACCAAAGGGCTTTGCCAAAGGAACAAAAATGTCCTTTGCAGGTCTACGCAAAGACAGCGAAATTGCATCCGTTATTGAATACCTAAAACAGTTTCAATAATTGACCGCAAAAGCAAAAGTTAGAAAATGGCGCGCTGGGTCGCGCCATTTTTTATGTGCATAAACGATCCATAAAATCATCAAAGTGTGATTTGAAACGGAAAAACCCATGCGTTGCCTTGGGCCAAGCGCGGGCATCATAGCCTGTCATGATCTGGACCAAACGTATACCTAGGTCGGCGCACGCGGTTTCGGCGTCTGCCAAGCACACAGCCATCGGCCCCACGGGCGCATAGGGCGTCAGTATCATGTCCAGTTGGTGTTTTTCGGCCCAACCGATAATTTCACTGCACGACGTTAATGTGGCGCGCTGGCTGCCGTGTGTTTCAATTGCGTGATTGTGGGCCAATTGATCAACGAATTGCGTGACGCGATCTGAGATCGCCAGCGGGCTTAGCGCGTCTAGGCGGCTGATATGGGCATAACTGATCGCAGTATCGATCAATGGTGTAATTTCGCCCAGGTCAAAATCGTCATCATGAGTTAAAACGCCCACGCGTCCCGTTATGGTTGGGATCACCCGCGGGTCTAGGGTGCGCTGTTTGGGATGTGTGAAATCAGGCAGGTCAGGCAATGCGGCGCGCAATCCTTTGGGATCAAAGCGGCTGCGCGTGAATTTTGATATATTTTCGGCAGTCGCAAGATACGCTTTGCCGACGGTGTGTTTCCCAGCCACCCACCGCCAGCTTAGCGTATTGCTGGCGGGATCCCCATCCAGCAGATGTCGCATGAAAAAATCAGCGCCCAGTTCCCAAGGCAGCTCCAACGTGAAAATCCATATTGACGCGAACCACATTCGGGCGTGGTTGTGCAGATAGCCGGTCTCCGCCAGCTCTTTGGCCCAGCTGTCAAAGCAATCAATACCTGTTGCGCCCGTACATGCTGCGACCCATCGTTGGCGTAGCCCGGATTGTGTTTGAATTTCGTTTATGTGCCGATCCAGGGATGTCCGATAATCTTGCCAGATCCAAGGCCGCAGTTCCAGCCAGCCTTTCCAGTAGGTACGCCAAAATATTTCTTGGATAAATTTTTCGGCGTCTTTTGGGCTGTGGTGCGTCAAAACCTGTTTAAGAACAGTCGCTTCGGTCAATACCCGCCGCCGAATATATGGTGACAGAGTTGATACATTTGCACGGTTGTCAGGCCCAAAATCAAAATTGCGCTGCTGTGCATAATATGCACCCGCATTGGGAATAAACGCGGCAAGCTGCTGCTGGGCTGCACTCAGGGATGGGGTAAACATGAACGTCCTTTTTAGCGGGCAACTAGCCTGCCGTCAGCGACTGTCAAGCCTGACCCGCCCCCCATGCTTTGCGAAAGGCATTCGGAGGCACACCGTATTTCGAACGATATTGCCGTGCCAGATGGGATGTTGAGTTAAATCCTGTCGCTGCCGCAATTTCTGTGATTGTCAGATTTGTTTCATTCAACAGTGCATGCGCGCGTTCCAATCGCAGGCCATAATAAAACTGGGTGGGCGATTGGTGCGTGTACTTTTTGAACAGACGTTCCATTTGCCGGCGTGAAATTCCCAAAGTTTCGCACAGTTCAAGCAAGGGCAGTGGTTCTTCTACGGTTTGGCTCATGACTTGGATGGCATGCAGCAGTTTCTGATTTCGCGAACCGATCGCTACGGATAACGATGATTTTTGTGGCGCGCTGCGATCGTTAGACCGTTTGTGAATACACATATCAGCAATGACCAGTGCAATGTCTGATCCATGGTCACGTTCAATCAATTCCAGCATTAAATCAGTCGCAGCATTTCCACCACCACAGGTGATCAGACGGTCTTCGATCTCATAAAGGTTTTGTGTGGGAACCAAATCGGGGAAAAGCTCGGAAAACGCGGGCTGATTTTCCCAATGCAGCGTAAACCGTGATTTCCCGATAATTCCGGCCTGCGCCAAGGCAAAGGCACCTGTGCAGATGCCGCCCATTTGCGTACCCGTTCGGTGATTGCGCCGAATCCAATTCAGAACCTCTGACGATGCGGCCTTGGCGGGTTCGACACCGGAACAAATGAATGCTGTGGCCTCTTTGGGGATCTGTGTCAGGGCCATATCCGGCGTGATCGTAACCCCGTTTGAGCAGGTCACAGAATTCCCATCTGGCGTCATTGTATACCATTCATACAGCGTTTTTTGGCTAAGCTGATTTGCAATCCGCAATGGTTCCAGTGCGGATGAAAACGCAAGCATCGTCATTTTCGGCAACAAAGCGAAATAAAATACTTTGGCCGGCCCCGAGGCATCAACTGAGAAGCTGGCAGCACCACGCTGAATGAATTTTGCTTGCGTCACGAACGGTTCCTTATTCTGTGCGCGCAGTTTAATAAATTTCTTTTTCCTTGGAAACGGCTATTCCACCCAAAGCCCGACGCCATGTTAATAAAAAATTAATTTTGACAGATCATATCAAAATGCCGCTGGGCTATTGCAGCTGCCTGCGACGCGGACTAAGTTTCAACCAAAGGCTCAGATATGATAGGTAGGTTACTATGAAAGATCCATTAGACGTTTACATGAACACATTGGTCCCGATGGTGGTTGAACAAACCAGTCGCGGCGAACGTGCCTATGATATTTTTTCACGCCTGTTGAAAGAACGCATCATCTTTTTGAATGGTCCGGTCCATGACGGTATGTCGTCGCTGATTGTTGCGCAGTTATTGCACCTTGAGGCGGAAAACCCATCCAAAGAGATTAGCATGTACATCAACAGCCCCGGCGGCGTGGTGACATCTGGTTTGTCGATTTACGACACCATGCAATATATCCGTCCCAAAGTGTCGACCTTGGTCATTGGACAAGCGGCGTCGATGGGGTCATTGTTGTTGGCCGCTGGCGAAGCGGGCATGCGGTATTCCCTGCCAAACAGCCGTGTGATGGTACACCAGCCATCGGGCGGGTATCAGGGCCAAGCCACAGACATCATGATCCACGCGCAAGAAACACAGAAGCTTAAGACACGCTTGAACCAAATCTATGTTCAACACACTGGCCAAGATTTGGAAACTGTCGAAGCTGCGCTAGAGCGGGATAATTTCATGTCGCCAGAAGATGCAAAATCTTGGGGCTTGATCGACGAAATCGTTTCCAAACGCGCAATGCCCGAGGAATAAGTGATTGCACCACGGTGGCAAAAAATTCGAATTTTGCCATTGTGGAGCCTTCATCCCTGTCTTAAGCTGGAATAACATTCCACAGTTTAGGACGTTACACTACTAGAATGGTCCGAAAGGTTAAGCATGGCGACGAATTCAGGCGACGGCAAAACAACACTTTATTGCAGCTTTTGTGGCAAAAGCCAGCATGAGGTCAGAAAACTGATCGCAGGGCCCACAGTATACATTTGTGATGAATGTGTTGAACTGTGTATGGACATCATCCGCGAGGAAACCAAATCAACAGGTTTGAAAACAACAGAAGGCATGCCAACGCCGAAAGAAATCTGCGCTGTTTTAGATGACTATGTTATTGGCCAAGCCAAAGCGAAACGGGTGCTGTCGGTTGCTGTTCACAACCACTATAAACGGTTGGACCAGGCGTCTAAATCTGGCGAAATCGAACTGTCGAAATCAAATATTTTGCTGATCGGTCCAACGGGCTGCGGCAAAACATTACTGGCACAAACGCTGGCACGCATTTTGGATGTTCCATTTACGATGGCTGATGCCACGACCCTGACCGAGGCAGGATACGTTGGCGAAGACGTTGAAAACATTATTCTGAAATTGCTACAAGCCTCTGAATACAACGTCGATCGTGCGCAGCGCGGTATCGTCTATATCGACGAAGTTGATAAAATCACGCGCAAATCAGAAAACCCATCCATTACACGCGACGTATCTGGCGAAGGCGTTCAGCAAGCGCTGCTGAAATTGATGGAAGGCACTGTCGCATCTGTCCCACCTCAGGGTGGGCGTAAACATCCACAGCAGGAATTTTTGCAGGTCGATACCACGAATATCTTGTTCATCTGTGGTGGTGCATTTGCGGGTTTGGACAAAATCATCGCGCAACGCGGCAAAGGCAGCGCAATCGGATTTGGCGCAGACGTTCGTGACAACGATGGTCGCGGTGTGGGCGAAATATTCCGTGAACTTGAACCCGAAGATTTGTTGAAATTTGGTTTGATCCCAGAATTTGTCGGCCGTTTGCCTGTTTTGGCAACGCTAGAGGACTTGGATCAGGATGCTTTGGTCACGATCTTGACCGAACCCAAAAATGCGCTGGTCAAGCAGTATCAACGTCTGTTCGAGTTGGAAAATACCAAATTGACGTTCACAGATGATGCGCTGAAGGCGATTTCACAGCGTGCGATCGACCGTAAAACCGGGGCTCGCGGGCTGCGTTCAATTATGGAAGAAATTCTGCTGGATACAATGTTTGATCTGCCTGGAATGGACGAAGTGACTGAGGTTGTTGTGAACGAAGAATCTGTGACAACGTCAGCAGCACCTTTGATGATCTATGCCGAAAATGATGCGAAAGAGCCAGCGTCTGCCGGATGACGGGTACTGGACGCTGTTTCAAAAGTATTGCATAAAGCAGATAAGTTTTAGCCGGAGAATCCTATGGGAATCGTAAATTCACTGCTGCGCGCGGTCACTTGGTGGAACAGCCAGACGTTGAACACTCAGCTCTACACATGGCGCAAAGGCGTCAAGGTGGGCGAAGACGATCAGGGAAACATATATTACCGGACGCGTGACGATAAACGCCGTTGGGTGATATTCAACGGTGATATGGAAGCAAGCCGTGTTAGCCCTGAATGGCATGGATGGCTGCATCATACGTGGAAATTGTCACCGGCCGAACAGCCCGTTGTACGCAAGTCTTGGGAAAAACCACACCAAGAGAATTTGACAGGTACGGCTATGGCCTATGCCCCAACTGGATCGCTGCGCAAAGCTGACGTTCAAACCCGCAGCGATTACGAAGCGTGGCAACCAGAGTAGGCATAGTAACATGTCGGAAAACAAAGCTGAAATCACACTTGGTGCCATTGTCTTGGCCGCTGCAATCGGTTTTGCCGCATATGCAGCACAGTCAACCGGCGCCAAGCTAGGGGGTGACAGCTATACTCTGCTAGCTGGGTTTAGATCGGCTGAGGGGATCAGTGTTGGCACAGATGTCCGTTTGGCCGGCGTCAAAATCGGTGCTGTAACAGGGTTGCAATTGAACCCAGATACATATCGCGCCGAGGCAATCGTAGCCATTGACCAATCCGTTGCAATTCCAGACGATAGCGCAATGACCATCGCATCCGAAGGATTGCTGGGTGGTAACTTTGTCGAAATCATTCCCGGTGGATCCTTTGACTACCTAGCTGATGGGGACGAAGTGATCGATACCCAAGGTTCGGTCAGTTTGGTATCGTTGCTGATGAAATTCGTAGGCAGCGGCGGTTCGGAATAGTGCGCCGCGCTGTCTTAATTTTGATGTCCTGTATCACGCTGGGATTTTCTGCCTCGGCACAAGAAAAAGCTGTAGGCGCACAAGCTGCGCTGTTGCGATTGCTAGATCGTGTCAGTGGCGAGGTTCAGGATATTTCCATGCAGGTTGGACAGTCGCAGGCGATGGGGTTTATTTCCATCCGACTTGATGAATGTCGTTATCCCGTCGACAACCCCATGGGGGACGCCTATGCACGCCTGACGGTGACAGATCAGCGTCGCAATGAACAGTTGTTTTCGGGTTGGATGCTGGCATCGTCGCCCGCATTGAACCCCTTGGATCATGCGCGTTACGATGTCTGGGTTCTGCGTTGTGAAATTTCGTCCGGATCAGGACAATAATTCGGATCGCTAAAATCCGCAGCCTGTTTTACTGCTGGCTCAAGTAAGCGGCGGTAATTCTCTTTCGTGACCTCTTTTCCACCTAAGCTGATCAAATGTGGGGTGGTGAATTGCGTGTCAAACAACACAAATCCGGTTTTTTTCAATCGATCCACAAGATAGGCCAAAGCAATTTTTGACGCATTGGGCCGTTTGGAAAACATGCTTTCACCGAAAAATGCGCCGCCGATGGACACGCCGTACACGCCACCTGTCAGAACGCCTTGGTGCCATATTTCCAGGCTGTGGGCAAAACCGGCATCATGCAAATTCTGATAGGCCTGTGCGATTTCTGAATTGATCCAAGTTTCGGAACGATCTGCACATCCTTGAACAACATCGGCAAAGCATTGGTCGATCGTGACGTTGAAATTCTGGGACAATATCGTGCGGCGCAGGGATCGCGACACGTGAAACCCGTCCAATGGCATTACACCGCGCTTGCGTGGTTCGATCCAGTGAATTTCATCACTATCGCGCGCCTCTGCCATGGGGAACACACCAAGGGAATACGCATTTAACAACAGTGGAATGGTCAGTTTGGTTTCCATGTTCCGACCCAAAAAACGTCAAAGCTGCCCAAAGGCAGCTTTGTTCATTATGCGCTGTACTGTTCCAGCCATTTTTCCAACCAATGGATATTATAGGTTCCTGAATGAATATCAGGTTCCTGTAACAATTGGTGGAATAACGGAACTGTTGTATCGATTCCATCGACGATCAATTCGTTTAGCGCGCGGTTTAGCCGTGAAAGGGCCTCGGTGCGATCGCGTCCATGCACAATCAGCTTTGCAATCAAACTATCGTAATAGGGCGGAATCGAGTAGCCAGTGTACAACGCGCTATCCATGCGCACACCCAAGCCACCAGGGGCATGGAATGCTGTTACCTTGCCTGGGCAGGGCGCAAAATTGGGCAACCGTTCTGCGTTAATACGCACTTCGATCGCGTGACCATTGATTTCCAAATCATCTTGGGTAAAGGACATCGGCAGCCCTTCGGCCACGCGGATTTGTTCACGAACCAAGTCTACACCAAAAATGGCTTCTGTGACTGGGTGTTCCACCTGCAAACGGGTGTTCATTTCGATGAAATAGAATTCGCCATTTTCATACAGGAATTCGATCGTGCCGGCACCAATGTAATTGATTTTCGCAACTGCATTTGCACAGATTTCACCAATGCGCGCGCGCTCTTCACTGGTGATGCTGGGGCCAGGGGCTTCTTCGAATACCTTTTGATGGCGCCGTTGCAATGAACAGTCACGTTCGCCAAGATGGACGGCATTGCCTTTGCCATCGCCGAACACCTGAATTTCGATGTGTCGTGGCGTGGTCAGATATTTTTCGATATAGACTTCATCGTTGCCAAAGGCGGCTTTGCTTTCGCTGCGCGCTGTCATAAACGCGCTTTCCATTTCGGCTTCGGAATTGGCGACTTTCATACCACGGCCACCACCACCGGCGGTTGCCTTGATGATGACGGGGTATCCAAATTCGCGGCCAATTTTCTTGGCCTCATCCAATGTGGGAACGCCGCCGTCTGACCCAGGAACGCATGGAACGCCCAAGGCCTTCATCGTGTCTTTGGCTGTGATTTTGTCACCCATCATACGGATATGTTCCGCAGTTGGGCCAATGAAGGTCAGGCCGTGATCTTCAACAATTTGAACAAAACGGGCGTTTTCTGACAAAAACCCATAGCCGGGATGGATTGCCTGTGCGCCGGTGATTTCGCATGCCGAAATGATCGCAGGCATTGACAGGTAACTGTCAGTTCCTGCCGCTGGACCAATACAAACGGATTCATCGGCCATGCGCACATGCATCGCATCTGCATCAGCTGTCGAGTGCACTGCAACAGAACGGATGCCCATTTCCCGACAGGCACGAATAACGCGTAAGGCGATTTCTCCGCGGTTCGCAATTAATATTTTGTCAAACATTTTTGCGCCTTACTCGATGATCACTAGTGGGGCACCAAATTCTACGGCTGCGCCATCTTCGATCAGGATTCGTTTAATGGTTCCTGATTTTGGTGATGGGATTTGGTTCATTGTTTTCATCGCTTCGACGATCAGCAATGTATCGCCTTCGCTGACGGTTGCGCCAACTGTGATGAACGGGGCCGCACCGGGTTCTGCCTGCATATAAACGGTGCCAACCATTGGTGATGTGACCGCGCCTGGGTGGCTGGCTGGGTCATCTAGTGCTGCTGGGGCCGCTGCTGCCGCGGCGGGGGCCGTGGCCGCGGGTGCCGCTGCAACGGGGGCTACGGCTGCGGGCGCTGCTTGCATCACAGTGGTTGCGCGGCTGATACGTACGTCCAAGCTGTCATCTTCGCCATATTCACGGCGAACTTCTAGTTCGGTCAAATCATTTTCACGCAACAGTTCGGCCAAGGCCTGAATGAATTCTACGTCCTGATCGCGGTTATTTTTTGTCATATTTTCCCTCAAGCACCTGTCGCAGTTATCTGCTGTGTCTGTTTCAGAGCCCCGTATAAGCCAGATTTTTCCGGCTGAAAAGGATAGGTTTTGATTACACCGCTAGTTTTGACAGTTTTTTAACCAATGGAAAAGGAAAAATTTGCAATCCCGTTTGTACAAGAAAAAGGCCGGTCCAAGAACCGGCCTAATATTATTGTTGTAAAACCGCGATTAATCTAGGCGGTTCATCCGGTTTTCGATCAGATCGTCAACAACCGACGGATCCGCAAGGGTTGATGTATCACCCAATGCGCCAAAATCATCTTCGGCGATTTTGCGCAGAATACGGCGCATAATCTTGCCGGATCGTGTTTTCGGCAGGCCAGGGGCCCATTGGATCAGGTCAGGCGATGCGATGGGGCCGATTTCTTTGCGGACCCAATTGCGCAGATCAAGGCGCAATTCGTCGCTCGGCTCTTCTCCGGCCATCAATGTCACATAGCAATAAATACCTTGGCCTTTGATGTCATGGGGGTAACCCACAACGGCGGCTTCGGACACTTTTTCATGTGCGACAAGTGCGCTTTCAACCTCGGCGGTGCCCATGCGGTGGCCGGATACGTTGATCACATCATCAACGCGGCCTGTAATCCAGTAATACCCATCGGCATCCCGACGGCAGCCGTCGCCTGTGAAATAATACCCTTTGTAGTCAGAGAAGTATGTTTTCACAAAACGATCATGGTCGCCGTAAACCGTGCGCATTTGGCCGGGCCAGCTGTCTTTCATGCACAGTACGCCTTCGGCCTCAACGGTCGTGATTTCTTGGCCAGACTGTGGATCAAGGATAATGGGTTGCACGCCAAAGAACGGCGTTGTGCAGGATCCTGGTTTTGTCGCGGTCGCACCGGGTAGGGGGGTCATCAAGTGACCGCCTGTTTCGGTTTGCCACCATGTGTCAACGATGGGGCATTTGCCTTGGCCGACCACATCATTGTACCAATTCCAGGCTTCGGGGTTGATGGGTTCGCCCACTGTGCCCAGCACTTTCAACGATGATAGGTCACATTTTTCAACGAACTCTGTACCTTGGCCCATCAAGGCGCGGATTGCGGTCGGGGCGGTGTAGAATTGGTTGACTTTATGCTTTTCGCAGACCTGCCAGAACCGTGATGCGTCGGGGTATGTTGGCACACCTTCGAACATCAACGTTGTGGCACCGTTGGCCAAGGGGCCATAGACGATATAGCTGTGGCCTGTGACCCAGCCCACGTCAGCGGTACACCAGTAAATGTCACCTTCGTGATAGTCGAATACATATTCATGTGTCATCGCGGCCCAGACCAGATAGCCACCGGAACAATGCTGCACGCCCTTGGGTGCACCTGTGGACCCTGATGTATACAGGATAAACAGCGGGTCTTCTGCGTTCATGACCTCAGGCGCGCAGTCAGCGGATGCCGATGCCATAGCGGCGGTATAGGAATGATCGCGGCCATCTTTCATGACCACATCGCCACCTGTGCGTTCCACGACCAGCGTTTGTACGTCGCCGCAAATGTCCAGCGCTTTGTCGACGTTGGCTTTTAGCGGTGTGTTGCGTCCGCCGCGCGGGGCCTCGTCCGCGGTGACGATTAGGGATGCTTTGCACCCGTCAACGCGCGCGGCCAATGCCTCGGGCGAAAATCCGGCAAAGACGATGGAATGGATTGCGCCAATACGCGCACATGCCAGCATGGCATAGGCGGCCTCTGGGATCATTGGCATATATAGGATAACACGATCACCTTTGCCGACGCCCATTGATTTATAGACATTTGCAAGTTTATTCACATTTTGCGACAGCTCATTATATGTGATGTGCTTGCTTTCGTCTGGATTATCGCCTTCCCAGATGATGGCCGTTTGATCACCGCGGGTGGCCAGATGCCGGTCCACGCAGTTTGCGGCAACGTTTAATTCGCCATCTTCGAACCATTTGATTGAAACATCAGGGTGAGTGAAGTTTACATTTTTAATTTTTGTGAAAGGTTTAATCCAATCGATGCGTTTGCCATGGTCGGCCCAAAATGCGTCAGGATCATTGATCGACTGCGCATACATTGCATCATATTTGTTTTTGTCGATATGCGCGTTTGAAATGAAATCTGCGCTGGGTGGATACATTTTATCAGACATAATTTCCCCGTATTCTTGGTTATTAGGGTCCAGAAAGGTTTCAGGGCAACCGATCGATTGCCCTGTTTTTTAGATCAGATCGCTAGATATTCCGCGCGAAGTTCGGCGTTGTCCAGCACCTCTTTGGCGGTGCCGTCAAAAACAACGGATCCCGTGTCCAAAATAACGGCGCGATCTGACAGGTTCAGCGCACGCACGGCATTTTGTTCAACGATGACGGTTGTGATGCCCTGTTCACGGATCAGATGCAGTGTTTTTTCAATTTCATCAACAATCACGGGCGCCAAACCTTCGTATGGTTCGTCAAGCAACAAAACCTTGATGTCGCGTGCCAAGGCGCGCGCGATGGCAAGCATCTGCTGTTCACCGCCAGACAGTGTGATGCCCTCTTGTTTGCGGCGTTCACCAAGGCGCGGGAACAGATCATACAAACGATCAATTCCCCAACCCACCGGTTCAACGATCTGCGCCAGTTGCAGGTTTTCCTCGACGGTCAGGCCGGGGATGATGCGGCGATCTTCTGGGACCAAGCCAATGCCTGCTACGGCTGCTTCGTGGCTGGCCATGGTGTGCAGATGTTGATGATCTAGCCAAATTTCGCCTTTGACCAGTTGGGGGTTGTCCAAACGGGCAATGGTGCGCAGGGTGGATGTTTTGCCCGCGCCGTTGCGTCCCAACAGGGCCAGAATTTCACCTTCGTGAACATTAAAGCTGACGCCTTGGACGATATAGCTTTCACCATAGTAGGCATGAATATCATGAACCGACAAAAATGCGGGCGCATGCGTTTGTGTTGCAAGATTTCCACTCATCATGCTCTCTCCTTATTGTGTTTCGCCCAAGTAGGCTTCTTTGACCTTGGGATGGCCCTTAATGTTTTCGGGCGTGTCTTCGACCAAAGGTGTGCCTTGTGCCAAAACGGTAATACGATCGGCCAATGAAAACACAACATGCATGTCATGTTCAATGATGGCGATGGTGATGTCACGCTCTTCTTTGATCTGTTTTAGCAGATCAATCGTGTTGTTGGTATCAGCGCGCGCCATACCGGCCGTAGGTTCATCCAGCAACAACAGACGGGGAGTTTGTGACAGACACATGCCAATTTCCAAACGCCGTTTGTCGCCGCGCGACATGGATGCCGCGTGCATGTGACGTTTGTCGGCCATGTTCATGTCGACCAACATTTCTTCGGCTTTCTCCATCACATCGCGGTGCGATGTTATTTTGCTTAGTGCATCCAGTTCGAATGCCCCGTCGCGGCGCGCAAAAATTGGGATCATCATGTTTTCCAAAACTGATAGATCGCCAAAAATCTCGGGCGTTTGGAACACGCGTGAGATGCCCATCTGGTTAATTTCATAGGCTGAACGGCCTAGAACCGATTTACCTTCGAACATGACCGATCCTGTGTCAGGGATCAATTTGCCGATCAAGCAGTTCAGCAAAGTTGATTTCCCCGCACCGTTTGGTCCGATGATGGCGTGACATGTGTTTTCTGCAACACTTAGTGTCACGTCGCTTAGTGCTTGTAGACCTCCAAAACGTTTGCCTACGTCTTTGATATCAAGGATACCCATTCTTTGTTCTCCTTATTCCGCAGGTGTTGAGGATGATGCGTCTTTGTCCTTGCGACCAAAGGCACGCGCAATGCGTTGACCGCCTTCGACCAGACCGCCGGGCAAAAAGATCACAATCAGCATGAACATCAGACCCAAGGTCAAATGCCACCCTTCGCCAACGAAACGGGCAAACAGCCAAACAACTGCTTCTTCAAGACCGTCAGGCAGAAAGCTGAACCAGCTGTGCAAAACGTTTTCGTTGATCTTGGAAAAGATGTTTTCCGCGTATTTGATAAACCCTGCGCCAAGCACCGGTCCCAGAAGGGTTCCAACGCCGCCCAAGATTGTCATCAAAACAACCTCGCCCGAGGCTGTCCACTGCATGCGCTCGGCGCCGGCAAGCGGATCCATCGAGGCCAAAAGACCCCCTGCAAGACCTGCGTACATCCCCGAGATGACGAAGGCCGCCAACATGTATGGGCGTGGTGAAATACCGGTATAGTTCAGACGCGTTTGGTTTGCCTTGATCGCGCGCAGCATCAATCCGAACGGAGACCGGAAAATACGGATCGCAAGGTAGAATGAGATCAGCATAATGACCGCACACATGTAATAGCCAATGGTAAAATCAAACGTCCAGCCTGCGATTTTGATTTCGAGGATAGAACGCATTTCGAGGCCAAATAGATGTGTGACGTCTGGGCCATTGCCCTTTAGGTACTGCGGATCATTGCTGTACACTTGCAGACCAGTTTCACCATTGGTGATCGGTGTCAAAACCGAATAGGCCAAGTTGTATGACATTTGCGCAAAGGCCAGTGTCAGGATTGAAAAGTAAATCCCGGAACGGCGCAGCGACACAAAGCCAATCACAATCGCGAATAGGCCCGCAGTGATAACAGACAATATGATTGCAGGAACGACGTTATAGCTCAGCAGTTTGAACATCCAAACGGCTGAATAGGATCCCACACCCAAGAATGCAGCGTGACCGAATGACAGGTATCCTGTCAAACCGAACAGAATGTTAAAGCCAATCGCAAAGATACCAAAGATAACAAAGCGTTGCATCAGGTCTGGATAGCCCGCGTTAAACTGGGCAAGCGCGCTGTCTGCAGGGAAGGGGTTTAGGATGATTGGTGCGCAGAACGTCAAAATCGCGACGATGATCAACAATCGGGTGTCTTTTTTGTCTAGTCCAAACATGGATTAGTCCTCCATCACGCCTTTGCGGCCCATCAAGCCACGTGGACGAGTGAGCAAAATAATAATCGCAACCAGATAGATGATGATCTGGTCGATGCCGGGCAAAATTGCCTTTACTTCGTTCATTGAGGCAAAAGATTGCAAGATCCCCAAAAGGAAACCCGCAGCCACAGCACCCGGAAGGGACCCCATGCCACCCACAACAACAACAACGAAGGAAAGAACAAGGAAATCCATGCCCATGTGATAGTTCGGCGACAGGATCGGCGTGTACATCACACCCGCCATCCCCGCGACAGCGGCGGCAAGGCCAAACATCAACGTGAAGCGGCGGTCAATGTTGATCCCCAACAAGCCGACAGTTTCACGATCTGCCATGCCTGCGCGGACCACCATCCCGAAGGTAGTGAATTGCAAGAAGGCAAAGACACCCGCGATAATGATCGCGGAAAAGGCGAAGTACACCAAGCGCCACACAGGATAGATGATCACGTTTGGATCAAACCCAAGCAGAACGCCGAAATCCATGGATCCCAAAAATGCGCTGGGCGCAGGTGTTTGGATTGGGTTCGCGCCAAAGAAATATTTGATGATCTCTTGCAAAACAATCGCCAAACCGAATGTCACCAGAATTTGGTCTGCGTGGGGACGTTTATAGAAATGTTTGATTAGGCCACGTTCCA
>Ga0181557_1000496_pt1 | contig 49704 bp, 30 predicted proteins | sample 011ome_23_FD_148632 | JGI IMG/M metagenome (GOLD analysis project Ga0181557, IMG submission 148632) | Coastal salt marsh microbial communities from the Groves Creek Marsh, Skidaway Island, Georgia - 011506CT metaG (spades assembly) | ecosystem: Environmental > Aquatic > Marine > Intertidal zone...
GCGACGACGACGGAACGAGACGAACCCCGCGAGACGCATTCGCGTTCGCGCATTTCACCAACTCTTTCGCGCACGCGTCCAAAGCGTTCGAAGTTGTCGCGCACAGAGACGATTTCACTCGAAAATCGATCGAGAGTTGTTCGAGCGATGACGTGACATTTTTCTCACCACCAAGCGACCCATCGAACAAAAAATCGTTGTGAGAACGAATCGCATCTCTCGCGCGTTCGATTTTCGGAAGCACAGATTTCTGTTTTTTAAAATTAAAATAATAATAATCAACACGAGGGAGACAGACAGAGAGAGATGTAAAGGGTAAGAGAGACGAGAGGTGGTCCGCGTTTTTGGACTCCCGAGAGAAAGAAGAAGCGAGAGGGACCATCTCCGAAAAGAAAAATTGCATTTTGGAAAATGTCCATCACGACGACGACGCGTAAACAACAACAACAACGACGACAACAACAAACGCGCGCACCTCTAAAACGCGCAGCAAATGTTCTTCGACATTTTTCGCGCTCGAAGACGACTCCTCCTTTCGCTTCCGTCGTCCTCGTCTTCTCGCCATCATTTATTTCATCTCTCTATAAATGCGAGAGAGTAGTGAAAGTGCTTCGAGCGTTCTTCACTCAGGTGCTGTGCCATTTAGTGTTTCAGTTAACACCCTAAATTTTGAGAGAAGCTTGCTTAGAATGGAGATTTTTGAAGAAAAATGCGACGCACAACTCTCTACTGAAAGACTTCTTTAAGAATGGTGGAAATCGAAGAAGTGCAAAACTCCGAGGAAAAGAAGGCTTTGAACGATCATCGCGAAGGTGGTGATGATGGTGTTCGTGATGATGGTTTTCGAGCAGCGGGAAGAAAGACGGGAACGACGAGTGCATCTCTCGCCGAGGAGTACGACGAAGAAGAAAAAGAAATCATCGCTTTGGCGACGCGTCTGAAATCCAACGGGAACGAGAAGTTTGCGACGAGTGCGTTCGGGGAGGCGCTGAAACTGTACGACGACGGGGTCGAGGTTTTGAGCGGAGAAGGAGAATGCGATGATATCGATGATTCGGACGAAAGCGATGAAGACGATGGTGATGTCGATGAAACGACGACGACAACAACAACAACAAAAACGAAAGGAACTGAAAAAGAAGAAGAAGACGAAGCGAAGAAAAACAAAGCAGATGTTGATCCGGAAAAACGGGAACCGACGAAAAGAGAGGTACTCCTGGCGACGTTACACGCCAACGCCGGGGCGTGCTTGATGAAACTCGAAAGTTTCGAGGAGTGTGTTCGTAGGTGTTCGAAGGCGATAGCTTTACATCCTCGGTACGGGAAAGCGCACGCGAGGCGAGCGCAGGCGTACGAAAAGTTGGACGACGTCGAGCGAGCGTTGGAGGATTACGAGAAAGCGGTGGCGATCGAGGAGAAAGAGAACGGAGAGAGCGAGGATGCGAGACGGAGGATGAAAAAGTCCGCGCACAGAGAGAAGGTAAACGCGTTGAAACCGAAAGTAGAGGAGAAAAGAGAGGAGACGAAGAAGGAGATGTTTAAGCAACTCAGATCGTTAGGCGATATGGTTCTCGGGAACTTTGGTTTGAGCTGCGATAACTTTAAAGCGGAAAAGGATGAGAATACGGGAGGGTTTTCGTTGAAATTCGTGCAAGAGAAAGCAGGCGAAACGAAGACCAGGGTTATCAACGAGAATGAGAGTAATAATAATAATAGCGCCGCTGCTGCTGCTACTGCTAGTAAATAGAGAAGAAATACATATACAAACATACGAGCGCATCCAGCGGAGCGCTTCTTCTACATCGCGCGGCTAATTTTCTCTACTACTATCGCTACTACTACTGCTACTACTCCTACTGCTACTACTACTCGGCACTCGGCAAACTCATCAAACTTCTGCACCTCTTCTCGAACGCTTGAATTTGCGTGTTCGCCACGTCCTCGAAGAATACGCTCAGCGCCGCCGCGTGCGCCGAACTCTTCACTTTGAACGCAATCTCAAAGTCCACGACCGTGGAGACGTTTTTCTTTTTTCTGTTCTCCACGTCGTTCACGTCTTCCTCCTCTTCCTCTTCCAACTCTCGAAACCTCCACACCGTTTTCATCTTCTCGAACAAGGCTCCGCCGCCGTCTTCCTCGTTCGACTTATCTTCCGCCACGACTTTCCTCGGCCGGTCCAATGTCACTCTTGACGTGTACCTTTCGTTGAACACTTTAAATCCAATCTCAAGTTCCGCCTCGAATCGGTCTTTATCTATTTCATGCGTCACTTTCGATCGTCTGCAGAACGGTAAGAACTCGTGATATTTATTCACGTCCGCGACAATGGCGAAGAGTTCAGCAGGCGCCACGTCTCGAACTATTTTCCGAGACGAGAATTTACGTTTTAACAACGAGGAGGAATCTTCGTCGTCTTTTTTATCCTTCTTCTCGTCCGAGGATACAGAGGAGGAAGAGGACTTTCCGTTGTTCTTCTTATCACCACCGAACAAAGCATCTTTCGCGGCCGAGAATATCGTTCTTTGATTCGATGATAAAGGAACTTTACGTAACGGAACTCTGCACTCGAGAGACGACATTTTGTGTTTTCCTTCTGAATTAATGTCCAAATCCAAACCGCGACGATGACTACTCGACGACGACGACAAAAACGTAGAACACGAGTTTTGGGTGGAGAAGAAGAGCGCTCCTCCTCGTGTTCTTCGCGCGGTGGTCGTCATCATCATCGTCATCGTAATCCTCCTCCTTCTTTTGAAGCTCTGACTCTGACTCTCTCTCTTTTCTGCCTCTCTTTTCCCTCGTCTTTCACTTACTTCTTTTCAAAAAGTGCAGATGTTTTTGTCTCAGTGCGGAGTGAAAAAAGAGAAAAGAGGAGGAAAAGAAGGAAGATCAATCAAAAATCAGAGGAAAATCTTTTCTCTCACCAACGCAAGAGCGCAAAACATCATCGTCGTCCTCATAACAGCACGCAAAAATAAATACGAATAATAATAATGGCTTCTATCGTCCAGTCCATCCACATGAGCGCGAAAGCGTCGGTCGCCAAGACCGAAAGCTTGAAGCGACAACGTTCCGTGAAATCGGTTTCGCGAACTTCGAACGTGACCTTCGCGTCCAGCGAAGAAACGGTCGACCGAAGACACGCGATGTCTTTGTTCGCGGTACGCAAAAGAGAGATGATGCTTTTTTTTTGTTTTTTTTGTCTGCAATTCGGTTGCAAAACTCTCGCTCTTCTTCGAGTGCACGCGACGATGATGCTTCGCGCGTTCGTTTCGAAAGAGCACAAACCCGACCTCGATGCGAACGCTCGATCGATCCGACGGACGCGCATTCGCGCGCGACGACAAAATCCTCGAAGCAATACGCGTTTCGATTTTGAGAAAAGAGGGGGTTGAAAAGCAGCAGCTGATCGAAATCGTTCGCTCTCGAATGTGTTCTTCTTTTGCTTCGAAGAGAGTTTTTGGGAGCGAAAACGAGATTTTATCTCTCGTATCCACCAATTTCCTCTCTCTCTGGGTGAATCATCGCTTTAGCGAACACAAATCTGACCAAATGTATTTCTCGGAATCCTCCGTTTTGAACACAGGGCGCGGCCGCATTGACCGCCGCGAAGCCGTCGTTTGCCGCGTACGGTGATTCTGCCAACGTTTTTGGCGGCGTTTCCAACACGTCGGGCTTCATCCCGTACGCCGGCAACGGGTACGCGTTTTTGCTCCCGTCCAAGTACAATCCGTCCAAGGAGAGACCGTTCCCGGACACGGACTCGTATTTCGAGGATAACTTTGACCAAGTGTCCAACATCTCGGTGATTACCACCAAGGCGAAGGGTAACTCCATCGAATCGTACGGTAAGCCGGAAGCTATGTTGGCTGACTTTGGCTACTTGTTGGGCGTCCAATCGTACGCCGGCGAGACCAGATCCGAAGGCGGCTTCGCCGCCAACAAGGTATCCACCGCGGCTGTCTTGGACGTTTTCACCAGAACTGACAAGGGCAAGACGTTCTATATGTTTGAAATCTTGACGAGAACTGCGGATGGCGACGAAGGGGGACGTCACCAATTGATCGCCGCGACGGTTTCGGACGGCACGTTGTACATCATGAAGTTGCAATCGGGCGACAAGAGATGGTTCAAAGGTCAAGAGCGCGACTTGAAGCAAACGTGGAACTCGTTCACGGTCGCATAAATATATTAATTTAACGCTGAGCATAAAAAAGAGAGAGAGAGAGAAAAAGAGAGAGAGAAAAAGAGAGAGAGAGAGAGAGAGAGTAAAAGAGAGGGGGCGAGAGAGTATTTTGTAGACATAATAATAATAAGGAAAGAAGCAAAAGAGTTTGTTGGTTCGGCGAAAATACACGCGAAAGAAAAAAAAGGAGGAAAAAAGGGAGAGACCCCGAGAGAGAAAGAGATTACAATAGCTACTACCTAGACGTGGAATCCTTCCCGCCTCCTTGCTTTCTCTCTTAGAGAGAGAGTTCTTGAGAATTTTCTTTTGTTGTTGTTTTGAGCAGCGGACTACGCCGGTATATTTTGCGAAATTCTTCCTCTCTTTCCTCCTCACAAACAAGAATGCATTCTTTTTCTTTCGAGCGAATCAACAACACCTTCTTTTGCCTGTGATGATGCGCGCACTTCTGCGCCCTTCCCGGCGACAGCGTCATCATCATCCGCACATGCTTTTCCTTTTCCTGCGACGAAATCGTCGTCTTCAAACCTCGTCGGTCTCTTTTGATGAGAAAACAAATCGAACCTTTTGGGAAGAAAAAAATCATCATCGTCAACTGTACGCTCAACTTCCGGAACGCATCAAACGAGCGGTTTTGGCGCAAATCCCTCGAGATTTATTAGCATCATCGAAGACGAATAAGAAAACAGTCGTGGCGGTCGCACTTTCCGGAGGCGTGGACTCTTTCGTCAGCGCGTGGTTGTTGAAGAACGCGTTACAAGCAGCAGCAGTGGGAGAAAAAGGAGAAAATATCAAACTGAAAGCAATCTTGATGAAAAACTGGGACGAGCGCGAGGAGACGAACAGCGAATGCATGTTCGACGCCGACCGACGATCGGCAAAGAAATTGGCGAACTATTTATCTATGGACTTACACGAGGTGGATTTCTGTCGCGAGTATTGGCAGTCGGTGTTTTCGCCGTTTACGGAGAGCGTGGGGAGAGGCGAAACGCCGAACCCGGACGTGTGGTGTAATCGAGAGATTAAGTTTGGGAAACTGTTAGAGCACGTGAAAGGGGAAGAAATTGGGGCGAAGTATTTAGTGACTGGACATTACGCGGAGATTTGGAGGGAGTACGGTGACGATAATATCGAGCAATTGTCGTCGTCGTTGAAAAGAATCGAGTTGCGTCGAGCGAAGGACGAGACGAAAGACCAGACGTATTTTTTAGCCTCGGTGCCGTCAAAGGCGTTACAAAGCGTAATTTTCCCGCTTGCAAAGTTGAGAAAAGCAGAAGACGTGATCGAGTTGATTGCACGGGATCTTTTAGGGAACGTGGCGAACGTGTTGGACAGAAAATCGTCAGCCGGGATTTGCTTCGTCGGGAAGAAGAGGAACTTTTCGGATTTCGTGCACGAGTACGTCCAAAGAGATCCGGCGTGGTTCGTGGACGTTGAATGTATAACAGAAGAAAATTCGTTATTAATCGAGAATAGCAGTATTGGTGGTAGCAGTAGTAGCAGCAGTAGTAGTAGTAGCAGTCGTAGTAGTAGCAGCAGCGGCATCAGCAGCGGCGGTAGCGAAAGAGGTGGCCTCGAAGGAAAGGGCGATTCTAACACCATCGACGAGAAGTACATCTTGGGGGAGTGCGAGAGCGTGCACTCCGTGACCGCGGGCCAACGCGCGCGCATTGGCGGTCTTCCCAAACCGTATTTTGTCGTTGGAAAGAGCACAGAAGAGAAAGGATCGTCCAAAGTGTACGTGTGCGAAGGCGGCGACCACCCGGCTTTACTCACAAATTGGTGCGTCATAAAGGACATCCACTTTGTCCACGGGGACGACACAGACGCCCTCAACTCGTCGCAACAAGTCCGCGTGAAAACGCGCTACGCCTCCCCCCTCGTCTCTGCGACGATAGGAATACCACAACAACAACAACAACAAAAAGTGTCTCTCTTCTGCCGCTCGGCGTACGAGAAAGCGACGACGACAACGGCATCGCCATCATCGCCATCAACAACAGCAAAGTCTTCTTCTCCTCCTTCTTCTTCTCCACCTCTCCTCCAAATCACCTTCGTGAGTCCTGAAAAAGCCGTCTCTATCGGCCAAGCCGTCGTTATGTATCACCACTCAACCTCTCGCGTCCTCGGCGTCGGCTCCGTCGCCTACCACGGACGCACCGTCTTCGAAGAAGAACTGAAAGAAGAACAACGCAGAAAACAAAGACAAAGTGAGAAAAAAAACGACGACGACAAAGAGTCGTAAACGAGTCGTAAACGAGTCGTAAAACAACACCAACAACACGCATAATACTACTTTTGTTTCCTTTTTGTATTAAGAAGAACTTTGAGTCGTCGTACGAGTGGTAGAAAATCGAGTACGAGACTCTTTTTCAGGTATTAATTGTCTACCAAAGTTTGACATTTTTTCTCAAGCAGCCGAAAAGACTCTTCATTATTTTAATTTACCAATTCTCTCTCCCCAATTTAACGTGCCTTATCTGTGCTTGTTTCGCGTCGCTTTTACCGATAATTTTGAAGACAACAGAACAGAGCACGGAAAATGGGTACTCTCGACCTGGAACTCGGTCACAAGTCGTGGTCGTTCCTGTTCTATCTCTTTCACCACTTCCCTCGTTTGATGCTCGGCATCGGCCCGGATGCCGTTTTCGTCTGCATTGGCTACGTGCTCCGATTCATGAATAGGTTAGGTCTGAACCGAACGCGGATGATGATGTCGCACGGGTGGACGTACGATAAAGAAGAAGGTTTTCGATGTCCGATGAGCATACGAGAAAGGTTGGTGAACGCGTGCGCGAAGAACGAAACCGCAGAGGCGGCGGAAATAAAATGGGAGGAAAAGACGAAGGAAAAGTGGAAGTATTGGAGTTACGCGCAACGGAGAGAGTACGAGTTGTGTTGCGAAATCGGAGAGTTTGCGAGTTTCGGAATTAGCACGAAAGAGCTTAAATACGACGCGACGTTGTCGTGCTTGGGAATGACAAAAGTTATGCGCGTTTGGCGAACGGATGAGGATTTGCGGACGTGCAAGAGATTTTGTATTTTGCTTCCGTTTACCGGCGACGAAGGCTTTTACCTCAGGAAAGATAGGAGTCAAGAGCTGGTCGCGAAAGGAGTGTGTTGCTTGATTCCAGAGTTGCCGTATTACGGCAGTCGACGTGCTTTGGAAGGGCAAACGGAGTTTTTCATGAGATCTATTTCGGATTATAGCACTAAAGCCTTGGTTTCGTACGCGGACGTGGTCGCGTTGACGGCGCACGTGAAGGAGACGTTGGCGATGCACAATCACGAGAGCGGAAGTTTGGTCATTTCTGGATGTTCCATTGGTGGGTATTATTGCGTTCCAGCGGCGATCTTGGCGCAGTTGTTGACGAAGAATAATAAAAAAATGAGGAAGGGTAAACGTTCGGTGAATTTGAAAATTGGCGTTTCCGCTTTTTGCGGGTGGTTGAGTTTTGACAATTGGTTTCAAGACGAGGAAAAGTTGCCCATGGCCGTACTTCTGACGAATTTAGAAATGTTGGCGAACGTAGGGATGAGTTCTTTAGATAAGATGACCACGAATGTGCGCGAGGCGTACCTCGGGGCGATGAAGGAAACCAATTTGAAAAAAAAACGAATTAAAATGCGCGAAACTTTGGCGTTGTTTTTGGACGATATGGCCAGTTGGAGTCAATTCGAGTGGAGGATTAAGAAACGCGCGAAGGAGGAAAAGACTGAGAAGAAGCTTTTGAATATTGATGGCATATTAGACGCGGTGAGTTTTGCGCACGCCCGTCACGATAAGTTTATCCCGTATTCGAAGGAGAAAATGGAAAGAGAAGTCGAGCAGTTGAACGCTTTGTCGAGAACGAAGCCGATCGTGGAAGTTTTAGAATGCGATCACATGGTGGCTATTTCGCGTAAAGGACCAGCGATACGGTTAATATTGGACACGTTCGATAGAATGGTGTATGAGTGAGAAATAAAAAAAAACGCGCCGCTCTTGTCGTTCGCGCGCGTTGTGTAAGAAAAGGCATGTGTTTTACGAGTTGTGCTGTACGTGTAGTTCAATTCTTGTTTATAAAAATAAGAAATTGATCTTTAGTATTAGTGTTAGTATGTTGTTGTTAGTATCATCATCAAATTGTCGTGTTGTTCTTTAATGTTTTATTCCTCTTTCCCGTCTTTCAAAACCTTCGCCACAAACACGACACCAACGCCAATCGTTCGTTTCGTCCACTGCTTCAATGCAACCCTTCTCTTCTGTCTGTTTTCCTGACGCGTTCGCACTCGCTCTTTTTCGCTATCGGTCAAGGATGCCGCGGCTTGGAATTTCAATTTCTCGCGTTCTTCCTTCTCTTCGAGTCGATTGGCGAGTTTGCGAAGGCCGTTTCGGAGCATGCTCCGTAAAAATCGAGCGTTTCGACGCAAGTGTAAAGGCGTTTCGCGAAGGCGGCGTCGCTCGGCGCGCTCTTCTTCGTCGACGATGTCCGGGTCATCGTCGAAGAGATGTTGTTGTTGCTTGTGTTGTTGTTGTTGTTGCTCGCGTTCTGCTACTAGGTCCGTATCGCTATTATTATTATTACTATTTTTCTCCCCGCCGTAGTTGTTGTTATTGTTTTTGTTCAAATTCGCGTCGTTTCCTGGCTCTCCTAAACTGTTCGTGCTGTCAAAACTCTTCATCGATTGTATGCCACCCTCTCTCTCCAGGCGTTTCCGCATTCTTATCTCCCTTCTCAACTCTCTGTGAAACGACAGCATATACTCATCCAAACCTTTTGCTGCGGTCATGTGGACTAACTTCCTCGGCACGCCCGGCGCTTCGCAATACGTGGAAACCAACATCGCTCCATTTTCAACCTTCTCACCATTCTTCCCTCTCGGCATGTCGTCGTCAAATTTTGGCTGTATCAAACTCGCCGCGTATAAATGTTGCACGTCGTACCCACCTCCGCCTAATTGTACTTGCGTGTGTTTCTTTTTCTTATAGGCCTCTTCGCTTCCGTTGGCGTCGACGCAGACGGAAATCGTCGACCGAGTCACTTCGTCGTGCCAGACGCGCCGAATGCCGATGTAATCTCTCGGTGCCATCAATCGAGGGTAATTGACTCGCCAAAATATCAAATCGCACTCTTTCTCTTCATCTCTCGCTAAAATTCTACTCGTCGTGCTGGAATCGCCCCAAACGTTTCGTCTGTGCTCGTCTAGTTGCACTTTCGCCACGACATCGGCGTCGATGTTATCGATGGCTATTTCTGTTTTGATCCGCGCGATGTGCTTCCCGTGCGCGCGAGAAGAGGTGGACGTCGAGCAGTACATTCTGTATCTGCAGGGCATCTTCGCACTTTCTATGCTCCCGGTGTGAATCTTCTCCCAAACGACGTCCTCGCGTTCGGTTAAATCCGCCGCGCTATTCTTCCTTCCGCTGTTATTTTCAACCACAGATTCTACAAACGCGTTTTTATGCGTCTCGTTAACAATACCGGCTAGATTCAAGGACATTTTCGGCACAGTCGTGCTCGCACTACCGCTCGTCCAGCTCTTTTGTTTGTCCACTCGGAGAAGAACCGTCGTCTGGTCGCTCGACGACGAATGGTGTTGAATGAAATCCCGGGAGCCTAAATCGATCGAGCGTCTCAACAATAAGCTCGCGTTGTTGCTGTTCGTACCGCAACGCGATGATGCTCTTTTCCTCGAATGCTTTGTCCTTTCCTCCGAGTTCTTTTTCTTCTTTTTTATACTCTTCCTCGTCCATCCACTAAACAGAATTGTCTTCTTCGCTCGCCTCCACCCCATCCGCGCGAGTTCAACCACCACGGGTAACACAAACCTCAGCAACACGTACACCACGAAATACATTTCCAAAGCGACGGAGGCGTTGAACCTAGACCAGTAGTTTCCGCGGAGTAAAAACACGGCAACGCTGAGGTAAAGGAGGAGTAATCGCTCGCGGATGTGCGGTAAGATGTGGAACGGGAGGTACTCTTCTTCTTCTTCTTCTTCTTCCATATCTGCTGAGTCATCACCGTCGCCGTTTTTTTTTTCCATTCTATCCGTCGTCGTCGTTTCCATTTTCGCTTTCACGTACGCGTGAGAAGGTTTCGGCGACGCTTTACCAACTCGCGGTTGTTGTCGCTGTTGTTCTCGTTGCTCTTCTTGCAAAACGGCGGAAAAGGCGTCCTCCGATATTGGTTCCATCGTCAGCTTTTAAAGGGGTGTGACTACGGTTGAGTCATGATTTTTAGTGTGGATTTGAGTGAAAATTTTCCTCATTCGCTCTCGCTGTTGCGCTGGTGGTGGTGTTGTCGTGAGTAGTATTAGTATCGTTAAAATCGCGAGATTTGTTGCTAAGTTCTATATACCGCGTTTATGCGACGCGGCGAACGAACATCGCCTCGAAGACGTCGTTCAAATCTCCTATTTTTGCGACGAGTTTTCTTCTCGGATGCGAGGAAACGTCGAAATCGTACGCGTACGATTTTTCTTCTCTAGGTCGACGCGTTAGATCTACGACGTCGGGATCGTCGGGCGTTTGTTTCAACGTCTTCCCTAAATGTGAGAACAGTATTCTGGCTTCGGTTTCGTTGGCGATGAGGCAGTTTTCTTTTTCGCTCTCGAGCGGAGTGCGCGCGGACTCGTGATGGAAGGTTTCGAAATAGTTTCGTCGGAAGAATTCGGGGTTGTCCAAGGACGTGGATGCGTCCTTGAGTTTGTTCTTTGATGCCGCGGTGGAATACTGTAAAAATGTCATCCGCGTCTTTCTTCTTCTGACGTCTTCCCGCCTTTTCTTCCTCCTCTCAATCGTACGTACAAACCCTCTACCAAACATCTTCAACGCCATCGCGGAGGACGTACTCATACACCGCCCCGTATCAACACACGTCTCGTCGTCAACGTCGTTAATCATAAAAGCACCACCCGCGCCTTCAAACAACTCTCCGAATATCGCGCACGCTTCCATCGACGCCAGTGAAGCTTCTCTTCCGCAGGCTAAAAAATGAATCTGCGTCTCCAAATCAAAGTCCAACGCGTCCGCCGCGACGAGCGCGATATCGCAAACTACTCGTCTTAATCGTCTTCGTCTCTTTCTTCTCGAAAAGTCGTTAATGTTCTTACTATTCGCATTCTTCAAATCATCAATATCATCATCATCATCATCATCATCATCATCCGATGACGTTGATGAAACTTCTTCGTTCAACAAAACTCTTCTTCTTTCATCCAAAAGCGGCACGACCCACGTCTCCGTTTGCGGCAAGTTAAACGCTTTCGCGTATCCAGCCAACGCGTTTACGCTCTCCGCACGATCCGTCAAGAGTAAAAGGAGGTTATTGGTTCGTCGGTGCGTCGTGCACGGCACTCTCTTCGCATTAAACGTCGTCCTTAAAACCTTTGCTTCTTCGTCTGAGATTCTTTTCCCAAGCGGCGAAGCTTTTTTGGATGATGATTTTGGCGACGACGATTCAGACGACGACGTGTCAATGCGTATGGCATCAAATCGAGAATAGTCGATGGTCATCTTTCGTCAGGGTCATCTGTTGTTGTTCATGCTTTTGTTTTCGTTGTGTTCATGGTGTTCATGTCGCGCAATTAGTAGTGTTGTATTGTGTTGTATTATATCAAGACTTTCTCTAAATATCTAAATCTACGCGTTCGCGGCGAGCATCATCTGAACCTGCTCGAAGCAATGTTTGCTCTCAGAACACCTCTCGTCGCGATGTCATGTTCCCATCTGCTCTTAAACTTCAAATACAAAACCATGCTGCCTCGCGCGTCTTCGGATGGGTCGTGACCGAGGACACTTTTTGACGTCGTTTCCCCGTTCGTTTCGTTCGTAGTAGTCGTTCGTTGAATGGAAAAGTTGCAGTGGATTTTCACCAACTTTCTCAACTTTTGCGGTTTTTTGAAATGCGGCGGGCGTAAGATTGGTTTCCAAGTCGCCGTGTCGCGGAGGAGTTCTTTCGGGTAAGTCATTCGGAGAACCTCGAGGTCGTTTTCTAATCCGTGACCGGTCATGATGATTTTGCGTCTTCCGTCGGTACCACCGCTTCCAAAAAGTTCCACGACTTTATTCTGAACTTCCTCAAAACTCGGCGCGTCGCGGAGATGCACTTCAGTCAATCCCGACCATTGCGTTCGGTAATCGGTCACGGTTTCCGTCGGACGACAATAGCTCGTATACACCACGTTCAAGTGTTCATTAATCACGGATACTTGACCTAACACGCTCTTCACGCCGCCTAAACCAACGCCTACCATCTCGCAATCCAACGCGAGACAGTCGGTGATGGAGAAATCATCGTTGAGCGGTATCGGAGGTCCCGAGCGAACTTCTCGTTGCTTGCGTTCTTTGTCCTCTTCCTCTGCATCAAAGAGGTTAATAATCCGCCCGTTTCGAACGACGCGCAACGCGCCCAACCCAAACGGTCTCCTTTTCGCCATCCTGTCGTAATATTCTCTCTCCTCCTTCTCCTCTTCGTCTTCTTCGTCGTCCTCGTACCTCCCTCTCCTCTCGCTCGGAGTAGAATTTGACGGCGCTTCTTCTCCTCTGCCTCTCCTCCTCGCGCCCGCGAACCGGTACATCGCCACCACTATCCCCCAAAAGCTCCCTAGATTCTGAAACACGTCCGCGCTACTCTTCGCGCCAAAATTCGCCAACGCGTCCGCTCGCGCGTTATTCATCCTCGCCGTGTACGATCCTCCTCCTTGGTTCTTCTTTGATCGAATACTCCCATTATTCGCATTCCCTTCCGCGTGCGCCTTCACTTTATGCACCACCGTCCGCCCTTCTCGGGAGAGTAACGCCCAACAGACGCACCTCAAATACCACCTCGTGTTCCCGTCTCTCACGTTTTCGACGACGCTCCCAAAACTAGGATTCCTCTTCTCTCCTCCTCGAGATTGATTTCGAAAACTTTCCGCCGCTTTCAACACGTACCTGGAGTCCGTGTACACCGTCAGTCTTTCTCGCCAATCGTGCCTCAAAATGCACGCTAAAAACGCCAACATTTCCGCGCCGTTGCTATCTTTGCAGCTGGATTTTGACACCGCGGCGGCGAAGTTTAATCGATGCCCCGGCGAGTAGTACACGGAGACGCCGCCTCCTCCTCCTCCTTTTTCGAACGATGATAAAGACGACGACGAGGAGGATAAAGACGGTGTCATCGACGCGTCGATGTAACAAATGCCGTCGTCGTACTCCTCGTCGCGTAAAATCTTCTTCGCGGTGCCTTTCCGAGTATTTTTATCGTTCACGTGTGCGCTGAGTAAAAGTCGTTTCTCTCGCACTTTCTCGGGAAAGAAATACAGTAAAGAGAGTAACGAAAACAGGAACTGCATGAAGGAAACGAAGTTCCAGAGCTCGTCTTTTACGATTATTCGCGCGCGTCGAGAGAAGCACACCCGCACCATCATTCGCTCTCCTCCTTTGTTCTCTGCGTTCTTGGGGGAATTTCCTCTCCGCGAGACACACTTACGTTTCCTTCAACGCTTTATGTGTGCGGAAGTCTTTCGAGAAGGACGCGAAAAAAAGCCGCTTAAAAGGACTCCACGAGTGCGCGCACGTCATCGCATTGCGCGTCAGAATAGTACTTATAGATCCTTTCACTCGGATATCTCGCTATAAGGGTTTTGTTGCGCTTCATCGCACGACTTTCACTCTGCGGAATTCCCTCATAAAGAAGCGAAGAAGAACACCATGGAATACGTCTCCTTGGAAGGCTTGCGAAACGACGGCCGCCGTCCGAACGAGTGCAGACACACGTCCTGCGCGTTCGAAAATCCAATATCCGCGAACTCGTGCTCTGGGTCCGCGGAGTTTACGTTCGGGCAAACGACTGCCGTGGCGGCGGTTTTTGGTCCACATTCTTCCCTGAGTACGAGTACGATCGATTCTCTGTCGATGGAGCGGTTGAAAGTGACCGTGGAAATTACCAGCGCGGCGTTTGGAATGGATGCGATCCCAAAGAAGCGAGCGACGAACGCGGCGACTCTGATGAAGTCCTCCAAGTCCTCTCGGAAGAACAAAGAATTAGCGGTGAAGTTTGAGCAGATTTTAAGGTGTTGCATAGACGCGAAGCGGTATCCTCGATCGGAGGTGTACGTCTCGGCAGCGACGATAAACGACGACGGCTCGGCATCGGCGGCGTTGTTCAATAGCATAGTATTGGCGTTAGTGGATGCAGGAATTCCAATGTTGGATGTGTTCGTGGCGGTGTGCGCGACGAGGTTGGACGGCGAAACGTTGTTGGACCAAAACGAAGTCGAGGAGAGAGGGCGAGGGGTGGAATGTTTCGTCGTCGCGGAAACGAAAGAGAGAAGGAAAACGGACGGATTGCAGAAAGGAAACATCGGGTTCAATTCGAAGATGAACGACGACTACGGCGACGACGACGTGAAACGAATCGTTTCCTACGACATCAGCGGCGGCAAGTTGGCGCCCGCAGCCGTCGACGACCTGCTTCGCGCGTGCGCGAAAGGCTGCGACGAGGTCTCGCGCGTCGTGCGCAAAGCGATGAAAAAACGGCTCAGAAAGCTCGCGAGCACGACCAGGAACCTCGCGTGACATAACGCAGAAAAGAAGAGAAAAGAGTTAGAGAGAAAGAGAGAGAGAGAGTAAAGGAAATGTTCCTCGTAAAGTTTAGTACATTCGTAGACACCCGCAAGAAAGCGCATCATAGTTTTAGAAAGTAGTACACACACAGCAGCGTTTTTCGCTTGCACATGAATCCTCGTCCTTAAAGCGTTCATGTTGTTCATCCTCCTCTGGCGACTTTACTAAATCTCGAACATATGCATCGATTTTTGTGATGGATAAAAAATGTTCCTCTCGTTCGTTTTATCTTCAGAGTTCAACCCCTTCGTTAACACGCATAACACGACACACATCTTATTTAAGAAAGAACTGTTTATTAAAGGTGGTGAAAAGGCGAGGACTCAGACGACGTGCTCGTAATAATAACACTCATGCACGCCGGGTTACACTCCCGCTTGTCGTCGCACCATCAGCGCGGGAAACATAATCATCATCGACACAATTCGTCGTCGTTGGAGGAAGGATTGGCAAACTTGGACGAGACGACGAATGGCAACGCTCCTGCTCCTCCTGCCAGGACGAGACGCGGAAATTACAACAACAACAACAACACTAATTCCTTCTGGAGCAACGGCAAGAACGGAGGAGGACAAACGAATGCGTTCTCGCGGGATGGCGCGATTCCAAGCGTTTTGAGAGATAAATTTGGCACTCACACAGGAGGCAACAAGAATAAGAAGATATCGGCGTGGAAGCGCTGGCAACCACTTTTGTTCGCGGCGATTTTAATCGGGTTTCCGTTATCTAACGCGGTGTTTTTTTTCGGCGCGCACGTGATGCCGACGTTGTTTTCCTCGGGGTCGTCGTCTGGGTTAGAGCAGAGCGGGATGATGTCGCCTGCAACGTCAAAGTCGCCGAAGTTTAGCGGGAAGCAGAAAGAAGGCGTGTTTGGCGCGATTGGGAGCGAGTACGAAGACGAAGGAGACGAGGACGAGGACGAGGAAGTTTCCGACGATTTTATGGAAGGGTACGACCACAAGAAGAATAAAAAGAAAAGTTTAGATAGAAAGAGAAAGATGGATCCGTCGACGACGGAACCGTTTCCGGCGCTGTCCGATTTCTTGGACCCGTACCGGGAACATTACGAATCGTTTTTCGATGCTTCCAGCGAAGCTTGGAGGATAAAGAAGTACGGGCGAATTTGTATAGTTTCGGATTACGTTTTAGGATTATCCACGGGTTCTGGACCAGCGACGGCGGTGACGACGTTAGCCGAGGAGTTGCACGAAAGCGGCTTCGACGTGACGATTTTGTACACCGGGTACGCGATTCATAAACCACCGGATGTAGAATTTTGGACTGGGTATTACACCGCGAAAGGGATTAACGTGATCGCGTTACCCGAAACTGGGGTTTCGTACGATGTTCCCGTAGACGTTGCCATTGCGCACAGAGTATTCATGTGGATGAATGACCAAGAGTGGTACGATTGCGTCCATTTCTTGGATAATCGCGGAAGAGGGTATTTCGCGTTGACTGCGAAAAAACAAGCGTTAGCGTTTAAACACACCGAATTCGTCGTTCACGCGCAACAACCTCACTTGTGGTACAAAACAAACTCGCTGCAAACGTTGGACACGTTGCACGATTTAGTCATCGATTATTTAGAGAAAGAGCAAATGAAAATGGCCGATCACATCGTCGCGCCGAGTCAGTACATTTTGAAATGGTTCGCCGAACAAGGTTGGGAATGGAACAGAACGAAATCAACCAGAGTGCACACGAACCCGCTGCCGAAGTGGGTGAAATCGAAGAACAAAATAGCGCACGAAGCGAGCACAATCAACGAGATTGTCTTTTTCAGTCGATTCGAGTTGCGCAAAGGTATCGTTTTGTTTTGCGACGCTATGGACCAGTTAGCTTTGAGAGGGGACACGCAAATTATGAAAGGCGTGCGAGTAACATTTTTAGGCCACTTGAGCAACTCAGCGGAAGAAAAGTTGACGATTAAAGGTGGCGCGAGAGCGAGAGTCGATCAATACATTCGCCAACGCGCTAAGAAATGGTCGTTCCATTGGCAAATTTTGAAAGACATGGACGTGAAGCAAAGGTACGAGTACATCGAGGAAGGGAACGCGAATAATAAATTAGTCGTGTTGCCGTCCTTACTGGAGAATTCGCCGTACACCTTAGTGGAATGTTTGGTCATGGGTATTCCAGTGGTCGCCTCGGACGTCGGTTCGGCGCGCGAGTTTATCGACGACGACGACGCCGAGAGAGTATTGTTCGTACCAACGCCGAAACCGTTGGCGGGGAAAATCAGAGACATTCTCAAGAACGGATTCGTCCCGGGGAAATCGAAAATCAAACAAGACGTGGAAAAAGACTGGACGATTTGGCAACACCACTTAGTGCACCAATCTAAGGATTCCTCGAACGCCATGTCAACTTTACAAACGTGGGAAGAACCGCTCGTTACGGTGATAGTAGTCACGTATAACAACCCTAAGTTGTTGAAACAAGCCTTGCAATCGATTTACGAACAAGAGTATACGAAAGTTGAAGTCGTGCTGATTGATGATGGTTCCACGTTACCGGAAGCGCAAGCGTATTTACGTGAGATCGACGCCGAATTCAAACGCAAAGGGTGGGTCTATTTGCAACAAGACAACAGAGGTCCCGGGGCGGCGCGTAACAACGGCGCCAAGCACGCGCGCGGCGAGTTCATAATGTTCATGGATGATGATAACTTTGCCAAACCTAGAGAAATTGCCACATTCGTGTCCGTTGCCATGCATACTAAAGCGGACGTTTTGACTTGTACGAATGAATACTTTTACGGATTAGAGTTACCCGGAAATAGACCGCCGATTGGACGATGGGTTCCGCTCGGCGCGGCTACCACCGTCGGCATGTTTCAAAATCTCTACGGAGACACGAATGCCATGATTCGACGAAAAGTCTTCCTCGATTTAGGCGGTTTCCCTGAAGATTACGGTTACGCTCTTGAAGATTGGGAGTTGTTCTCTAAATCTGTCTTGGGCGGTTATAAACTCGAATCCATTCCTTCTCCGCTGTACTGGTACCGCATTCGTGATACGTCGCACTCTCACGAAACTGCGAAATATGGGAATGCCGCGCGTACCATCCGTCCGTACCTCAGACAAATTCCTCAAAAACTCCATCACATCGTTCTTTTCGCGCAAGGCATGAAAGATTCGCACGACGTCGCTGCCGGCCAACTGGAAGAACAAAACGGCCAAATGCGCGACGTTCGTAAAATGTTGAAAACGTTAGCTACGAGTCTGAACGATTTATGCGACGATGGGTTAATTCCAACCACCGCAAAAAACCAAGTCGAAAATTCGCAATTCGCGTTAGACGAAGACGACCCGTCAATCGTCGAATCCCCATCGTACGAGCGTCTGGAAGAGAAGAATAAACGTTTCAAATCCTGGTCTCCGTTCGCGGACGGATACAACATCGATAAACGAAACGGACGCATCTCCGAATCCTCCTCGGACACTCGCGCCTTGCGCATGCAAAACCCAGACTGGAAAGATGCTCGAGGCGCGGTTCAAGAAATCCACTTGCATCAAAAAGAACCGTCCGCAGTGATCATCTCCGGTTGGTCGAAAGCCCGCGACGTCTCCGGCGCCTCCGACGGCGGCTACTCCATCTACGCGGACATCAAGTTCATCGACGGAAAAATGATGTACGGCTACTCCGTCGCCTTTGACGTCGGCACGCACACTTGGCAGTTCAAAGCTGGAGTCATCGATCCAATCGTAGCCATCGAGAGTATAACCTTATACGCCATGTTTCGTTGGCACGCCGGCACGGCTTGGTTCGACGACGTCACGGTGTCCTCCTTGAAAGAAGGTTTGTGCGATTACACTAAATTGACTTTGGAAGGGTTAGGGCCGGATAAAGGAAACGGTGGGAAAATTGGACCTGGTGGCAACAGAGACGAGTTATAACGTCTAGAAGAACAACGCCGCGAAAAGCACGCGTATTGTATGTATTTGTGTGTACCATTATTAAATTCATCGTCGCATTCGCCTCGTCGTCGTAACTCCGTTTTCTTTCCTTCTTTTCTTCTTCTTTTCCTCTCGAGGCTGCTCCTCCACAAAAAAAATTTCCATTCGAGAGAAAAAGGTCACGCTCTGTTCTGCTTTAAGACAAATGGGGAGAACGAAATCAAAAGTCCTTCTCACGACGTCGATTCTCGGTTCCTCGCTCTTAATCTTTGCCACGTTTGGGATTCTCGGCCCGAACATTCCAAACTTGACGACGGGAACGACGACGGGTTTGAAGCGTCGACATTCTTCGTTTCGAATCGGGAAGAATGCGCTGCGGGAAGATTACGAAGCCCATCATCATCATCATCATCATCATCTGAGAACGACAATAAGAGAAGATTCGGAGCAGAAAGACGAAGATATGATGGCGAATTTAGTGCCGAGTTTAGAAAAAGAGGAGGAGGAGGAGGAGGAGGAGGAAAACGTTTTAGTCGTCCCGTTCTCTTCCTCCTCCACCTCGAAAAAAGAAGAGGAGATTTTGATAAAATCGACGTCAGCGGACATGGACATCGAAACGGAGGAAGATCTGCATCCGTTCAGAGGTCGGAAACCGAGACCTCCGCCGGAGAAGTTTACGACACGAAACGAAGCGACGACGACCTCTCCGGAACACGTGCTCGATCCGAACAGGATGCAAATAATCTCTCTCGATCATCCGCGAGCGTTTCTGTATAAGCGGTTCATGACGGACGAAGAGTGCGATTTTTTGATCGATCACAGTAAAAGTCGGATGTCAAAGAGTGGCGTCGTAGACGCGGAGACGGGTGGGACCGCGAAATCGGACATTAGGACGAGCACGGGGAGTTTTGTTGGGATTGGAGCGAATGACTTGATGAAAAAGTTAGAAAAGCGAGTGGCGACGTTTTCGATGTTGCCGGTGAAGCATCAAGAGGCGACGCAGGTGTTGAGATACGAGGTTAAGCAGGAATATAGAGCGCATTACGATTATTTTTTCCACAAAGGAGGCATGGCGAACAATCGAATTGTGACGATTTTGATGTATTTGCACGAACCGGAATTTGGAGGAGAGACGGTGTTTCCAAATACGGAGGTTCCATTAGAGAGAGCGGAGAAAGGATGGGGGAAGAATTTCTCGGAGTGCGGGAATAGAGGGAGGGCAGCGGTGGTAAGAAAAGGCGACGCGTTGATATTCTGGTCCATGAAACCTGGCGGGGAATTAGATCCCGGGTCGTCGCACGCCGGGTGCCCAGTCGTGAGAGGAGAGAAGTGGACGGCGACGAAGTGGATTCACGTAAATCCAACGAACCAATGGAACCAGAACAATCACAAGGTGCACTACGCAGGGGGACCGGCGAATTCAGAAACTTGTAAAGATACGAACGCGGCGTGTCCGGGATGGGCAGAGGGTGGAGAGTGTACGGCAAATCCGGGATTCATGGTGAATTCGTGTAAGGTCTCGTGTAGGCAATGCGTAGGCGGCTGGCGGGACGGCTCGTATACGAAACCAGTGCTGAGCTGAGCTGAGCTTTATGCTTTGTTTTTGCTGTTGTACCATTGTATATTATGTTGTATAGCTACTAGTATAATTTTACATCGTTTCTATCTTCGCGCTGATTTCATCCGCGTGGTTGACAAACATTTCCCACTGTTCGCGATTAAACGCTAAACCTTTAAATCCCGGCGCCCACTCGCCGTTTTTGTTTTGGTAGTACTCGCGAACGTGTACCATCGGTTTCCCTTGATATTTTGACACCGTCACTCTCTTATTCCCTCCGATTTCGCACACCGCCTCGCTTTCCGAGTTACCCGCAGCGACGATATCGATTTTAATCTCCACATCCGCTATCTTCTCTCGTAAATTCTCAAATTGTTCCGCGTTCAAGTTCACGCCTTTCTTCCCCGGCAGCCACTGGCCGTCTTTTTGATAGTACTCTCTGAATGAAATCGTCGGTGCGCCTCTATACACTTGCACGGCTACGCGCTTCGCGTTAGAGAGTCTGCACACCTCGCCATCTACGGCGTCTTCGGCTTGTTGTTGTTGTTGTTGTTGTTGTCGTTGTTGTTGTTGTTGTTGCTGCTGCGTTCCTCCCGATTTCGCCGCCGCGGCACCTCCGCCACTCCCTTTCTCCTTGGTCACGTCCAATGCCCACGTCGGTGGCGCCTTCTTGCTATCGTGCGTCAACCTTAAATCCATCCCTCGCTTCAAGCACAAATACAACACCCGATTGACTTCCGACTTGTCCATCTTCGTCGCTTCCGATATAACTTTCGCCGTCGTCCCGTTCGCGCCGTAATCTTCTAAAGCGTCGAAAATCGTCTCCAGCGTTTGTTTCAAACTTTTCTCGGCGTCCTCGTCCTTGACCGTCTCCTCTTTTGGAAGGACACGTTCAGCGGCGGCAGAAGGAGGAGCTGCTGCTGCTTCTCGCTTCACCGCGAAAGCAGCCTCTTTTTGTGCAGCAGGAGGAGGAGGCCCTTCCCATTTACTCCTCAACAGGTCCTCCTCATCGACACCACTAACTTTCTGCTTCTTCGTCAACGGTTGTGGTGGTTGTTCTCCCGGGGAGCGGAGCACTTCTTCTTCTTCCGCGCGTTCCTTTTGCACGAACTCGTCCACGAGAGACACAATCAACGGTTTGAAATCATCAACGGGAAACCCGAGATCTTGGGCTAATCTCTCGCGAATTTGACGCTCGGAGAGGGTTTCCACATCGACCGTGCGTAAAAGTTCTCGACACTTTGCCTCCACCGCGGCGAGTTTGAAGTCAGACATGTTATGTATGTGCGCGTGTTTGCGTTTTTGATCTGTTGATTTTGAAAATGATTTCTTTTGTATCTGTGTTTTTCCCAAGGGTGCTCACTTTTCATATCTCTTCGTGTGAGAATGTAGCGGCGCGTGTCTCTCTAACTCTCTCTAAACTCTCTCTCTCTCTCGCGTGAATAGTAATAAAAAGGAAAAGTGGTAGTCGCGCTCTGCTGCGTGTGCCGCTAAGAAACGACGATTCTTTCTTCTTCTTCTTTTTGTTCTTTTTCTTTGTTGTCCGCAGGCGCCATTTTTTCTTCCTCTCCTCCTCCTCGGCGAGGCGGCAAAGGCGCTTTGTTGTTGCGGCGGTCGCGACGACGATCCCAGAAGAGATGATGATGATGATGATGGTATTTCGAGAAGGATACAAACGCGATCTCGAATTCTCTCTCCCAGGAACCGAAATCGAACGCGTTGACGGCGGTCGCTTTGACGAGCTTTTTCACGTCCGAGACGAACGAGGCGTGTTGGCGTTCGCGCTTTTGTTGTTTTCCTTCTTCTTCTTTTCCGTCTTCTTCTTCTTCTTCTTCTTCTCGAAGGTACTCGAACGCAGATAAGGCGACGCCTAACGTCGCCGCCGCGGCGCCGATAGCCGACGCTCGAAACTGCGGCGATGTTGGAAACGAGCGTAAACTCGCGGCGACGATTACGCACGCGTGTTCCTCTGCTTTCGTCCACAACCGTTTAAACTCCTTTGGCCTCGCGCCTTCGGTACCGAACGCGACGATTTCCACGTTCTTTTTCATCGCGTTTAAAAACTCATTCGCCCACATCGATCTCGTCGGTTTCGACACGCGATACTCCAACGTCGTCAAAATAACCGTCTCCATCTTCGCCATCGTCTCCTTATCGAACGTAATCGTTGATATCGGAACGCTAAAGTTGTTCTTCTTTTCCTCCTCGCACATCTCCTGCTCGTAGTCCACATCGAACTGGTCTCTTCTCTCTCTCGTTTTCAAGCTCAATCGAAAGCACGACGCGCTCAAAACTTCGTACGCCCACGCGCTCTCCGTCGTGCACTCCCCGCTCGCAAACGCTCGAACGACTTCTTCCGCGAAATCCACCGCCGCGCACGCGACGTCCACCATCGCAAACGACAACATTTGAGTTATTCTTCTTTCTGAATGACCAACACCACCACGATGAAAACGGTGATTTTCTACCTCCTCCTCCTCAAAGTCGTCGTCCTCATCCTCGTCGTCGTCGTCGAAACCAGAAGGCACCACCCCCTTCGTTAAAGACAGAAACTCTTCGTTTTTGTTCTGAAACAAAAAGAACTGTTCCGCTCGCGTTAAAACGCCTTCGACGACGGCGTCGCGAACGGTTTTCCATCGCTCCTCGCATTCGAAGTGAATCAAAGACGTTTTTTGTGTAGGATTTTGCACCGCGAATTTATCTTCGTTTTCTCGAGCGAGGAATCGCGCGAGCGTCGTCGCACACGTTTCCGTCTTTAACGTTTTCCTCTTCAGCTTCTTCGTCTTTTCTTCTTCGTCTTCTTCCGCGTTGTAAAAAGCGACTCCTTCTTCTCTCTCGAAACGTTTCATTCTTCTTTAAAACAACAACAACAACGAATTATTATATAAAATCCGCGAATGGAAATCCTTCTTTTGCCGGATATTGAGCTTCGCCCCGCGAAGAGTGCGTTCGTCGTTTCCGCGCGCGTGGTTTTGAGGTTTTTTCCGCTTATTTTAGAGGACTGTTTTCGTCACATTTTGGCGTAAAACGAATCACACGAACAACAACACACGACGACGAACAAACGCGACCATGTCGGCGAGATGTACAAAAAGAGGAGAAAGTCTTCTTCGCCGAATGATACAAACGACGACGGCGAAAACGACGGCACCGGCATCGAACGCGCGTTACTTTCGCAGCGCTTTGAGCAACAACGATATCGCCTTTACGAATGGTCGACGTGTTTACTCTTCTTTCGATTGGTTCTCTTCCTCTTCTTCTTCTTCTTCTTCTTCTGAGTCGTCGGGTGCGGCTTTTGCGGGTGCGGCGGCCACGGCGACGATGATGATGGCGTACTTTTTGCCCTCTTCCTCTTGGTCCTCCTCTTCTTCTCTGGCTCGCTGCGAAGAGGCGAAGAAGGAGGCGAAGATGTCGTCTTCTAAAGGAGGAATGCCGTTCGAAAGCGTCACGTTGTACCAATACGACGTGTGCCCGTTCTGCAACAAAGTGAAAGCGTTTCTCGATTATCACAACATCCCGTACGACGTGGTCGAGGTGAACCCGCTGACGAAAACGGAGATTAAACAGTTCGAACACGAGTGGAAGAAAGTGCCGGTGTTAGTCGTGGACGGGAAGGCGACGTATAACTCGCGCGATATTATAAATGAAGTGGACGAGCGAGTGAGAAAACATTCGGGTTTGACGAAAAGGTGGTTCGGAGAGAAGAGCAAGAAAGAGAAGGAGAAGGAAGAGGAGTGGTGCAAATGGGTGGACGATAGGTTCGTGCACGTGTTGACGCCGAATATTTATAAAACGTTTCGAGAGGCGATGGAGAGTTTCGATTACATCACGGAGAGAGGCAATTTTGGGTTTTTCGAACGGCAATCGGCGAGGATTACCGGAGCAGTGAGCATGTACGGGATTTCGAAGATGGTTTTAAAGAAAAGGCACGGGATCGAAGACGAGAGAGCGTCGTTGTTCGAGGAGACGAGGAAGTGGATGTCCGAGGGAGTTGGACAAAGCGGCGGCAAATTTTGCGGCGGGGACGCGCCGAACATCGCGGATATTTCCATGTTTGGCGTGTTCAGAGCCGTGAAGACGTTCCAAACGTTCGAGGACGTGTGTAAAGAGGTACCGGAAATGGTGCCGTGGTACGAGAGGATGCAAAAAGCAGTAGGAGAGAGTTCTAGATCGGACGGGTTGAGTAATTGAAGAAATTGGGAGGATTGTTTAAATGTATAAAAGTAATCAAACCGCAAAGGTTTGTTGTTGGATTCAGCGTAATACTATTTGAACACATAAAAGTACATTTCTGACTGCTACTACTATCTATTTTGAGTTTACACCCCTTTATTCGTTACATTCGTGGTACACATACAGCGCCTTTTGGTCTTACTACTTACTACCAATGGAGGAATCGCGGGTGTCGCTGTCCCCAATGCCAGTAGCGATGATGACCCTGTCGTCGCTGGTTACCTTCCGCTTGTGCCTGCGCTGCTCTCGCGCGCATGAGATGAGCTTGTTGGTGTTCGTGAATGGCGTTATGTTGCGTGAACCACATCATGGTTAAAATAAACGTCCACCAAAGAATATTCCCAATCGCCGTCGCGACTGAATTCGCGGCGTTCTCGTTGATGTACGCCCTGACTTGTTCGTCCGAACTCGCCGCTGTCAACGCCGCGGAAGGTTCCAATCCCGCCGCACTGACGCGTCCAGTGAGCAAAAATAATATCCTTTGGACGACGATGAGAAAGGCGACGAGAATACCTCCGACAGCGGCGCCGAACGAGGCTAAAAAGAAGGATAAATTCCTCGGCGACGACAACGCTATCCGTTTCAACGCGTGAAAAATAACAATAACGTCTCTGTGTAAAGCGTTGTGCACGCGTTCTGCGAGCGCGGTTAATCTACTCACATTGTTTCGCGACGATGAGGACGAACTCCTTCCACCTCTCCCGTCTCTCCCACCAACGGGCACGCCGTATTTATCCGTCGGTTCTCCCGTCGCCGGAGGCGCTCCGCTGGCGCATCGCACTAACGGCCATTTCGGTGGCGGTAGCGTGGTCGTATATTTCTGTTTCTGTTTCTTCTTCTCCTCCTCTCCTTTTCCTTCGTTGTTCTCGTCTGAATCGTCCTCGTTTACGTCTGAATCGTCGTTGTTGTCGTACATCCTCTTCTGAAAATACTCGCTCGCGCCGTACCCTTTCTCTTGCAACCAAGCTTCCACCCCGGCTCGAATCTGCCAATTCGGCACCACGTCCGTGCACGTCACGATTGCATTCGTCGTTGGATCCGTCGGTTGATTCCCGAACCTTTTACTTCTCAGCCATCTCGATATCGCCTCGCGTTCGTACGTGTACCCGGTTTGCAACAACACCACGGGATCCTCGAATAAATCTTGCGTGATGACGCACTTTAAATGTTCCGGAGGTTCCTCAAATTGCGTTAAATGTTTCGAGTAATACATCGACGACGAGGTGCTGGATGCAAAGCCGCTCAGGATGGTTTTCTTGACCACTCCGGCGAGACCGGCGAGGCCGAAGAATAACGCGTTTTGGTTGTTGTTGTTCGTGTTCGACGACGACATATTTTAGACGATTTCTTTCAAGATGATGAGAGACTCTATATGCTAACAAAACGGAAAAAACGCGCGACAAAAGGACACGAACCGGCGCAAAAAGAGTTCTTCCTCTCTCTTATTATTCCGCGTACTCTGTGCTCTCTCTTTCGCTCTCGTCGTCTTCAAAATCGCAAGAAAGCTCTTCGTCGTCTTTTTCTTGCGTATTTACGAGCCAAAATATTCGTTTTTTTCCAAAGTGGCAGCCCCGCTCGATTTTCTTTTTTTTTTTCTTTTCAAAGTGGCTGCCCCTTTTTGAGGTTTTTCTGCACATTTCATCCCCTCTTCACAGCATATATAAATAAATAAGAATGTCCGCAACTATGTGCACCACCGCGTCTTTTGCACCGTCGTCTTTATTGTCTAGCAGATTTTCGAACGGTACGATTTCGTTTGCGTGCCTTTTAAGCGTGAGAGCGTTTTTTTTAACGTCGCGAGACCGCGCGTTTTAGAGTTGTGTTCCGCGTGATTTGTACGCCTGGTTGTTGTGAAACACGATGTTTTTTTTCTCTCAATTGAGAAGCGCGCGATGCTGGTGAAGAGGAGGAAGCGTGCGAGAGAGAGAAAAAAGAAGGAAGCGACAAAATGAACGCGTAAATTGGATGTTTTCGCATCCAAACGCGCGCGGTTTTCATCCTCGCTCGTTTCGCGAGTGGCGGAGTAGGCGGCGATTTCGAGAAGGAATTTTTCTCGCCGCCCTTTATCCTTTTGGCGACGTCTCCGCAGGAAAGGGAGGAGGAGGCACTTTTTATGTGCGACTTTGACTGACGCGCGCTTTTCAACTTCTCTCTTTCAATAACGAACAGGTTCCAGAGCATCTGCTTTCCAAACGTCCACCACCACCACGAAAAAACCAGTGTCCGGTTTTCAATTCCACATCGAAGCCAAGCAAAACAAAGTCGCTCGAACGCTCCTCAGCCAAAAGGAACGCACGTACAACAAGGCGCGAAAGTCGGAAATCGCCACGCGCATCAAAAAAGTCCGAACGTTAGCCGAAATATTGTTACCGGCCGCGACGGAAGACAACGTCGCGGAGTTGGAGAAGTTAATCAGCGAAGCGACGAAGAGTGTCGACAAGGCGGTTTCGAAAGGCGTTTTGCATAAGAATACCGGCGCGAGACGAAAGTCGAGAATGGCGAGGTGCAAACAAGCCGTGTTGAAGGCGAATAACTTGATGACGTACAATTAATAATAACACACGCGACTACTATAGAAGAGAGAGAGAGAGAGAGAGAGAGAGAGATTTATATACATAAACTTTTAGCCCCCCAAAACGTGTAATTGGATCGTGATGTACTTGATTAACGTAGCTTTATTTTCATCGACTTCTTTTCAACTCTTTTTGGCTTCTTGAAAAAGCGTTACAAACTTTCCCCCATAAAAACAAATGGCATCTTTCGCCGAACAAAACGCGGTTCGATGCAAAGAAGCCGGGAACGTTCTGTATAAGAACGAGCGGTACGAGGAGGTGCGTTTCTTTTATTCTCTCGTGAAAATGTTGCGTTGTTTCGTTTTTTGTGCACTTTTCGCGCATCTTTCCATGAAACGCACGTTCGTTGAAAAACGCTTCAAGTCGTCGCTTTCTCGTCAAAGACGCTGACGCGAACGACGACGACGACGCTTCCTTCCTTCCTTCCTTCAAAAACTTCAGGCCATCGAAAAGTACACCGAATCTATTCAGTTCGACGGCACGAACCCGGCGGTATACACGAACCGAGCGGCGGCACATTTCAATCTCAAAAACTTTCCGCAAGCGTTGCTCGACGCGGAAACGAGCACGAGAGTGGACGAAACGTGGACGAAAGGGTACTATCGAAAAGCGAAATGTTTACACGCGATGAACGATACAAAAGAGAAAAAGAAGAACAGATTTGAAAACGTGCGAGAAGCGATCGATGTTCTCCGGATTGGCACGCGATACGACGCGACCAACGCGCAAGCGAACGCGTTCTTGAGAGCGTTGGAACTCGAAAGTCTTTCGCTCGCGAAGGATTGTTTCGAGATGAAAGCGAGAGCGAAGGAGATGTTTCGGGAGGGGAAGTTTGAAGAAGCTGTTGAGATGTACGGAGAGGCGCTGAGAGACGAGGAGACGAGGAGAGGTAAGGAGAAAGGAAAATCCGTTCTGGGCGAGAGTAACGGTGGTAGTAGCAGTGGTAGTCTTCGCGCGACGTTGTTTTTAAATCGGGCGGAGTGTTATCGACAGATGGGTAAGATGCGAGAGTGCGAAAGAGATTGCGAGGAAGCTTTGCAATTGCAACCGAAAAACGAGAAAGGTCTGTTGAGAAGAGCGTTGTGTAGGGAGTATTTCGAGAGATTCGAGGAGGCTTTGGAGGATTTCGAGACGGTGAAACGGGTATCGCCTTCCAGTCTTCTCGCGAGCTCCGGAATCGAGAGGTGCAAGAGGATGCAAAAGGTCATCAATAATGACGGGTAATAGAGTACAGTAGTATCGTATAATTTTTAGTAATAATAATATTAGTTGAAATACAAATGTTTCTTTAGTCATATAAAGTATACTTTCTAATGTAAAGTTGCGTGAAAGAATGTCGGGGTCTATTTCTTTTCCTTCTCGTCGGCGTCTTCCTTCTTCTCTTCCTTCTTTCCGCCACCAGCGACGCTACGGAGTCTCTCCAACGCCGACGGTTTCTTCTCCACCGTCGCCGGTTTTTGGGGAGCATCTTGTTCTTTATTCGAGGCTTCTGGCGGCGCCTCAGGTTTTGAAGTGGGGGCTCCAGTTCTCTTCGCCGCCTCGTTGGCGGCTTTCTGCTCCTCCAATTTCTGCTGCGCCTTGATCTTCTCAACTAACGAAAGCTTCTTCGGATTTCCTCCACCGTCTCCTTCTTCTTTCGTCTCTGCTTCAGATCTCTGTTTTTTCAGGCGCTCCATGATATTCGCAGCGCCTCTGTCTTTCTGAAAAGCGGCTTTCAACGCCGCTCTCGTTCGAATCTTCCTCTCCGTGTCGTTCTCCGCGACGTTGAATCCAAGGCGTCGCATCACCCAGCCGTAAAACATAACGACAAGCGATCTGGATTTGGAACCTTCCGTGGCTAATGGGACAACTTTCGAGACGACTTTGTTCGGTCCATCGTCCGCGGTTAAACGAATTCTCATCAAGTTATCCGCAACTTGAGGAATGACACCTTTTCGAATCAACGAAAACAATCCAGACGGTTTCAAGGATCCCAACATGTTGACGCCTTGTACAGACTTTTGCCGCTGTCTCGCGCGATCGAGTAAATCATTCACTCTTTTTAAAATGTCAACCGCGTGTACTCTGGTAAACGGCGCTGGTAAATGTCTCTCAACGATCCATTGCGCCTGGATGTCCACGCCAGATTCGTTCAACTCCGTGAACTCTTCATCCATGGTTTCTGGATTCACATACTCCGTTCGGTACTTTTCCAAAACCTCCTCCTCGACCGGTAACTGTTGCAAGTAGTCTCTTTGATGCTTATCGAGGACATTCTTACTAGCTTCTTTTAGTTGCGAGTTGACGAATTTCGATCGAGCCTCCGCGCGGAGTTCTTCAGGGGTCAATATGTCCCGTTTAGAACCCAGCGTCATTCGTCGGTACAACGAAGGGCCTTTCTCCAACGATTTTTGTTTTTCCGCTTTTGTCGATATCTTCTTCGATAAACGTTTATCCAGTTGCGCCAACTTATCCGCCGTCGTATTTTTGCTTTCTTTGCCGCCTTTGAAACCTTTATCCATGTCGCCAAAGAAAACGCCGACGATGCCTTTGTTGCTTTTCGCAGATTTGACGACAAACGGAGTAACCTCCATGAAGATGTAAATGAGGAAGATCGTCAAGCCTCCTAAAATGAGAACTGCGTTGAACCAGGACAGAAAATCGTCGAATCTCTTCGAGGCTTTTTCGGTTAGAAAAATCAAACCGGAGAAGATGTTCACGAAGGAGATGAAAATAGCCGCAGACTCTAAACGGTCCAGACGTTTGGATTCCTGAGGGTCCGCGAAGAAGTGAATGGTCATCGCGATGAAAATAGTCATCATACAACCCAAAGATTGACCTAGTTGACTCATCGTTGTTCCTTGCGAGAACAACATGGTACTGCCGACAACGCCGAGTTGGCGAAGCAAGACTAAGATCTTGTATCTGTACCACGCCGGGCGATAACCCACGTACAAAAACCCGAACGTCTTGACCGTATCCGGGCGATTCAACTTGTCCCGAATTCGATACAGCGTGAAGTAAAACGTCAAGATGATACCAAAGGGGTACATGCACACCAACACTAACGCGATAGGAAAGTACTGCGTCCAGGGATTTTTCATGTTCCCCCAGTCGTAACACTGTATGCTCGGTTCAGCTTCCAAATACGAGATTCCATTCGCCGGGTTTTTCACGCAATCGAAATATTCAAGCGTCGCTCTCGAGAGAAAGATGTAAGAAATATCCATCAAAGTGAGCATGATGCGAATAAACATCCTCGCAGTTGATCGGATGTGATCACCAACGGAGAACTCTTCCAATTGTATTTTCTTATCTGTGATCATCTTCTTCGCCCTTTCCTTCATCCTCTGCACTTTACCTCTGCGGTTGCCTTCGTCGTCCACATCGCGAGTATCGTACGCGAACCACGAGTCAAACGAACCCGCGAGAAGCATTCTGATGAGCACTTGACCGATGATAAACTTCAGCAAGGTGATCAACACGAACGTCGCTCCAAAAAAGAGCGGCGAGAGCACGACGACAAAATACCGCAAGAAGAAATCAAACTTCGGAATGTGACATTCCGGTTGCAGCAACTGAATGTCAAACGTGAAAATCGCAAAGTACTTGTACAAGTTTTGAATAATCGGAGGCCACTTGAAGTCCAAATCCGATAACACGGCGGTTATTTGGACGAACACGAACAAGAGCGAAATCGCTTTGAATCTTCTCAATAACTTGACGAGGATCGGCAACAACATGATGAAACCAACCAACATCAGGAAAAGAATTAAATACGATTCCCACTTCGTGTCTGGACACATGTTGCATTGCTGCTTCAAGCGGTAGTAATTGTTACTGCACTGCGCGCAACCCTTCTCTTCGTATCCTTCCGTGCACTGGATAGTCCACGGGTAGACGTCCGCCAAAATCTGATCGTCAGTCGCGTTCCCCGGGCATGCTTGTTCAGGCGTGCACTCACGAATTGTTAATTCAGTCCCTAGCGCTGCGTCTGGAATATCGACGAAATATCCAAACTCGGCTTCTGGAACGATTAAACCTCTTTCTGTGCACCTACTCCCCAAAGGCGGGCAAACCTTGCAAATGCTGTCAAAGTCGCTCGTTTGGTCGTCGATGACGGTGAGCAGATTCCCGTACGTTCCAACGTCGCACAAACACTCCGTGAGAGCAATGGCACCACCTTCCGTGGTCGATCTCGATGGACACGCGGTGCACGCTCTCTTACCTTCAAAAGGTTGATACGAGGTCACTCCGCATGATTCGCACTTCTCTGAGCCAGTTTTCCCGGCGAAAGTACCGGCGGCACAAGGCGAACACGAGATCATGTCAAACAACTGCGCGTATTCACCAAAGCCACACGGTGTACACTGCGTTTCCAAAGAGTTCTTAGTGTGTCCAGGAGCGCACATGGTAGAAAATGTGACTTCAATTATTTGAGCGTTGTCGTCGCCACCTCTATAATTTTCTTGTTGCGAGACAGCAAACTTGAGTGTCTCCATCGGGCCTCTCCAATACTCCTTCGCGCGATAATAGAGCGTCGCGGAAAATCCCGTCTCTTTGTTCCCACCCATTGAGACGACGTTTATAGACCCGTAAAGGTCACTCAAGTCCGTACCCATGGTCAGATCGCCGGTTTGCACGCCCTGTATGAGATGCGTTACCGTTCCTTGGATGGCGTCTGCGTTTATCAACGTGATGAAAAGTCTATCCGTGTCCTCATCCGCGGCTTTAATCTTGAACTCTTGCCATTGCTTTGCGTACTCCTCAAAACTGAGCTCTTCCTTCGTCGTGCCGACGACTTCGGTCACGGTCATTGGCGCCGTAAACATTGGATTGGAGGTTTTCAAAACCTCTACGCCATCCGCGTCTTTGCCGTACACGCCGAGCTCGGACCCGTCGTCTACCTGCGAAATGACAACACTTATGAGCACTGTGGCAGTTTCGTAGTTGAAACCTGTGACGATGCCATCTTTGACCCCGATGCGCATCCAAAGTTCTTCATCTACACCGCCTCGGTCCTTCGTCGGTTCATAAGTAAAATACGCGCTTAGCTCTGTACCAGCCTCCAAAACTTTCTTCGTGCACGTTTGCCAAAAGTTGTTCTCTTCGAAAATTTTTCCTTCGGGGTCGGGTTCACAATCGCACGTGTACATGGTCAACTCGTTCACAGTTACCTGCTCTCCGGAATGTTCCTGCGCGCAAACGTTGCCTTCACACTGGCCGTTGTCCCCCCCTTCGTCCCAACAATGCCACTTGATTCTCCCGTGCTCAACTGTTTCGTAGCCATCCACATCTGTGACGGCGTCGTAAAAAGAGTTTTGCGCCGTGTACACTCTCAACATCGATTCGGTAATGCTTGCGTCTTCACCGTTCTTGTCTTTACCGGAATGAGGTAAATCCGCCGCGACCGCGCGCTTTACCGAGAAGTCCGTCTTCGTATCCTCCACAACATTCGCCGTCGTGGACACTTCGTTCGTGACGAGTTCCTTCACACCCGTGATGGATGGTAAGAACGTCTTTTCGGCGACGGTGATCTTCACCCGTCTCGAGGCCGAATTGACGCCTCTCGTCCCGGCGGGCAAACCCGTCGGCGGATCCAACCCCTCGTGTCCGCCCGCTTCCACGTCGTTAACCGCGTACTCGAACGTATCGGACAATCCGCTGTTATTTCCGTACGGGATATATACAAACGCGCCGGCATCTTCGCCACACAATTGGGCGCCTTTACCATTGTTGGCTGTGTAGTCGCACGACAACCTTACTTCTCCGTACGTCGGCAGCTTGGTGATCACGTATTGTAAATAATCCTGGTCGGCATCCAAGTCTCCATACGCGTACCCCGAGGCGCAGTTGACGAAACCATCTGCGGACACTCCCACATTCGATGCATCGATGCAATTCAAATTGCCTCTCAAGATATACGTGTTGTAGTCCCCGGATGTCCCGGACTCGGTCGGTAACGCGTATGCCGTCGCGGTTTGGAACGATTCAAACGTATACCCTTGCCATCCGCTGTTCGTTCCGGTTGGCGTCAACTTATTCGGTCTCACTTGTTGTCCAAATGTTAAATCTTCAACATCATCGGGCCAACTCGCCGGATCGTTTCTCGGCTCGATGTAAATTCTTCCCGTCGACACCTCCGTGTCTTGCGACAGCATCTCACCGTTAGCATCATACACCGTCTTTGTCACACGAAACGAAAACAGAGACAAATCGGTTTTACTCTCAGAAAATTTGTGCGTATCCGGCGTAAACGATAAAACCCCGCCTTCGCTCAAAGACGCTTGCGCCACTTCCCCAACCTTCAACGTCCTGTCCGGCGGGCAAATCAATTCGTACGTCAGCGTGTTCCCTTCCGCTTCCCACTCGTTGTTCGTCGGTTTCAACGTCGTCGTCATCACCGTATCTTCAACCGCGCAAAAATAGTTTTTCAAATCCCCCAACCCTTCTTCTTTGAAAAAAGTGTCCGGATCAGAATTGCAAAAGTAAAACTCGCACGTGGCCGCTTCCAACACGCCGCCCACGCACGTGGTTTTCCCGGAAACCGTATACCCTTTGTCACACGTCGGCTGACACGTCTTGCCCGCGTCTAAAACGTTCGCACACGTTCCAACTGCACCGTTTAATGGTGCTGCGCTCGCGTCGCACGGCGTCGCCTCCGCCACCGTGGCTTCCGTTTCCGTGCCTGAAGTTTGTGCTCCAACAAACAAGAAATTCCCAAAATTATTTTCTTTTGTCGTCGCGCTTTTGCTTCTTTGCGGGAAGCTGCTGGACAAAAACACCGCGAACAACGCGCACACGACGAAAAGCGTTCGCAGCGCGCGTCCTCCGCGGTTTTCGCTTCTGAAACTCTCTCTCGACGAAGAAGAAGTCCTCGTGACTTTGTTTCTCATCGTCGTCATCATTTTTTTAACCTCTCTTTAAAGAACCGGCGGTTTGAATACAAAGACGACGGGGCTTCCTTCACCCTCGAGCGTTTGCAAACGGTCTTTATGCGCAAAAGAAGATCTCACCGACAACGAACACACGAGAGGAAGAGAAAAAGACCCCGCGAATGACTTCTCTACGACGCGAAAGTCTTCTCTTTTTCCAAAGAATATTATACGAGAGCGTGAACGACAAAACGAGAGCGTTGATGATGCGCTCGTCGCGGTGCGTGCTCTTTTGGCGATCAATTCCTTTCAGGTGTCGACCGACCTTTTTTGCTTCTGGCAGATTTTTTTTCTTAAACCCTAAACTCTATTATGAACGCCTCTTTCTATCACTCTGGGGCAAAAACAGGAAACGTCGATACTACGCGGAGGCTTCCGCGGCGTTCACGCGAGCGAGCACAAAAGCATTTTAGTGAACGAGAATACACGGAGGAATACTACTAGCTACGAATACTCTCGTTTCTTTCAAAATGTTACGTATTATTACGACGACTCTAAGAGATCTCGAGGTAGCCTAAGATCGCCAACGTCCGCCTTTTCGCCTCTAACTTGGCGGCGACTAAACCGGTCAGTCGATCGAACTCTTCGCGATTGTCCGTTTCCGTGGCCAACGCTAAATCTCGTTCGAACGCGGCGTCTTGCAACTCGCAGTTCTTTAAAAACTTTTGCAACTCCAAGACGACGTCGTCGACGCTGGCGTCGAGTCGTTCCGCGATTTCTCGACACGCCGCTTTGCCGTCGAACGTTTCGTCCGGGTTTAACGTCATCATTTCGTCCAAAGCGCGTTTGGACGGCGAATCCGCTTCCAGTTGCAAAAGTGTTTGCGTGAGTAATTGAATGATATTTTCTAGAGTTTTCAGAACGTTCTCGTCTTCGCCTTGGTTTTTACACGCGGTGAGGACAACGTACGCTTGACCGAGCACTCCGTTTGTAATTTTTCCAATCAGCGCTAACCTCTTACACTCGGGGACAATTTTGTCCCACGTGCCTAAGGAAACGAGCTGGTTGAACGTTTCTGCGTCCATCGCGGTCGGTTCTGCCGCAGTTGGGCCTATTTTATTACTTTTATTGTTACCATCATCATCGACATCATCAGCTTTTGCTGCTTTCGTAAATGCAGCCGTCCTTTTTCTGCGTCTCGTTCGTAATGTTCTTCTTCTCTCCCGAGACGACGGCAGTAACACGCCACCTCTTCCTTTTCCTCCTTTTCCTCCTCCTCCAGTCGTCGTCGTCGTCGTCCTCTTGCAAAAAAGCACTGTATTCGTTTTCATCAAAGTCGTCGTCGTATTGCTCATTTATAGTTGTATATCTGCTTCCTTTTCTGAGGTTAATTTGTCCTTCTTTTCGAGGAGCTCGTTTGCAAGGAAAAAAAATATCTAAAACACTCTGGATAAAAAAAAGCGCACATTTAACATCACACATAAGCTTTACCATAAAAATGAAGAAGAAAAGAAAGTTAAAGACGAGGACGACGAATACTACGAATACTAAGGGTGGTGGTGGTGGTTACGGTCGCGGAGGTGTTCTCGTCGTGGGACGTTTTTCGCTGCGCGACACGCGCGCGAGACGACAGGAATCATCATCATCATCATCATCATCATCATCATCGAAGACAAAAATACAGTTAAAGAAGATGGGACAGAAAAAAGGAGGTTTATTGTCATCTTTGCGGGACCGTCGTCGTCGTCGAAAGGAGGAGGAAGAGAATGAGGAGAAGGAGAAGGAACGAGACGAGTTTAACGTTCCTATTTTTGGAGGGAAACCGAGAATTTTTGAGCAGCGCGGCGGGTTTGATGGCATTCGTAAACTCCTACTCAGTGAGGAGGAGAAGGACAAAAAGCATCAGCGGGAGCAAAAGGTAACAACGAAGGAAGAAGAAGAAGAAGACAAAGGCAAAGAGGCTGAAAAGAAGGACGACGATTCAGACGTGAATACTACTAACACGAACGATGATGAGAATCACTCGGACGTGTTCATCGCGTACGAAAAGCACCTCACGAAATCTCAGCAACATCAAGCTCGGTTACGAAGACAATCCGAAGCGAGCGCGAACGCCTACCGACCGGGGTTGCGCAATCGAGGCGAGGATCTGTTGCCGATCACCGCGCAGAAGGCGAAAGAGATGGAGTTTCGCGAAGCCGAGTGGTTGAAATTGTATCCAGTACCGGTGACGAGGTTTACGGAGAAACGGTCGAACGATGGTCACAGGAGACCGGCGGTGATTTTGGAGTCCATCATTAGCAAAGATTATAAGCGGATTAAAACGGAATCGAGGTTTAAGCGGTTGACGAGGTTAGTCGAAGGGATTAACGTCGCTCGATGGGGATTCGAAGGCATCGAGGACGAGGAGGAAGTGAGGATTACCAAAGAGTTTTACGATTTGTCGCAGTATTACGAAACGAAGAAATCGAGGAAGGAGAAGAAGAGACGGCTGAAAGAGTTGGAGAGAAAGAAAAGGAAGGAGGAGAAGAGGCGTAACTTTGTGCCGAAAACGATCGTCCCGAGACGGTTGGCCGCGGTGATGGATTTTCGAAAACCGAAAGCGAGAACGCATCCCATACGCTTTTTGAAGAAAGATACAAACGAGGAAAAAGAAGAAGAAGAAGAAGGTGAAGGTGTTCAAATGGAAGCGGAGGCCGTATCGTCTCCTTCTTACTCGTTCACGGATGTCCTCGACACCATTCACGATTGGGTAGGCTCGAATTTGCTGAACCTTCGCGAGACGTGTCAAAATATAAACGCGAGGAAACAGGAACACATTATGGATCACATCGACGCGATAAGTACCATGCACATGCCCAAAGCCATCAGCGCACAAAAAGACATTTACAGAGACTTTTTGAGATCTCTGGATGTGTCCGTCGTACCCGCGCACGGGACTATAAAAATGTATCAGAACTTGTTCGCCGATGCGAAACGTCGCGTACAAAATCTCGTTTCGGACACGAAAGTACGAGACGAGTGGTTTCTTACGGGCGCCACAAATTTGCGTCGTGGTCGAGTGCAACAACAAAAACAAGTAGAAGTTACTCTTCCATGCGAAGATGAAGATGACGACGACGATCACGAAAGGTGCATCGTTCGTACGCTCGTTAAAGAAGCCATCGAACGCGTCGTCGAGTCGAGCGAAGCTCTCGTCCATCGCATCACACCGTTTCCAAGAACAGAACTCGCCACGAATGCCTCAGATTTAATTTGGGATGCGAGCACGTTTGAAAGCTACGCTAAGAGAACGTCGCTTTCGCCATCTTTCCCTACTGCTGCTGTTGCCGTCGTCGTGAAACCAAAAGTCACGTGGTTGGCGAAATCCAAGCGAAGCGGTCCGCGAACGCCGGGCGAACGCGGCTGGTTCCGATCCGGAAACGCCTTCGAAAACGGTTCTCAAGATGCTCAGCAAAGATGGCGACATCCGAATCCAGAGATAGAATCACGACCGCGCGAATCGTACGACGATTATTTCTCCTCCGATAGTAGCACTAGTAGTAGCGAATCGGACTCGGAAGATATTTTCTTTCGCGACGTGCAGCGAAAGCGAGCTCCGCCGCCTCCTCTTGCGCAGCAGCAATCGAAGAAGAAAAACGTCATCCCGAAAATCTGGAAAGGGCGACAACTCGCCATTCAAAAGTTTGGTCACGATGAGAAACGGATGTGGCGCGATAAAATCGGCGAGTTTCTTCGTAAATCGCGTAAAACTCTCGGTCATAGACCTTTGGACGTCTCCTGGGGCGGTTCAGTCCTCGATTCGGTCATCGGCGCGAATTTAACGCAAAACGTGACGGACGTTTTATCATCAACAGCGATGTTAAATTTGATGGCCAAGTTTCCAGTGACGGAGGAAACGCAAAGCAAGCATTTAGAACGCGTCGAGAGAGCGGTAAGAGTGAAGGATTTGGTGAAAAATGTCATCAATTCGGTAGTTGAAAAAGACAGGGAGAGGTATGAGAAGGAATGCGCGCAAGCGGCGAGCGAGGTTGTACGAAATGCAATTGATCGCATTGTTTCGAGAGAAACCGGGAGAGATAATATTGCTCAGGATGAGGATGTAGAAATGCGAGATGCTTTAGATATAGAAACTGAAATGGGAGCAGCAGCCGTGGCGGAAGTGATTGAGCGCATGCAGATTGACGATAAAGATGACATCGAGCAACCTTCCTTCTTCCTTTGTCGCGGTGTTCCGAAGATCGACTCGTCCTCGTTTGAGCTCGATAGGACATCACTTGATGAAAATACAGACCTTCACGAGTCTTCAGTTATTGTCGAGTTACCTGTCATGTCTCCGTTAGAGCAACTGTATTACAGCGAGCGACAAATGTGGAACGATTTTTCGAAAACGCCGTTGACGAAGCGCAGATTTAGCGAGAAAGAGGCGTGGATCGAATGTTCGAACGAGGATTGCGGTAAGTGGCGACGGATACCAAAAGCGTTAGCAGATTCATTACTTACTCACAACACGACGTCGGAGAACGTAGAAGCAGCGGATTACTTGAACTGGACCTGCTCTCGAAGTTTCGATAAAAGACACAACGGGTGCGATAAGCCGCAGGAGATGTTGAACGACGATATCGACGAAATCGTCCGGGAAGCGGAAATTTTGCGCAAAGAAGACGAAGAGCAGAAAGCAAAAGAAAAGAAAATGCGCGAAAACAAAGCAAAACTGAGAGAAGAGAGAGAAGCGTCGAAGCAACAAGCAGCCTCGAGGGCAGAATTGAACCGACGCGAGCGACGAGCAAAGACAGATAAATTGAAAGCGCTCGCGCAAGCTGCTCGAGATCGTCAAGACTTCATTTGCGACAACGATCCTACCGAGAATGAAATTATAGTGCGCGACTGCGTAGATTGGCACCGCGTTTTGCACGAAGCCTCAATCGACGATATCATCGAGTGCATTCGATGTCGCGGCATGCACTCCATGCTCGCGCATAGAATCAAGAAAATTCTTCGGCGTGTGCTCGACGAACGCGGCGTTTTGTCGCTCGAATTCCTTCGTGAAGCCTCCACAGAAGAAGCAAAGGCGTATCTCAACGAGATAGAAGGCATGGGCGCAAAGACTTCGGCGTGCGTAAACTTACTCTCGTTGGAAAATAGAGACTTCCCTGTAGATGTCAACGTCGGACGAATCATGGCGCGCCTAGGATGGGTTCCGCTCGAAGACGATTTCAAGCTCGAACTTCTCGAGCAGTACGCCCCAGAAGAATCAGTGTACGAATTTTTGAGCGAAAGATTGAACACGTTCGACGTGACGATGTTGTACGAGCTGCATTATCACATGATTACGCTTGGGAAGGTGTTTTGCGCGAAGCGCGATCCGAATTGCGCGAGTTGTCCAATGAACTCCGACTGCGAATACGCCAAGTGTGGTGGTAAACGAAGGAATAATAAGATGAACAACGTCGGAGTATACACGCCTGCACCGAACGTCAACAACGCAGAACCTCCAACGCCGCCGAAAGAAGTAGTAACGATTGATCTTACGAAGGAACAAACGAGAACGCAACCGATCGAAGATATCGAAGATATCGGCTTGGCGTCGCCGTCGGAGGGTTCGTCGCCGAAGATGCCGTTGACGCCAACGGCGACGAATAATAACGTCATTGGAAAACGGTTTCCATCGAATTCGAGCATAGAATCACCGTCTAGTCTAGATGGATTCAACAGCCCTACGGAATCGTCTGATAATCTTGCGGCGGATGTTCTCACAGTTGAAGAATTCGTTGAGCGTGCAAAAGCGCAGAAGCACCAGCAGCAAAATGAGAAGGATTTTTCCGAAGCAACAGCAGCATCGGTAGAAGATGCGTCTCCTCTGCATGTAGAACCATCACATACTGCGCCCCTTGCTCCTTTCTCTCTACAAAACGACGCGTTCGCAAACAACGTCGCGGAAACGATGGATTCAATCGTCGCCGCCGGGAAGATCTGGACAGATTTAGGTAAACCCGCCGGCAAGAAGGCCATGCGCGTTCTTTTACTCCTTTCCTCGGAGGATGATTCCGACGACGACAATGTCGAAGAAAACAAAAGCGCCGTGGCAGCGATGATCATGCGGCGATTTAAAGCGTTGTCAAAAATCTGCCACCCGGACAAAAATCGAAACGATCTCGAGAGAGCGTCCGCCGCGTTTGGCATTTTAGCCGAGGCGAAAACAAAGGCGATGGAAGCGGTTGCTGAAGTCGACGAGAGAGCGCTGAAAGATGATGCGGCGTTTGAAAGCGAAGCCGAAGACGAAGTTTTGAGGGAAGTCGAGGATCCTCGGTTCGCAAAGTTCAATGCAGCAACTGCCGCCAAGACGACAACCGCCGAGGAGGAGGAGGAGGCGTTTTTAACCCCTAATCGACACAATCAACTCGCGGATTTATCCTCGTTCACAAAAGCGCAGTTTCGTTCAGAGGTACAAGGGTGGCGAGTGCCAGATGAATGCGTTCCGGCGGAACTTTTGCATTCGCTCTCGCCACATCCAACGTCTATAATCGGCGAATGCGACGCAACGCGGCGGTATTGCGTCATCGCAGCTCCGAGAGAGGCGAGCGATTTTGAACGCGTCTATAAAATATCAACGTCGTCCGAAGAGGAGCACGAACAAAATAACCACGATAACGACGACAACGACGACGATATCGTCATGGAAGATGCAAAGACGAACATCAGCAAAGAGAATGATGAAGAGGATATCATCATTACCACTCCTCCTCCTCCTCCTGCTCCTTCTCATCTTTCTCCTCCCTCTGAGCCTTCTTCAATAAAATGCGTCTTCTTCGTCACCGCCTTGTGCGCCTGTAAACGCAGCTTCCCGCTGCACGGCACGTACTTTCAAGTGAATGAAGTCTTTCTCGACCTTCGTTCGGCGGCAAAACCTGTGAGTGTCGACATTGAAACTCTCAAAACGTCGCCGAAAATAGTCACTCTACTCGGCGCGTCCATCGGTTCGGTCACGCGAGGGATGACGAGGACGGAAGTCACGCGTTTGTTTAATCACCAAGTCTTGTGCGTTCGGGCATGGGAGCGCCGTACCGGATATCCGCGCGAGTTGCCAAAATGGATATGTCCTGTCGTTCCAGTCGCTTCGACCGGGCAAGAATTCACTGAATTTGACTTTCCGAGTCCTTTGCTGCACCCAGAAAAAAGTGCAGCCGCGATGGCGAGTAAAGCGCCAAAACTCGGCAGACCAAAGAAAAAACGTCCGGCGGAGACGATATCAATCGCCATCAATCAAGAACCGACGCCGCCGGAAACGCCTTTCAATAACGATATCTTTCGTTCGTACTTGAAACGTAAATCTGTCGAGAAAGAACAACAGAAGAACAATAACCGGGCGAGCGCAAAGAAAACGAAGAAGAGCGAGAAGGACGGCGATGGAAACAACAGCGAGCAAAAAAGAGCAAAGAAGAAATTCACCTTCCCAATCATACGTTCGAGTCAAAAATGCGGCAAATGCAAGACGTGCTTGAACCCGCAAATGCGCAAAGCGTGCTTGACGAGGCGAGCAGAAATGACGACAACGGGAGGAATGAAAAGACACGAGTCGTCGTCGCCGTTGTCGTCGCCGCTGGCAGCACCGCCATCAACGCCGGTAACAGCGATGGTAGCCACAACAATCGACGCCTTCGTCATTCGTTCGAAAGATTACGAAATCGTAGATTGATAATAGATTACAAAAACGCCCGCGCGCTCCCTCGAGCGAGGGCAAGAAACGTCAGAAAATCTTGCCTCCTCCCGCTAAAAGATTTTGCCTAAATTACCGTTCCCCCAATTACTCTTCCCCCGATTGTGCCCTCCATCGTCAAAACCATCCGCAGAAAGAACGTTATCGTTCAATTGCAACGCGTCCACGTACTTCCACTTCCCATCTTTATCCTTTCGATACCTCGCTCGCTCGGCGAGCGTTTTCGCCTTGGCCCTCGATTTCTTCGCCCTCTTCTCTCCCGCGTCGAACGCGCACTCGTACGAAACAAACGCCTCTTCACCACCACTCTCATTTTCGCCATTACTCCCTTTCTTCATGATTTTCAAGCTCAAAAACCGAATCTTCTTCGCCGTCGCCTTCGCGTCTGACTCGAGCGTCCTCCGCGCGTTTTCCGCATCCGTCTCGTCTCTCTTGGTAAAATCTGGCGAATCCTCGTGCGTACTCTCGACGATAAACTCCGGTTTATTTTCCTTATAGCTCGTAAATCTCGCGCGAACGATCATTTCTGGCGTCGTCTCTCGCGTTATCCCGTTCTCGTGCACGCGTTGGCAGCAGTTTTCGTACGTCTCGTTGCTGTTGCAGGCGCACAGTCGCACCGCATCCCCCGACGCATCGTCCTCGCCGACGGCTTCCCCGTTCGTGTCCTTTTCCTCCTCCTTCTCGAACTTTTCCGCGAGTAAACCTTTCCTCGCTCTGACGACGACGCCAGCGCGTGAACCACAAGTGCCACCCTTTTTCCTCCTTTCGACGACGTACGAATGCGCGGAGGATCGAACGCAGGCAGAGACGTTTTGCATCGTAAACGTGGTACCTTTTTCTCTTTTCCCTTACGACGGGGAAAACTTTTGTGGCGGCTTCGTCATTAAATTTGCACGCATTGAATACACAAAATGAGTGCGAGGACACCACAATTCGCCACTTTCACCGCGCCGAACACCGCAACGGCTTCTTTTCACACCCCTCGAAGATATTCTTCGCCTTTTGTGCGCGGGAGGAAAAGGGGAGGAGTCTCATCGCGCGCTGAAAAGACACGTTGGAACATTCGAGCGATGCAACAGACGGATTCAATCGACGCCTCGTTCGAGCGTCGTTTGCATGGCGCAGATGGAAAAGGAAAAGGAGAAGATGACGACGACGATGACGAAGAAGAAAGCAAACAACAGATGCAACTCGTGCTCTCGAAACTAAAAGTCCCGGACTTAAAGAGCGAACTGGAGAAGCGGAAGTTGAAGAAAACTGGGAAGAAACAAGAGCTCGTGGACCGGTTGGTGGTGGCGTTGGAGAGGGAGAGGAAAAGCCTCGCGACGACGAAGAAGATGATGTTGGCAAAAGAGAAAGAAGTGACTGTAGGGGATGAGGAGAGTGATACTACCAGTAGTAGTAGTAGTCGAGAGAAGAAGAACGAGAGCGACGAAAGAGAAGACGACGATTCAGACGACGACGGAGAAGAAGATATGACAACCGCGACGACGGCCGCGACTTCGCCTCCGGCGGGAGTGCAACACGCGAAAGTGCGCAGGCGCGTCGTGAGAAGAGGTGGCGGGATCTCCGACGCGACCGCGTCTTCGTCGTCTTCTTCGAAAAAAGGAGTGAAAAAGAAGAGCAGCGCGGTGAAAAGAGGTTCTACAGCAGTCAACGGGAACGCCAAAAATGACGGTTCGTCGGTGACCGCGATGATGCCTTCATCGTCTTTTTCGTCGTCGTCGTCTTCGCACATTATCGCGCCGAAATATAATCCGTCGCGAGAGGCGAGAGAAAAGCAAAACGAAATGGAATTCGTGGCGGATTTTGAAAAGGCGTTCAAGACGTTGAGAGAGCGGTTAAAGTTGGAACGGCTGAAAGCGTCCTCGGATCCAGAGACGAAGTTGGCGAGGATGTTCGAGGAGAATAAAATGGAGGAAGATAATAGTAATAGCAGCAGCAGCAGCAGCAATAGTGATAGCAGCAAAACAAACGAGGAGAAAGCGAGCGACCGTTTGCGTCGATTATTCACGGAGAGAAGGCAAAGAGGCATGAGAGCGGTGAAACGGTCGTTCAACGAAGGCGAAGACGCGGCGAAGCTGGGCGCTATGACGACCATGGCAGCAAGCATAGTTGACGTCGAGAAGACGCGGTTAGGAGCATCATCGTCGTCGTCAGAGGACGAAGGCGGATTAGCTGAGATGATGAGCGAACTGGATGTGCGAGAGGCGCTCGATGGAATCGGCTACGCGTTGGAAATGAACAACCGTGTTTTGGAAGGCTACAACGACAGCACCCACGGATTAGCGAACAATTCTATTGATCCGTTCAAGTTGATTATCGGTGAATACGTCGTCCACCGAAAATACGGCATTGGGAAGTTTTTAGGTATGCGTTCGATCAACCACGAAGACGAGGAGACCGGAAGAAACGAAGGCACGAGGAAAGTGTTCTTGTTCATTCAGTTCGCGGATGATACCGCAAAAATTGAACCGAAGAAAGCGTCCATGCAATTGTATAGATACGCCAGTCCCGGCGCGCAAGTAAAACCGCCGAGACTTTCAAAGCTGTACGATAAACTCGGGTCGTGGGAAGCGAAAGAAGCGCAGATGCAAAAACAGATTCGCGATTTAGTCGTGCACCAAATGTGCGTGTATTTACAACGATTACAGTGCGTCCGAGCACCGTATAGAATATCGAAACCGGATGAAGAGGCAAAATTTGCTGAAGGGTTTCGTTTTGAGCTCACTCCCGACCAAAAGATGGCTATCGAGGATATCAACGAGGACATGACTCGAGACACTCCCATGGATAGAATCATCGTCGGCGATGTCGGTTTTGGTAAGACAGAAGTCGCTTTCAGAGCCATATCTCGAGCGTGCTTTTCCGGCAAGAATTCGTTTATTCTCGCGCCAACGACGGTTCTGGCGAAACAGCACGCCGCGAACGTCGCTGCGCGATTTCGACACTTGGGTGTAGAAGTCAATCTTCTCACGAGGCACGTCAAGACAAAAGATCAAAAAGAAATTTTAGAGAAGTTTAGCCAAAAGGACTCAGAAAGAGCACAAATCATCGTCGGTACGCACGGTTTGTTGAACTTATCGACGGAAGTCTACGACAACTTGGATCTGTTGATCATTGACGAAGAGCAAAGGTTCGGGGTGAGGCACAAAGACCAAATTTCCGCGTTGAAAGCTACCGTGGACGTTTTAACTTTATCGGCGACCCCTATTCCGCGAACGTTGCATATGGCCATCTCTGGTTTTCGGGACGCGAGTTTAGTTCAAACGCCGCCACCAGAACGTCGACCGATTCGAACAAACTTATTGCCAATGGACGAAGACAAAATTCGCGAGGCTATTGAGTACGAAATCAATCGAGGCGGGCAAATTTATTACATCGTTCCCAGAATCATGATGATGGGCGATTCGCGGCAAAGGTTGTTCGGCATTTTGCCAAACTTACGCGTGATTGAAGCGCACGGACAAATGGACGGCGATACTTTGGATGCGGTTATGGATGAATTCTCCAACGGCGAGGCGGATGTCTTATTGTGCACGACGATTGTTGAGTCTGGTTTAGATATTCCGAATTGCAACACGATTATCATCGAAGAAGTGCAATCGTTCGGCTTAGCGTCGTTGTATCAGTTGCGTGGTCGCGTCGGTCGCGCCGATCGTCAAGCGCACGCGTGGATGTTTTACGGGCTAGATCCAGAATCATTGAACGAAAAAGCGAAGGAACGCTTGTTAGCGTTGGAAGAGTCGTGTGGATTAGGCGAAGGTTTCAAGTTGGCGGAAAGAGACATGTCCATTCGAGGCGTCGGTACTCTCTTCGGCGAGAAACAATCCGGCGAAGTCGATTCGGTTGGTGCAGATTTGTACCTCGAGTTGCTCTATTCGCAGTTACAACGCGTTGAAATGATGCGCTTGAAAGCATGCCTTCCAGGGGAAGTGAAAATCATTCACAAAACGCTCGTCCCAGATGACAAGAATCCTGATATTGAAAACGACGCGATGCTGGTTACGACTGAAGTTCGCGAATCGACGGAAGACTTGTCCATCTCGCCAGCTTACATCGCCACGGATACCGCCAGGAGAACGGCTGAAAATATCGTGTTCAAAGCAAAAACCGCGCGTGAATTTTCCGTCGCTTCGCACTGTTTGTTAAAACATTTCGGCGAAGTGACGGACAGTTTCACCTCGTGCGCTTTGCTCGAACGCGAAATTGCTTACGCAGCGTCTGAATTAGGTATTAAAGAAGTCATCGCGGTGAGCTCGAGCGTAAAGAATAGAAGCGGGTACATCGATTGTATCATCGATTTACCCGGAGAAGTAAAAGATATGCTCGTCACCGGTATGGACGAACGATTCCAAGGCGATGTGTTGACAACCGACGACGGCATACGCATTTTAGGTCAGAAGAAGGAAAGTGAATCCAAGGCGGACATTTTGCTCTTAGCGGTCATGTCTTTGCGAAGAATTAGCGAAGGTGTCCCGGCGTTTGTAAAGTATTTGTAATTATATGTACACCTAGGAAACAGGTACTGGTACCGGTAATATATATTTAAAGCGCGTGTCTTTCTCTTTCGCTAAATTCTGTTTTTACAACCTTAGTATGAGTGTATGTTTTTAAAAGCCACTATAAAACCTTCGCATCTCTCTGAATGTTGTTGTTGTTGTTGTTGTTGTTCAAAAATCACTTTGATCATCATCATCATCATCATCATCATCGTCCAATAATCACTGGACGAGTAAATTTAAACACCTCGCGACTTCGAGTTTAGATCTGTATCTCTTCCCGTTCGGGTCGATATAGGTGACGTCCGTGTGAAGCGATATCCGTCCTTTATCCGTCCTCTCGCGACTCGCGACTTTCGCGGACCAGTTCGCCGGTAGGTGGCCGCCCATGGTTTCGATGAACTCTTTGAGCGACGCTAACGCGGAGTCATCGGTGACCGTAGCGACGGTGGCTACTTTTCTTTTCTTCTTCTCTTTTTCCTTCTTCGCGACAACTTTTGCCTTTTTCTGCTTCGGAGGCGGCGAAATATCCTCCGAAACCTTTGCCGGTCGGCCGCGCTTTTTCCTTTGTACCGGTTCCGCTGGTCTGGCTCTTTTTGGTGGTCTTCCACGTTTCTTCTTTTCTACCGGTGGTGGATGAACCATCGTTAAAGCGCCAACTAACTGCGTTTCCGGAACAACGTTTGCGTTGGGATCGACGCCTCCGTGGATTCTCATCGCGTCTCGATCTGGATAGCGCGTCGATTGTCTTCTCGGTTTTTCTTTCTCAACCGTCAATACCGTTGGTTTCTGAACCACTCCAATCTGTTCCTCAATCACAACTTCTTCTTCTTCTTCTTCTTCTTCCTCTTCTTCCTCGTCCAACAACGGATCCAACGCGCTCGACGCTTTCACCTTCATTGTGTGATAGAGCGTTTCAATTTTTCCGAGCTCCATCGTAAACGGATCTCTCTTCCACGTCTTGGACCCGTCGTGATACTCCTCCTTCATCGACAAACCGTCGCCATCCTCATCGTCTACGGCGGCGTCGTCCGCGGCTTCAAAAAATGGAGGTTCGTACGTCGCCGGCGTTTCCTCAGTGTACGTCAAGTTCAAATTCGCCGCGCTTCCATCCGGCAACGCGTCGAGCGTTCTCACCAGCGACAAAAGCGTTCGGGTCGTCGCGATCGCGTTTTTTCGAATCCTTTTCGGATCCGTCAGTCTCTCCTCGTCTCTTTTCTTCCCCGTCGCCGCATCCGCCGACAAAACCCTTTCTTTGTCTTTCGCGCCGCCGCCGCTCGTCAACACCCTCGCTCGCTTCGCCTCGTCGTACTCTACGGTGAACAAATACTCCTCCAACAACGTCTTCGGATCGTCCGGGTGAGAAATAACCAACGCCACCGTTCGCAAGTACCCTCGCTCCAGCGCATCGAACACGCCGTTTTCCATCGCGTCGAGCAATCGTTTCGATTTCGCGCACTTCCGAAGCATCTTTGGTACGTTCAACGCGTTATTACCACCACTCGTACTACTCTTATTCGTTTGTGGTGGTTGCTTCGGTTCCGTAAAGTGCGTGTTCGCGTCAAATATACCTGCATAATCGCACGCGGAGAAAGAAGACCACACGCGTCACCCCAAAGCCGTAAAGAGAGAAGAAGACGAAAAGGTCAGCACTTTTGCGAACGAGACGTCGCGACGAGAAGAAGAAACAGAACCAGAAAAGAGAATTCAAAAACCAAATCTCTCTCGCGCGTACCTCTCTGATAACACACCACGTCTAACCCGATTCTGAGTTGATTCTCAACCATCGTTCGGCTGGTTTGTTCCGTGATTTGTATCTTTTGCGCGAGTTTCGTCGCCATGATGATGATGATGATGATGATACCAGTAAATAGTAGTAATACGAATACTCTCCTTTATTCTTTAATGTGATTTGCGTTTGAATTTGAAGAAAAAAAAGTGGCCGTTTTGGAGGAAAATACTTCCTTCTTCGCGAAATATTTGCGCGCGCAGTACGAGTAGTATTCAAAGAAGTCGAATTATGATTCTGATTCTAAGTCTGATTCTGATTCTGATTCTGATTCTGAATGGTCTGGCACGCGTAACTCTCCAACTTCGTAAGACCAGCCTTCTGGGAGAGGACAGTTATTGTCGAGGCAGTATTGTAAACACTCGGGGTGTTTGTTCTCGTGCGCGTAGCGTACCGCTTCTTTGTCCCAAGGCGCTTTGGCGGTTTCGTGTAAGTACTTCAAACAGTCCAAGTGGCCGGACATGGCCGCACCCGTACACGCATACTCGTCAAATTGATTATACTTACGCTCAACAAGATATTCGAGTATGTGGAGATGACCTCTTTCAGCCGCCCAATTGGCAGTTTCCGAACCCCAAGGCGCTTTGGCTTCTTCGCGTAAGTATTTGAGTACCTCGAGATGACCGTTTTTGGCAGCATTTCCACACGTCCACTCACCGATAGGACACTTCTTTGCCACGCAATACTTTACCATTTCCAGATTACCTTGTTCTGCGGCCGCATTAATCGGCCCTATACTCCACTCACACTTTTTCTCTTCTCGCGCCCACTTGAGCAACTCGAGTTTATTCGTTTGAGCAACCTGATAGCAGAAATTTGTTCCGCCTTTTATGTAAAGCGTCCACAACGATTTATTCTCCCACATAAACTCCAACGTAGATATCGACGACATCTCTTTAACATAAAACTTCTTTTTCAACTCTTCTTTACGAGACGATCTCTTAATCAAAGCTCTCGTCTCTGTATTCACCTCGTACAAGAATTTCACATCCGTCGAATTCAATCTCGGAAGAATGTGTTGGAAACACACATCGTCGTTACTCACGATCAAATCCCACAACAAAAAAGAATCTCTCTCGTCCCCGATCATCGTCAAAGAAACTCTTTTCTGCTAAACTCGCGTCGTCGTCGCTCCAGACGTGAGACGAAGATGCTTTTCGCTCTTATCTCGCGCTAATCTTCTTTCTCTCTCTTCGTATCTTCTTTGATATACTCTAAAACTCCTGATGAGATTGTTTTTTCCGAGAAGAAAAAAACAGCCGTTTCGACGAAACTCTGAATATCTTGCTTATTTTCTCTCCTTCAAAAAATTGACCAAAAAACCCGCAAAACGAGCGGCAGTATTTACTTTTTTGCATGCGCACATCCACCCTCGCGAGAAGACTGAGGGTTTGGGAACACCTTTTTAATCAAACTTTAACGCAGACAACAAACAGACGCACTCCTTTTGCGACGATGACGACGAAAAGCGACTTTGGAGTCGTCTCGATGTGGTCGCAGGTGGAAGCCGCGCCAAAGGTACGCGTACTCATTCGTTTTGTATTTTATCTCTTTCGTCGTTGGGGGTTTTCGGCCGCCAAAGAGCATTTTGTGTGAACACAACGTTTTGCACTCGGTCTCGTTTCGAGAGTACCCTTTCGCTGACCTCTCTCGTTTTGTTGTCGTCGCGCTCGTAATCATCAGGACCCAATCTTGGGGGTCTCGGAACTGTTTCACGCGGACAAAGATCCGTCGAAAATGCTCCTCGGCACGGGCGCTTACCGAGACGATAACGGTAAGCCTTTAGTCCTCGAGTG
>Ga0181557_1000508_pt1 | contig 49238 bp, 40 predicted proteins | sample 011ome_23_FD_148632 | JGI IMG/M metagenome (GOLD analysis project Ga0181557, IMG submission 148632) | Coastal salt marsh microbial communities from the Groves Creek Marsh, Skidaway Island, Georgia - 011506CT metaG (spades assembly) | ecosystem: Environmental > Aquatic > Marine > Intertidal zone...
AGCAGTACGATATGGCGCGATCGGCGAATCACAATATGCGGGTGTTCAAGCGTGACATGATGCCGGACGACCTACTTGGGGCTATCTATTTCCTTGCCAGTGAAGACAGTGACTTTATTTCTGGCCAGTGCATTAATGTAGACGGCGGCGCGCTGAACTACTGAATTGAAGAGCGACGGAGTTGAAAGCGTGGCGATGAGCGATGACGAGCCCCTAGGGCACTGGATCAATAATCAATCATGTGCGTCGGCTGGAGGGGAAACTTTTTCCGTTCGCAATCCTATCGATGACAGTCTATTTGCAGAGGTCGCTGAGGGATCTCCAGCGGAGATAAACTTGGCGGTCGAAGCGGCTCATAAAGCGTTTCACGCCTACCGCCAAACATCGATTAACGACCGAGAAGCTTGGTTGGCAAGGGCCGCGGCCTTACTCGAAGACCGAAAGTCAGAGTTTGTTGATTTACTGATTGACGAAGCCGGATCAACCTTTACCAAGGCACATTTCGAGGCAGGTAAAGCGGTGAGCTTCCTTCGTGCTGCTATCGGGATGGTCCGCCGCGTCAGTGGCCAGACATTGCCCAGTGACTATCCAGATAGGCTAAGTATGACCTGGCGTGAACCGAGAGGCGTAGTGGCCGTCATTACGCCATTCAATGTTCCGCTCATTAAGGCCAGTCGCCTCTGCGCTAATGCCCTTGCAACGGGCAGCACGGTGGTTCTATTGCCTTCCGAGCATACTCCAGTCATTGCCTTGAAATTTGCACAATTACTGTCAGAAGCCGGTTTTCCTGAAGGGACAGTCAATGTCGTTGCAGGTGATGGTTATAGTATCGGTGACTCCTTAGTGACGCATCCATTGGTTAAGTCGGTGTCGTTTACGGGGTCAACGGTCGTGGGAAAACATATCCAGCAGCTGTGTGCCCGAGATAATAAGCATGTGACGCTGGAGCTTGGCGGAAAGAATCCATTGGTAATTCTTGATGATGCAATCCTACCGGATGCCATTCAGGGAGCTGTTAGAGGTATGTTCATGCACCAGGGACAGGCCTGTATTAGTTCTAGTCGAATTTACGTGCAGAGGGGCATTTATTCTGAATTCATTAAGGCATACCTAGGAGCGGTCTCCATGTTGGGATTAGGGGATCTACGGGACCCCGCAACAGTTATCGGCCCCATTATTAGTGATCGACAGCGTGACCGAATAAAGCGACATATCCGTGATGCGCAGGGTAAGGGAGCAACGGTCATGCTCGGCGGTGATTGGGTTGGCAACCGCTGTAAGCCCACAATTCTGACGGATGTCTCGAAAGAGATGGAGTGCTTTGCCGAGGAAACCTTTGGGCCCGTGGTAAGTATCTATCAGGTCGAGGATTTGGACGAGGCCCTTGCTGCGGCCAATAATTCCCGCTTCGGGTTGAGTTCCGCCATCTACACAAACGATTTGAATAAGGCATTGCGTTATGCTCAGGCTATTGAGTCGGGCATGGTCCATGTCAATGGACCCTCTGTTACCGACGAAGCCCACGTGCCTTTCGGTGGTGTTGGTGACAGCGGTTTTGGACGAGAGGGAACTGAGGCCGATATCGATGCACTCACCGAACTGAAGTGGGTGACTATGCAGATGAAGAGTTAAATAACACGGATGGATAACGCGCGTCGCACTGGTGGGGAAATACCAGCGTTCGATTTTAAACTGCTCGGTGGCGGTATTTGGAGGAGTCGAGAGCCTATAGTGGGGCGCTTCACCTTGCTGAACATATATCGCGGTAAGTGGTGTCATCAGTGCGCACGACACCTGAAAGAATTGGATGCACTGGTTCCCGAGTTTACGAATCGCGATGTAGGGGTGTTGGCAGTTAGTGCTGATACACGGGAGCGAGCGGTAGAGTTTCACGAAAAACTAGGCCTCCAACATCTGCAGGTCGGCTACGAAATGCCGATTGGTAAAGCGCGGGAGCTTGGTGTCTTTGTATCCTCAAAAGCAAAAGAGGAAGAGATGCCTCTTTTCTGTGAGCCAGCACATTTTCTGATCGGTACTAACCACAAGGTCTTCGCCGCCTGGATTTCCTCTTGCGCCTTCGCCCGCAGCACGCCTCAGGGCATCCTCGACTATGTGGACTTTATCGGCGATAAAGTGAATAAGGCACCTCGGGGTTCTGCGTGAAGCCTACGGCACAAGATGTGGCTAGTGCTTGACTGTAAGCAACATCCATACGACGCATAGAGGGGTGCAACGCTCTTTCCCTTGTCAGACTTCTCGTCTGATTAGCTCGCACCGTAGTTTCGGCAGCGCCTTCGCTTTTGCCTCATCACAATAAAAAATCGCATCGATCTTATGATTCTGACATAAGGCAGTCAGCTCTGAGGGATCGCGGAGCTGAGCATGTCCGAGCATAGTACGGTGGCTCCAAGGTTCTTCGTTAATGAAGAACAGGAAATTGTATTCCCCTTCGCTTTCTAGGCGGCTGTAAAGTTTGTACTCCGGTGAATCAGCACCAAGAATAATGGCACATCGAGGATTATGCCTCAGACCACCGAGTGCCTTTAAGAGTTGCTGAATCCTGTTCATTAACCCCCGCACAACAAGAGACGAATCGACGCCCATGCCATGTTTCACTGCTGAAAATATGCAGTGAAAACTACAATCGAAAGTTCACGATTCGAGAATAGTGAGGGCTCGCTGATGGATATTATCATCATTACACCAAACAATTAGAGTCTTACTACACTGGGCTGGAGCTAGGTAGACGAATACTGACGAGGCTAGTTGTCACGTAAGAGGGTTTCCTAGCGAGGTAGCACGAGTCTGGATGAGACGAGTGAGATCAGGTTTTAGAAGAATAACTAGAATTTTTGAGATGGAAATAATAATGAAGGCTCCATCAGGACCAATAAAGAGCGTAAGCGAATCAACGTCCTATGAATTTTCTGAATTTGCTGGGGATGAGCCAGAGATCTTCTTTGCACCCTTTATATCGGGGGCCAGACGGTTACCAAACGGCAATATTTTTGGCGTCAGCGGCATTGTGAGTGGAATGTTTGAAGTAACCAACGAGGGTGAAGGGGTGCTGAGAACAATCCCTGGTAGCCGCTCAACCTTCTATCGCGCTTACAAATTTTTAAAAGACTACCCGGCTTTCAAGAACAGAGATCTTACTCCGCTTGCGACCGGCTGGAATATTCCAAAGTAGGGGAGTCGGCGGACACGCGTTTTCACAGCAACCAAAATTAATAAAAGATAAATCTAAAAGGAGACGGAGACATGGAAATGAGCAAACAACCAGTGTTATCCAAAATAGCAATCTATGCGGGAACAGTTGTGCTAACTACTGGGTTAACGGTAGCCCCTTCAGTCAGCATTGCGCAGGCAACAGGTACGGCAGTGCTTGAGGAAGTCACCGTAACAGCGCGTAAAAAAGAGGAAAACTTGTCTGACGTACCTATCGCGATCAGCGCCGTAACCGGTGATTTCCTTCAGGAGTCGAACCTATCAGATATTTTAGGACTTGCTGAACAAGTACCGAACCTGTCATTTGGCGAGGCGTTTAATTCGTCTGACCGATTTGCCATTCGAGGTATTAGCACGAGTGGTAGTAATATCGGTTTTGAGCAAGCGGTTGGTTTTAATGTTGATGGTTACTACTTTGGCCGCAGTAGGTTTGGTCAGACAATGTTTCTTGATCTGGCGCGAGTGGAAGTATTGAAAGGTCCCCAAAACACCTTAATTGGGAAAAATAATACCGCCGGAGCAATTAATATTACGACACGGAAACCCGGTGAAGAATTTGGCGGCTATGTTGCCACGACCTTCGATTTCGAAGCTGGAGAAGGCTTTGCTCTGGAGGGTGCGGTTGATCTTCCGATAAGCGACACCGTAAGAGCCAGAGTTGCTGCAAGGGTCGAAGATAAAGATGGCTATGTGGAGCATGGTGTTACGGGTGCGGATGATGCAGGTGCGAGAGAGAATGTTTCGATCCGCGGCATTGTCCAGTGGGATGTTTCGGACGATCTTGATGCGACCTTAATGTATCAATACGGAGATATCGATAGAGGAGCCCGGCCACGAGAGGCAGGTGCTAACTGTAATGTTGCTCATCCGGTTGATGATTGTGCATACAATAACGTGACCTATGAGGATGTAATTTGGGCTGGGGAAGATCGGTCAGGTGACTTTGCGACAGAGACCGACTATTCATTGATTGGACTGACGTTAAATTGGCAGCTCAGTGAAAACTGGACAGTTACCTCACTTTCAAATGTGACCACTTATGAGGGAAATGATATTTCTGAATCGAATTACGACCCCTCTAGGGATACGACATTGGCGCAGATTCAGGATGAATTTGATCAATTCAGTCAGGAATTTCGCATGGTAGGCTCGCTGTCGGAGTCGATGGATTTGATCGCAGGGGTTTACTACAACGACAACACGGTTGATGCGGCGCATTCACTATTGTTTTGCGGTGGTCCTGTCAACTGCTCCGATGCCTCGTCACCGACCTATGGTGGACTGATGCGTAATTTTGATTCCACTCAGGATTCGGAAACAATCTCGGTATTCGGTCAGATTGATTTTATCCTCAGTGACACCTTAACGCTCGGAGTTGGTGGTCGTTATACGACAGAGGACAAGGATGCCAACGGGAGAAAGTGGGTAAGCGCTCCCGGAGATGGTTCAGGAGGGTTTGCGGGTCATCAGATGGGTGGCGGAACACCCTTACCCGGGACCGATTTTGCTGGAGGTGGCGGTTGCACCTCGCTTCCTTCGCTTGGTGGACCTCGACGAGACCTAAATGGGGTAACGGTTGGATGCTATGGTCCACTCATAGCTGGATCGAATTCCGGTGATTTTTCTCGTAGCGAGAGTGATTTTTCACCCAATATTGTTCTGACTTGGCAGCCTAGCGACGAAAATATGTTGTATGCCAGTTACTCAGAAGGGTTCAAAGGTGGTGGCTATCAATTGTGGCCAGTCGGTGGTGGTGCTTTGACAGAAGCCGCTGTTGATTTTGATGGAGAAGACGCCGAAAGTTTGGAGGTCGGTGGCAAGCATACTTTGCTAGACATGACGCTTCAGGTTAATTGGTCTGCTTGGTCTACAGAAATAAAAGGCCTTCAAGTCTCGGCGTTTGACCCAGTCATCCGTGCACAAAATATCGTCAATGCGGGTAAGACCTCGTCTGAAGGTATTGAGGCAGATTTAAACTGGCTGCCCGACAATTCACATCGAGTAACAGCCTCATTTGCCTACCTTGATGCCATATACGATTCTTACGAGGGTGCTAACTGTTATTCAGGTCAGTCCGAAGCAATGGGATGTGTTGGTGGAGTGCAAAGTCTGACGGGCCAGGATGTCTCGTTCTCTCCAGAGCTCCAATACAACCTGTCGGTTGATGGGGCTTATCCTGTTGGGGACTCCTTGGAATGGGGCTGGCGTGCTGCCTATCACTGGATGGATGATCAATTTATAGGCACTCAAAACCACCCAACTGCGGATGTCCAAGATTCCTATAGCAAGGTTAACGCGAACTTATTTGTAGCGAGTCAGGATGGTAAGTGGCGCGTGTCTCTAATCGGTCTTAATCTTAATGACGAGAATGTGGGAACGGGATCAAATCATGGTCGCATGATGAACCTGCAGCCGGATCCGACAGCGACACCAAATATACCTACGCTTGTATTTATGGCGCCTGGCCGCCAGATTGCTATTCAGGGGCGCTATAACTTCTAAGTAAGAATTAGAACCAAAGAGGAAGCGGGGGGATTTATATCCCCCTTTTTTTGGAGATTAAGGAATCATGTGGAAGAACCTGCCAGCCCTCGCCTTTGCAAGTGCTTCACTAGCGAGCTTTTGCTACATCGAAATTGTGTCGGCACAAAGTGAGGCTACCGAGCGTCTGCTCGAGAGAAACAAGATGTTCACCAAGCAGATTATTCAGGTCGCTGAAAATGTCTACACAGCAATCGGATATACGGTCTCCGCCAATAGCATGATCGTTGGTGACGACGGCGTAGTTATCGTTGATCCGGGTCAGCTACCGACCGCCTCGGCATTGCTTCGACAGGAATTCGAGAAGATAACTGACAAGCCAGTCCGAGCAATCATTTACACACATGGCCATAATGACCATACCAACGGTGCCATTGCTTTTTACGAAGAAGACAAAGATATACAAATTTGGGCTCGTCCAAATTTTAAGGCTGAAACCACACGCCAAGCCGAGGTGGGCCTCGCTGCTGGTGCGAGACCGTCGAATACGCAAGGATTTGATCTCCGCGAGGAGCAAAAAATAAGCGTTGGTATCGCGATTCCGCCTCCAAGACCACCGCGAGGTGGTGTCAATGCGGCAGGCACAGTGACTGCCTCAAAGAGAGAGTCGGGGACAGTCCCCCCGACGCATACGTTCGACGAAGATCGGATGTCGCTGGAGATTGCCGGAATCAGCCTAGAGCTGGTAGTGGCGCCTGGGGAGACCGAGGATCAGCTGTATGTTTGGTTGCCAGAGCAACGGGTACTTTTCGCCGGCGACAACTTTTATCAGTCCTGGCCCAATATTTATCCATTGCGTGGTACAGCCCGGCGCTCGGCACGTGACTGGATCGCCAGCCTGGCGAGTATGATGGAGGAAGACCCTTTGGTTCTGGTGGGTGGTCATACAATACCAATTACCGAGGATACGATGACTGTCCTGACCAACTACCACGACGCATTGAAGTGGGTTCACGATAAAACGATTGAAGGGGCGGGAAAATACCTCACACCCGACGAGCTGGTCGAATATGCGGCGCTACCTGATCACCTAGCAGATCTTGACTACCTGCAGGATTACTACGGCAGTGTTTGGGGAACAGTTAGAGATATCTACGCACAAGATCTAGGTTGGTTTGACGGTAATGCACTGAATCTTCACAGAGAGAACCCTGCAAAGCAGGCCCAGCGCATGGCTGACCTTGTGGGTGGCCCGGATGAATTGATGCGGAAAGCGATAGACCAAATGGCGTCTGGGGACGCGCTGGGTGCAGCCCAACTAGCTTGGCACGTTACCAAGCTTCAACCGAAAAATGCTGACGCTTTTCAACTCTTGGGTGAAGCGTTGGCCATAATCGCCGAGCGCACATTTAATGCACCCGCTCGAAACTACACATTCTCGTCGTCTAATCGCTTTCTCGAACACGCAGATGCACTGCGTAACTAGTTTATCCAAGACGAATTCGCGAGATTAATATTACTCGCTACCATCTGCCTGGCCGCCTGTGCGGCTGCTGAGCAATCGAATGATTCGAGGCCAAATATTTTGCTAATCGTAGCAGACGATCTCGGTTATTCGGAGGTGGGTGTCTACGGGCGCGAGATAGAAACGCCGACCATCGATAGACTCGCGGAGACCGGGGTTCGCTACAGCAGATTCTATGCACACTCGAATTGTTCCCCGACTCGCGCCATGTTGTTCTCGGGTATGGACAATCATCTCGCCGGTCTAGGCGCGATGCGGGTCTCAATCTCTCCCAATCAAAAAGGCCAACCCGGCTACGAGGGATACCTCAACCATCGTACTGTTTCATTCGTCACGTTACTCCAGGACTCCGGGTATAAGACCTATATGACCGGTAAGTGGCACCTGGGCGAGACGCCTGAAACGCTTCCTGCTGCCCACGGTTTCGACCGTTACTTCTCCCTGACAAAGGGCGGTCCTCCTGGTGGACATTTCAATTTAAATGGGGCTCGCCCGGGAGCAAAGGGTGTCTATTTTGAAGACGGTGTGGATCGCACCGGCGCAAAAGCATACAGTTACTTGAGCAGTCCATGATAACTAGCGTTACTGCCACTTAATCTGTCGTGCTTTAGACCTCCCTTCCATTTTCCCCGGTTAGTCAGTCCAACCCTCTGCTAATGATTGCATCTACTGCTGCATAGGTGGATACGGCGAATGGCACGCAATAAGTTAGTGGCACTTTCCAGTAAAGATCCGGCGAGAGGCTGCAAGCCAGAATGAGATTTCCTTGATTAATGGCGATCAAAATAGTTCCGACGATCAGAGACACCCTAGCGCTTCGAGTTACGACAGGCTTACTTGTCGCAATTTCCACCCAATGCTGTAGTGAAGATTCTCTGTGCTGAGGCATAGTTGAAGCGTCCAATGACTCCCTTAAGCAGAGTTGAGAGCGGTACCTACGACCAAACTATCGAGTCATTGTCAGGTTTGGTGAAGGAGCGCTATGAGTCTGCGCTGTCATGGCGAGCTGAAAAAGGTGGAGGGCTCTCAGGAGATTCAAAGCCCTCCACAAGCCCAGTTCCCCCACCCAACACTACATAAGAGCACTCGGGAATGTGTCCTTAATAGAATTAACTCATAAGGATTTTAGAATTTATCAGTTATGCAGTATCAGTCGAGAGTGAGGTCCCGTTTCGAGGTATTTACACTCTTTTCTCAAACGGTTACAGGCTCGCGCATCGTGACGAACTCCTCGGCACTAGTAGGGTGCACACCGATGGTTCGATCAAAGTCCTCTTTGGTCGCGCCACAACGCATGGCAATTGCCATACCCTGAATTATCTCACCAGCATCAGGACCAACCATGTGTAGCCCAACTACACGGCGAGACGCATTTTCCACGACGAGTTTCATCATTGACCGCTCTTCTCTTTTGCTGAGGGTGTGCTTCATCGGCTTAAATTCAGACCGGTATATTGATACGTCAGCATGTCGCTCCCGAGCTTCACTCTCGGTCAAGCCAACTGTCCCAACAGTGGGCTGACTGAAAACAGCAGTAGGAATGAATTCATAATCTGGAGATCTTACTTTCTCGCCGAACTGACCTTGCACAAAAGCCATTGCCTGGGCAATCGCAACAGGGGTGAGTTGAGGTTCGCCGATAAGATCACCCAGCGCATATATGGACGGCTCGTCGGTTTGAAAGTAGCCGTTAACGCGGATAAATCCATAATCATCCAACTCAACTTTGGTGCAATCTAGGTTTAAGTCACTGATGTTAGGTTGTCTACCCGTGGCACATAAAATTGCGTCGACCTCTAGCTCGTTGCCCTCCTCAAGTACCGCGTGGTACCCGTTACCAGATCGATAAATGGCTTGGATCTGGCTATTGAAGCGCAAGTCGACCCCGGACTTTAGAACTTCATTTGCGAGGAAGGTCCTAATATCTTCATCGAACCCCCTCATAAACAGGTCTCCTCGATATAGTTGTGTCACTTGACTGCCGAGACCGTTGAAAATTCCCGCAAATTCGGTAGCGATATAACCGCCTCCCAAAATTAACAGTCGCGATGGAAAATTTTTCAAATCGAAAATTTCGTTGGAAGTGAGCATGAATTCACTACCGGGAAATTCAGGAACGTAAGGCCATGTACCAGTGGCTAAGAGAATGCGCTCGGCAGAAAAATGTAGGCCATCTACCTCTACGGTATGCGGTGATAGGATTCGAGCGCGTCCATGAATGATTTCTACGCCAGGGGCCTGCAGTAGCCCCTCGTAAATAGAGTTTAGGCGCGAAATTTCCTCCGTTTTATTGTCTCTCAATAGAGGCCAGTCCAGTCGGCTACCACCGACTTGCCAGCCGAAGCCAGCGGAGTCTTCAAATGCTTTGCCAAATTCGCTGGCATACACATAAAGCTTTTTCGGTACACAACCCACGTTCACACAAGTGCCTCCCATGTAGCGGTCCTCAGCGATTGCGACTTTTGCCCCGGTTGATGCGGCCACGCGGGCGGCTCTGACACCACCTGAACCGGCGCCAATCACGAAGAGGTCATAAGTAAATTCGGTGGATTTTTTACTGTTCATCAACGTATTCACCTAGAGCCTGGAGCAGAAAAATAATGAGACTATGGAGTTCGCACTATCGAAAATAAACGGAAGAACAAGTCCTAAAACGTACTATTTGACGCCCGTTTCTTAAGTTCAGAAAAGTCGTGAAAGTCACGCTCGATCCTCTTGGTATGGTACTTACAGAGTGCTGGTCTCTAGGCGTTCTAGTCTCTAATTTCATCGAGATTTCAGTGTTTTTCAGGCTCTGATTTCTTGGTGAGAACGATAATCTTGCCTCGCGATTTTCGCTGCGGCATGAGCGGCGAAAGGTTGCTTTCGACGCCGTCGAGCGCGCTGAATGTATTGGCGCGCCCCTGCTGTAGGCGATTTGGGGTTTGGTGTTTTTTGGTGACGACGATGACTCGCATCTCTTGCTTCCCGTCGTGCCTGCAGGCTGAGGCCGTAAGGTCGCCAATTTACACTGCGAGCACTAGTTACTGGAGCCTAGATGGAAGCTTGATAAACTCGGCGCGGTTTTTCAGCGAACGCATCGTTAGCTAGCTGGTTGACTGAATTGATAAGTGTTGGCGTCTCAGATAGGCAGTCAGGTGATTTATTATGAGTATGTAACAACGCTCTTCAGCAGCAAACTAACCAGCATCGACTGACGCGATACACCCGTTTTGGCAAAGATGGATCTAAGCTGAGCTCGCGCTGTGTTTCTGGCAATACCCAGTTCGGCAGCCGCCTGATCGAGATTCGCCCCCTCTGCCAATAGTTTTGACAAGGCGACCTCTGCCTTGGTCAGGCCATAGAGCGACATGAGAATACGGGTTTCAATCTGGAAGCTCCGCTCTGGCTCATTGATGAAAACAATCATGTGGGGCGTGTGGCCCGGTTCCACGGTCTTGTCGATCATCATGGGTTTAAGGAGGATTTCGAGGTCTGCCTTTCCTGAGGGGCGCTCCACAGACAGCGCATTAGTAGGCGCAGGGTCCTGGTTGCGCTGAGCAACCACAATATCTTCGATGAAGCCGTTTAGCTTGGTCCTCGCCGACGGGCTCTCGAGGTGTAACTGCTCATTCACTACCGATAGGCCGTCTTTTTCCCTGATTAGAGTGTCCGCTACGGCATTTCGCGAGACTATTTTGCCGCGTTCATCCAAGGTGACCACGCCAACAGACTGTTTTGCGATGGTCGAACTGTAAAGCTTGCGCTCCTTGTCGAGCTGAATGAGCTGCATGCCGTTAGCCACGGCACGCTGGATATGACTGGCCAACATTTCCAGGAATTCCCGTTCCTGAGGGCCGAAGTTGTCTGCTGATTTAGGGCGACAGAACCGCACACTAAAGCGAAGCCCGTTGGCGTTTCGTAAATCCACGCCAATCATGTGGTAGATATCGATAGGCGCCATGCAGTACTTGTAGAGCTCGGTGCGCTCTAGCGTTCGGTAGGGCACGCACTCATCCAGCGACACCACCTTGCCCCAGGGCAGGTTGGTCATGAGGTTGGAGGTGTAATAGCGGTCTGTGTAAGGGTTGTCGTGATCATCGACAAAGGTTTTTGGCAGCGCCTCGCAAGACACAAACAATAAACCACCGTCGTCGCCCTGCGGCTCGCGCATGGTGATCGATGCAAAATTAGAATCAATGATGCGGCGAGTCTCTGCTAGAAACGCACTGTACGGGTCCTCTTCGATGTGGCCATCGTAGAGGAAACCAATCAGTTTCGAGAGCTCCGCTATATTCGGTTGATTCATAGGGCTACGTACAGACATCCCGGTCATGATGTACCTACCTAGTTATCAGAAAGACCTAATCTCGTCCAGCGCTAGCTGGATTTAGCCGCCATTTCGATGGCGATTTCCTCGATCAGATCTTCCTGACCACCGACGGTTTTTCTTCGAGCCATTTCGAGCAGGATTTCGTGTGACGGCACCCCGTATTTGGCCTGCGCTCGCTTCGCAAAGAGCAAGAACGAGGAGTACGCACCGGCGTAGCCTAAAACCAGAGCATCGCGGCTGAGCCGCACCGGCTCATCCATGATGGGTAGGACATGATCCTCTGCTGCATCGGCGAGTTTGAAGATATCGATGCCCGTGACGGCGCCCATGCGCTCTAACACCGCTGCCATAGCCTCTAGCGGCGTGTTGCCGGCACCTGCACCCAATCCCGCTGCGGAGCCGTCGATACGATCAGCGCCGGCATCGATGGCTGCCAACGAGTTGGCAACACCCATGGCGAGGTTATGGTGTCCGTGGAAGCCGATCTCAGTGTCGCTCTTGAGGTTGTCGCGTAGCAAACCGATCCGATCGGTAACGTCCTGCGGCAACATGTAGCCTGCAGAGTCAGTGCAGTAAATACAGTTAGCACCGTAGGACTCCATGAGCTGCGCTTGTTCCAGCAAGTCTTCAGCAGAGACCATGTGTGCCATCATCAAAAAACCCACCGTATCGAGACCGAGATGGCGGCTCAGGTTGATGTGTTGCCGAGATACATTCGCTTCCGTGCAGTGGGTCGCGACCCGGATGGTGGTGACACCACAGTCGGCCGCCATTCGCAGGTGATCGACGGTGCCAATACCAGGGAGTAGCAGGGCAGAGATGCCTGCTTGCGAAACCCGCTCAACGACGGCCCTCAAATAGGTGTCGTCACTGGCGGCGGGAAAGCCGTAGTTGACCGAGGCGCCGCCCAAGCCGTCACCGTGGGTCACTTCGATCAGCGGAACGCCCGCGTCGTCGAGCGCGCCGGCAATATCGACCATTTGGTCAACGGTAATCTGGTGTTGCTTTGGGTGCATCCCATCGCGCAGACACATGTCATGCAGGGTGACCTTACGTCCTTCAAGCTTCATTCTGCGTGTCCTTATGCCGTTCGCCGCTGAGCGATCATTTCTGCGGTTCGAAGTCCCGCTGCCGTCATGATGTCGAGGTTACCCGCATACTTGGGTAGAAAATCGCCCAAGCCTTCCACTTCGACCGAAATGGTGACGCGGTTGCCATCAATAATGGGTGCATTGTTGAGTTTGTAGCCCGGTACGTAGCGCTGTACTTCTGCCACCATGGCATCGATAGAGTCACGTACAGCGGCTTCATCCGGCGCGTCTTTGGTTAGACAGTGGATAGTGTCTCGCATCACCAACGGCGGCTCGGCTGGGTTAATGATGATAATGGCCTTGCCCTCGTCAGCACCGCCGATCTGGGAAATGGCCGATGAGGTGGTACGAGTAAATTCATCGATATTGTCTCGCGTGCCCATACCGACCGATTTGGATGCCACGGTGGCAACGATTTCGGCGTAGCTCACTGACTGTACGCGACTGACCGCATGGACCATGGGGATAGTGGCTTGGCCGCCACAGGTCACCATGTTGACGTTTTGTGCGGGGCCCGTATCCAACAAACTGTCGAGGTTTACCGGAGGAATGCAGAAGGGGCCAATCGCTGCAGGTGTTAGATCGATCATGGTGGCGCCGAGCGCCGTGACCTTACGGCTATTTTCCGCATGCACGTAGGCCGACGTGGCGTCAAAGACGAAGTCGACAGGGGATTCGTCGAAACCGGCCACCAAACCATCAACGCCCTCGGTGGAGGTTTTAAGTCCGAACTCACGTGCGCGTTGAATACCGGCCGATTCCTCGATACCCACCATCCAAGTGGCTTCGATGAATTCACTGCGCTGGCACTTCATTAACAGGTCGGTTCCAATGTTTCCCGGCCCGATGATTGCGGCTTTTGCCTTAGCTGTCATACATCACCCTGTTTATACAAATCGGCAGCCTACGCTGCACTCGTCGAAGCCGTCGCCCGACATAATCAAATGCATTTCATCGCCTGCTTGCACGGGTTCGAGCGGCACGACCGAGCCCGAGAGAATCACCTCGCCAGCCTCGAGCGCAATGCCGTACGCGCCGAGCGTGTTGGCAAGCCAGGCAACCGCTGTCAGCGGATTGCCCTGCACGGCACTGCCCAGCCCGGAACTGAGCGTTGCGCCGTTCTTGGTGACGTCAACGCGAATGTTGGGGAGGTCCAGTGCTCGTGGGTCGAGTTCGGTATCACCCACCACAAAGACGCCGCAGCTCGCGTTGTCGGCAATGGTGTCCTGAATGGCGATTTGCCAGTTTTCAATGCGCGAATCGACAATTTCAAAGCAGGGCATGATGCTCTCTGTCGCGGCCAATACATCCGCTTCGGTGTTGCTGGTGCCAGAGAGCGTCGATTTCAGACGAAAGGCAATCTCTCCCTCGGCACGCGGAGAAATCATGTTCCCAGCAATGGGAATGTCTGCGTTATTGGCATAGGCCATGGCATCCGTCAGAAAGCCAAAATCAGGCTGGAATACGCCCAGCATTTTCTGCACTGCGTCCGAGGTAACGCCTATTTTCTTACCGACGATGGTCTCTCCGTCCAGCTCCATGCGGAGTGACAGCATGACGCGAGAAATCTGGTAGGCATCCTCGATGGTAATTGAGGGGTGGGACTGGATGAGCGGTTTGATGGGCACCTCGGCGCGCATTGCGTCATACAGCGCTCGCCCCAAAGTGGTGTGGTCAGCCTTGGATAGGCTCATGGTGCCGCTCTCCGAGTTAGTTAGCGAGAAATGACAGACAGCGCTCGTTAAAGAGATCAGGGTATTCGGACATCACCCAGTGTCCGCAATGATTCACAAGCTCTGCCTGGACAGTGCCTTTCATCCCCAGCACCTTCCAGGTACCCGACGCTGGGCAGAAGCGGTCTTCCGTACCCCAAAAAACAAGGGTTGTGGTATCGATCTCGGACAATCTGTCCGTCAAATCCGGTATTTGCATCGTAGCGAGTACGTGGGCGTTCTGGGTTTCTAGCGTTGCCCAGCGCTCATCAACCAGCTCTTGATCCACGTTCGTGGAGTCATAAACCAGCTGTGTAAGGAGTTCGGCCAGCACTGACTTCGTGAACTCCGGTGATCCCATGGGGTATTTCACCATGGCCTGTATGCCAGGCATGGAAAAGTAATCTTCGCGTGACTCAATACCGCCGGGTGCCATGAGAATCAATTTCTGAACGCGCTCGGCATGGCGCAGCGTGAGGCCGAGGGCGACTGCACCGCCGAGGGAGTTGCCCACTAGGGTCGCGCTATCGATGCCCAGATGGTCGAGCAGCGAAACCAGGCCGTCGACAAAAAAGTCCAGCGTGTGGTCTACATCCTGTGGTTTTGATGTTTTGCCGTAACCCCACTGGTCAAACACGATGCAACGATAGCCGCCGTCCTGAAACGCCGAAACATTGTGCTTGAAGTTGCTCCAGCCGCTGGCGCCCGGACCACTGCCGTGGATGAAAACGGCGGTGCCACGCTCTGTACCTGAGGCAGGGTGGTCCGTGTAGTGAATAGATCTACCCGGACTCACCTCGTGAAACTGCGACGTTTCCGGATTGGCAGGCATTAGATAAAGACATCCTTGTTTTCCATGCCGAGGGTCACGCTACCCAGGTTGCGCGCAAACGCGGTTGGGTTGTTCGCAACGTGGCAACGTGCAATGTGGATGTCGTGCCAGAGCTGCTGCAGTGGGTGGCCATTAAAGACGGAGCGTCCACCGGCCACATCAAACAAGGTGTCGATGGCTTCGATGGCTTTGTCGATGACGATGGATGCCTGGTATCGATACATGATTCGATCTTCCAGTGATGGCTTCCAGTTCGCCGCTTCCATCTTGTCGAAGTTGTGATACATCACGGCCTCAAGCTCGGCAATGGTGTTGAGCACCTTGGCAAGTCGTTCCTGTGTCTCGACATCACCGGCAAATTTAGTCATGTCAGTGGTCGAGTTGCCTTGCTTGGACTCCACAAACACCTTGACCGCCTTCTTCAAGGCACCGATGGCCGCCGAGTTCACGACTCGCACAAAGGTCTGTGCCCACGACAGGTCATACATCGGATTTTCCTGATCATTGACGCAGTTGAAACCGTCCATCTGCTTGTGCGTTCGGTGCTCTGGAACAAAAATCGGCTCAGCGATGACCACATCGTTTGAACCGGTACCTTGGAGCCCCATCACGTTCCACGTGTCCTCAATCTCGTATTCGCTGCGAGGGACCAGGAAGGTGCGGTAGCCGTCACCGGGAATCACGCCGCCTAGTAGTGCCCAGGTACAGTGCCCCGATCCAGAACTCCAGCCCCAACGTCCGTGAAGCATGAATCCGCCTTCACACATCTCCGCTCTTGCTCCAACCGGGTTGTAAGAGCTGCTGATCAGCGTGTTGGGGTCATTCTCGTAGACTTCACGCTGTGCTTCTTCGGACATGAGTGCCAGCTGAAAGGCGTGAACGGCGATAATGCCCCCCGCCCAAGCCGTGCTCATATCAGCTTCGGCGATGCGAACCTGCTCAGCGAAGAACTCTTGAGGCTTACGCTCCAGTCCTCCCCATTGCTTGGGCAGCAACATGGTGAAGAAGCCACACGCTTTCAGCGCGTCAACAACTTCCTTCGACATCTCGCGCGCCGCTCGTTGCTCGTCAGACTTGCTCGAAATCAAATCCAGTATGTTCTGGGTTACGACAGGTTCATGTGTGCTCATGACAACATCCTTTGGCTATATCCGTCTTGCTGCGGGTTTTAGGGCATTACACACATCGTTGCAAAGCGCGAGGCCGCCGACATACCTCGTATGTACTAACTGGAAAAAGTAGTCTAATCCTGGTGGCCTACAGAGAAGTCGTGGCCCCAGAAGCTTGGGACGGTGCTTTCGAAGACTTCATAACGAGACCAGTCATCAACGGTTCGACCTTCTGCGCCGTACTCAACATCAAAACCGGCTGGGCTCTGCATGTAGAAACTGACCATATGATCGTTGGCATGGCGCCCCATGGTGCCTGTAAGTTTTACGCCCGCAGCGATTCGACGATCGTTACAGCGACCGACCTCATCGAGCGCATTGACCTCGGTCATGACGTGGATACAGCCGGCTGGATGGGGGATTTCGAGCAGTCCGAGACTGTGATGGCGGCGGTTACAGTGCATGAACCAGAGTCGCTTTACCGGTTCCTCCGGGTCAGGCGTAAAACGCAGCTTCATCAAGTCGGATAGGCCGAATCCCAAGATTTCAGTGAAGAAACGCGATGTTTCATCAAAGTTGGGCGCGGGAAGTACCACGTGGCCCAGACCTTGATCGCCGGTGACAAAACCGGAAACACCCTCGGGAGAGTTCAGCACTCTAAAGTCGGAGACAACACCCCAGTAGGCTTCGTGGTGGTTGCCAGCGGGGTCGGTGAAGGATAAGAGGTTTTGTACGCGACGCTTCGCAATCAGCGCGTCATCACCCCAGGTGAAAGCGACACCGGCCGCAGTCAATGCTGAGGCAACTTCATCGAGTCCTGCCTGGTTATTGGTTTCCCAGCCACAGAGCGCCAAGTTGTCGGTATCTGCCGCTTGAACGAAGACGCGATAGGGGTGGTAATCCATCTTGTAGTAATGGGTACTGTCGTCTCCGAGTGCGTCGGATACGTCTTCAAGACCCATGACATCACAGGCGAATCCTTTCCATGAATCGAGTTGCGTGGCGTTAACGCCGATATACCCGAGGCTCTGAATGGCCATAGTGTGTTCCTTATGTTGTCTTGCTTGTTGTTTGTTATTGGCTCGCATCAACACGTCGCGCCACTGATGACGCTGAATGTGATCAGAGCATAGTCCTCAATGTTGTTTTTAACACCTTCCCCGATGCGTTTAGGGGGAGGGTGTCCGTGAAAATCACTCGCCTTGGTACCTTGTAGTTCGCCATGTGCTCACGGCTCCAGGCAATCAGCGATGCGTCATCGATCTCGCTATTCGCTGTGGCCACAACGAAGGCGGCACAGACCTCTCCCATACGCTCATCGGGCATACCAATGACAGCCACCTGCGCAACGTGTTTGTGTTGCAGCAGCTGGTTTTCGATTTCTGCGGGGTAGCAGTTGAAGCCACCTGAGATAAACATGTCTTTCAACCGATCGGTGATGCGAATATTGCCCTCCGCATCGAGTGTTCCGATGTCACCGGTGTGGAGCCAGCCATCCGCATCAATGGTCTCAGCGGTAGCTTCCGGATTATTGAAATAGCCCACCATCACGTTGTAGCCACGAACCACGATTTCACCGGGCTCGTCGGGGTCGCAGATGCGACCCTCTGTATCCATGATGGCCACCTCAATGTTGGGGATGGCGCGCCCCGAGGTGTGGGCAATGACGTCGGGTGAGTCCCCTTGACGACACATGGTGACCAACCCACAGGTTTCAGACAGGCCATAGGCCGTGATGACGGTATCGATCCCCAGGGTATGGCGCATATCAACAATGAGCTGTGTCGGAATAACCGCAGCGCCTGTTGTTGCCTTTTTCAGGGTCGCGATATCCGCGGGGTCTAGGTCGGGATGCATCAAAATGCTTTGAAACAGTGTCGGGGGCCCGGGCATGACGGTAATGTCATGGGTTTTTATGGCGCTCAGCACGGCCGGAACGTCAAAGACAGCCATGGGATAGACGGTGGCACCCTTCAGTAGGGCGGCCAACCAGCCAGCCTTGTAACCAAAGCTATGGAAGAAGGGATTGATGATGAGATAGCGGTCCTCAGCATCGAGCCCCAGGATGTCTGCGAAGGTACTGAAGGCAGTCAAATTCTGACCATGGGTGGTGACAACACCTTTTGCACGGCCGGTTGTACCCGAAGTAAACAAAATATCCGATACATCGCCGGCGGCGACAGATTCGCGCTGTGCGGCGCACAGGGCCTTTACCTCATCCCCTGCGGCAGTCCCGGTCTCGATCCATTCGCTGATACCATCGCTGCCGCTAGTCCCGGGCGTCTTGATGGTGATGATGTGCTGTAGACCATCGATGTTAAGCCTTGCCAATGATCGCGCGTACTCGACGCCAAGGAATGCGTCGACCACAAACGCAAACGAACTTCCGCTGTCGCTAATGATGTCTCGTGCTTCCGAGGCCTTGTAGCGGGTGTTGACGGTTACCAACGTGCCGCCCACGAACTGTATGGCTAGCGCGGCGATAATCCATTCAGCACAGTTGGGTGCCCAGATGGCGGCTCGATCACCCGAGCTAAAGCCCTCTGCGACCAGCGCACGGGCGAGCGCTTGAACGTCCGTTGCGAGTTCAGAGAACGAAACGCTGCGACCGTCATCGACAATAAACGGCTTGTCGCCAAAGTGCGCGGCAGCGTTATCCAGTAACTCGGCAGTTGATGTGGGCACGAACCCTGACACGTTGACCCCTTAAAGGCGTTAGTTAGTCTTTTTATGCACGCTAAGTGTGTTCTGCTGACTTGTCATAGTCTCTATGGGGGATGTGGGTCTAAAGGGCGACTTTGATACTGCTTTCATCTGATCAGAACTACAGGAAACGCGCGCATGAACAAATGCGTCAGCGCCGCTGAAGCGGTGTCGGTTGTTAAAAGTGGCATGACCATCGGTATTGGTGGCTGGGGCCCACGGCGAAAGCCCATGGCCCTCGTTCGCGAACTCTTGCGCTCGGACGTGGATGACTTGACCGTGGTTGCCTATGGTGGCGCCGATGTCGGACTTCTCTGCGCTTCCGGAAAAGTATCGAAAGTCGTCTTCGCCTTCGTGTCGCTTGATTTCATGCCGCTCGAGCCCGCGTTTCGAAAGGCGCGCGAGTCCGGCGCCATCGAGGTGCGCGAGATTGATGAGGGAATGATGCTGCTCGGACTGCGAGCGGCCGCCTGGGGGAGCCCCTTCATTCCAACGCGTATCGGTCTGGGTACGGATGTTGTGACCCGAAACCCGGACTTGAAACTGGTCGATAGCCCTTATGACGACAAAGCCTGGGTGGCGATGCCAGCACTTAATCTTGATGTGGCCCTGATTCACGCAACCCGCGCCGACGAGCGGGGCGTCTGCGAAATCGCCAGCCCGGATCATTACATGGATGACTGGTTTGCCCGAGCATCGGCACACACTGTTGTCTCGGTCGATGAAATGGTGGATTCCACTTACTTCAACGATCCCGAAGTGGCGCGTCGCGTCTATTGGGAGCGTAACGTCACCTCACAGGTTGTTCACCTCGAGGGGGGTGCTCATCCATCCTCTTCCGATCCTTTGTATGGTTTTGATGTGGCGCACTACAAAACCTATGGCGGGCTCATCGCCGAGGGCGGGTACGCCGCCTGGGCGGATGCTTTCCTGGGAGACTCCGAAGCCGACTACCAGAGCAAGGTAGGCGGACTCGACGCGATCCATCAACTAGCTTTACCGGCCTATTAAGAGGAGCTCGATATGACATTTTCGCTTGCTGAGCTCATGGTCTGTGCCGCCAGTCGCAGCTTTGATAACGACGGTGAAGTACTCGCTACCGGTATTGGTCTGTTGCCACGGCTTGCCGCGAGTCTTGCTATGCGGACGTCAAACCCCGACATGATGATGACGGACAGCCAGTCTTACATGTTGTCCAAGCCGAACCCTGTGAGTGGGATGACCTCGCACGAGGGACAGGCCAATGAGAACTGGATGGGTTTCGCGCGCATCTTCGACAATGTCTGGAGCGGGGCTCGCCATGCCTTAGTCGGTCCAAGTCAGGTCGACCGGTTTGGTCAAACCAATATTGCGGCGCTTGGTGGTACCTATGAGGCGCCCAAGGTTCAGTTATTGGGTGTCAGGGGCTTCCCAGGCAACTCAATCAGTCACGCGAACTCGTTTTTCGTGCCTAAACATTCCACGCGTGTTTTCGTTGAGGGTGAGTGCGATGTGGTCTGCTCAATAGGCTATAACCCTGAGCGTCTCCCTAAAGGGTATTCCTTCGACGATATCGATATACGGCGAGTCATTACGGATCTCTGTGTGATGGACTTTAATGGTCCCAACAAGCAGATGCGGGTGATTAGTTTGCATCCGGGCGTGACACTGGCTGAGGTACATGAAAACACCGGATTTGAGCTTGCCGTATCGGATGACCTCGGTGAGACCGAAGCACCGACCGATGAGCAGTTGCAGATTATCTCGGAGTTGGATCCACTGAATGTCCGAGCCAAGCAACTTAAAGACAACCCTCCAGGCGTTCGAAGCGCCGCCTAGCAGAGGACTGAGGAGAAGAAGATGAGCGACACGACAACTGAATACGTTGAAGAAACCGATATCGTCACTTACGAGTCCGCTGACGGGATTGCCTGGATCTCGATGAATCGGCCCAAGTACAACAATGCGCAGAATGGGCGCATGACCTATGAGTTGGACGCGGCCTTTATGCGAGCTGTGGCAGATGATGACGTTAAGGTCATTGTACTTCGTGGTGAGGGGAAGCACTTCTCGGCAGGCCACGACATTGGCACCCCCGGGCGTGATGTGCATTTGAGTCAGGAGCGCGTGACCAGCTGGTACGACCACGCCAACAAGCCCGGCGGTGAATACCTCTACGTGCGCGAGGCTGAGGCTTATCTGGGCATGTGCCGTCGTTGGCGCGACATTCCCAAGCCTACCATTGCGGCAGTTCAAGGCGCCTGCATCGCCGGTGGGCTTATGCTGGCGTGGATTTGCGATCTCATCGTTGCGACAGACGATGCCTATTTCTCTGACCCCGTGGTTCGCATGGGCATTCCAGGCGTTGAGTACTTTGCTCATCCCTACGAACTCAACCCTCGCATTGCCAAGGAGTTTTTGTTCACAGGCAACAAGATGGGCGCAGAGCGCGCCTACCAGATGGGAATGGTGAATCAAATTAGTTCTCGAGAGGCTCTGATGGATGACGTCACGGCGCTGGCGACCAAGATTGCGGCCATGCCGCGCCTCGGTCTGGCGTTGACCAAGCAAGCGATCAATAACGTCGAGGAGCTTCAGGGTAAGCGTCAGGGTATGGAAGCTGCATTCGCCTGGCATCACTTTGCTCACGCGCACAATGACGTCGTCTCCGGCGATAAGTTGGGTGGCTTCGATGCCAAGGCCATGGCGGCGGCCAACAAGTCACAGGACAGTTGATTCGATGGATTTAGTCTACACAGAGCAGCAGCAAGCCTTTAGAGCTGAAGTTCGTGACTGGCTTGCGGCCAATGTCCCGAGCGAGCGCTTGCCGTCGTTTGATACCGCGGAGGGCTTCGAAGCGCATCGCGAGTGGGAGCGGACGCTGGCGAAAGGCAATTGGGGCATGGTGACCTGGCCGACAGACTACGGCGGTCGGGGCTGTGACCTCATTGAGTGGTTGATCTTCGAAGAGGAGTACTACCGTGCTGGTGCCCCATTGCGTGTCAATCAGAACGGCATTTTCCTGTTAGGTCCTACGTTAATGGAATACGGAACGCCCGAGCAGAAGGCGCGTTTTATTCCGGCGATGGCCAGCGGTGACGAAATTTGGGCGCAGGGATGGTCCGAGCCCAATGCCGGGTCCGATATGGCGGCGATCCGATGTCGCGCCGATCGTGATGGGGATGAGTTTGTTATTAACGGACAGAAAATCTGGTCGACGCGTGCAGTGTATGCCGATTGGGTGTTCGGCCTCTTTAGGACAGACCCCGAATCAACACGCCATCACGGGCTCTCCAAGATTCTCGTCCCGCTCAATTCTGAGGGAATCACGGTTCGACCAATTCCGCAGCTTAACGGCCTGCCCGGGTTTGCCGAGATTTTCTTTGATGATGTTCGCGTGCCGGCCTTCAATTTGTTGGGTGGAGAAGGCGAGGGATGGCGGATTGCTATGGCGACAGCAGGGTTTGAGCGCGGTCTCATGCTGCGAAGCCCAGCGCGTTTCCAGCAGGCGTCCAAGCGACTGGTAGCCCTCTATCGTGAGCATGGGTCTGACGTTATCGATCCGTCGATCGAGGCGGCGGTTGTGCGCTGTTACATGGATGCAGAGGCCTATGCGCTGTCCACCTATCAAACGGCATCGAAGCTCTGTTCGGGCGGTTCTATCGGTGCTGAGGCGAGTTGTAACAAGATTTTCTGGTCTGAGATGGATCTTCTGATTCACGAGACCGCCATGAATTTATTGGGCGCGCGCGCTGAAATCGAACCGCAGACCGCGGCCGAGTTTGATGAGCTAGGAACGTGGCTAGATGGCTTTATGTTCGCCCAATCCGGTCCGATTTATGCGGGTACCAATGAAATACAGCGCAATATCATTGCCGAGCGGGTGCTTGGCATGCCGCGGAAGTGAGGTAGCTCGATGAATTTTACCTTCACGCAAGACCAACTCGACTTCCAGGACGCCATTACCAGCATGTTGCGTACCGAAGTGACGGCAGATTCGATTCGTGCGCGATGGAAGAATGAGTCGGGCGTCGACAGCGCGTTTATGCAGCAGGCGCATGATCTCGGTCTGAACAGCATGCTCATTCCCGAGTCACTGGGTGGTCTGGGACTAACGCCGGTTGATTTTATTTTGTTGGCTGAAGCCTGTGGCGAAGTGGCGTTGCCGGAGCCGCTTGTCGAGTCGGTCATGGTCACCACACCGTCGTTGGTGGACATTCTGGATCAGGGTCTCGGTAATGCGGATGTGCAGAAAGTCATCGATGGTGTCTTGGCGGGCGAGGTTCGTGTTGCCCTGGGTCATGCCATCAACCCCTGCATCAATTATGCGGACAGTGCCGATTGGTTTTTGCTTCCCGATGGCGACGGTGTGTATTTGTTGCCAAAGGATGCGGTCACACTCGAAGCGAAGACCAGTGTCGACCCGTCGCGGCGTCTGTTTTCAGTATCTTTTGCCGCCAGCGATGCCTATCTGGTCGCGGACGGTGACGCGGGAGCGAGCTTGCAACGCGCCAGCTTAAACCGCGGAGCCCTGGCAAGTGCTGCGCAGTTGGTCGGTTTATCACGAGGTATGCTTCAGCAGAGCGTCAGCTACACGAGCGATCGAGAGCAATTCGGTCGTGCCATTGGCGCCAATCAGGCGGTTAAACACTTGCTGGCCGATGTCGCTGTGCAGGTGGAATACGCCAAGCCCGTTATTTATCGCGCCGCCTACACGGTCGGTGTGTCGCCCACACGGGCTGATTTTGCCGTGTCTCACGCCAAGTCGGCCGCCGGTAGAGCGGCATTGATGGCATCGAGGCACTGTATGCAGGTGTTTGGTGCCATGGGATACACCTGGGAGTGTGACCTGCAGATTTGGGCAAAGCGTTCCTGGGCATTGGCACGCGAATGGGGTGATGAGGGGTTTCACAATAACCGTATTCACGAGTGGCTGCTGCGTAAAAACGCCTTGTTAGGGCCAGAATACACGTTTGGACGGGGTTCACTGACAGATAAAGCGAACGCTGGCTAGAAAAGCCAGCTAAACGGAGAGAGATTATGGGACAGCGCGCAGAGGCCTACATCGTCGATGCAATTAGAACACCTACGGGAAAGCGACGTGGTTCGCTTGCGACGGTGCACGGCGCCGACCTCGGCGGATTTATCCTAAAAGCGCTGGTCGAGCGTCATGACATTCCGGATGACGAATACGAGGATGTGGTCTTTGGATGTCTCGATACCATCGGACCCCTGGCGGGCGACATTGCTCGCACCTGCTGGTTGGCAGCCGGGCTTAGCGATGTGGTGCCGGGTACAACGGTTGATCGACAGTGCGGTTCTTCACAGCAGGCGGTGCATTTCGCCGCGCAGGCCGTGATGTCGGGCACGATGGATGTTGTGGTTGCCGGTGGGGTACAGACCATGTCATCCATCCCGATTTCCGCCGCCATGTACGCGGGCCAGCCCTACGGCTTCGATAATCCGTTCACCAGCAGTGAGGGCTGGGTTGCTCGTTACGGAACGCAGGAGATCTCGCAGTTCAAGTCGGCGCAAATGATCGCGGATAAGTGGGATATTTCGCGTGAAGAGATGGAAGCATTCTCGCTAAGGTCGCACCAACGCGCGCGCGCAGCTACCGATGCCGGCTATTTCGAGCGCGAAATCATTCCGTTTGATGGTCTGAGCTTCGACGAGACCATTCGTAACACCTCGATGGAGGCGATGGCGGGTCTCGAACCGCTTGCTCCGGGCGGAACCATTACCGCGGCTGTATCGAGTCAGACCTGCGATGGCTCCTCAGCAGTGCTGATCGTTTCTGAAGAGGCGTTGAAGCGTTACAACCTGACGCCTCGAGCACGTATTGCGCATATGTCAGTGCGTGCAGACGATCCCGTATGGATGCTAACGGCGCCAATTCCCGCCACTCAGCATGCGATTAAGAAATCGGGCATTTCGATGGCCGACATCGATCTTGTCGAGATTAACGAAGCCTTTGCGTCGGTGCCGATGGCATGGTTGAAGGATCTGGATTACGACCACGAAAAAACCAACGTCAACGGAGGCGCTATTGCCCTGGGACACCCTCTGGGGTCCACGGGTACAAAGCTAATGACGACACTCTTGCATGAAATGGAGCGTCGTGGGGTTCGCTATGGTCTGCAAACCATGTGTGAAGGCGGTGGTCAGGCAAACGTAACCATAGTCGAGCGTCTCTAGGGGTACTGTGATGGGAATTTGTGATCAGCGCGTTGTTATTGTCACGGGAGCGGGCGGCGGCTTGGGTGCTGCGCATGCGCGCGTGCTCGCCAGTGAGGGCGCGGCGGTACTTGTCAACGATATCAATACGGAGGCGGCGCGCGCGGTGGTCGATGAGATCACGGCGGCTGGTGGCCTCGCGGTGGTGAACGAGTCTGACATTACTAATTACGAGAGCAGCGGTCAGGCGGTTGCCCAGGCGGTCGAGACCTTCGGTGATCTGACCGGTGTCGTGAACAACGCCGGTAATAATCGCGACCGCATGTTTGCTTCGCTCTCGGAGGCGGATTGGGATCAGGTGATGGCCGTTCACCTTAAAGGTCACTTTTGCATCGCATCGCATGCGGTTCAGTACTGGCGGCACCAGTCAAAGCTTGGCAATGCGGTATCAGGACGACTTATCAACACGACCTCAGGTGCGGGCCTGCAGGGCTCGATTGGTCAATCGAACTACGCGGCAGCAAAAGCGGGCATTGCAGCACTCACCTTAAACCAAGCGGCGGAGTTGGGGCGCTATGGCATCACGGCCAACGCGATTTGCCCCGTGGCGAGAACCGGCATGACCACAGCGGTACCGGCTATGGCGGAACGAATGGCTGCGCCTGATGACGGATCATTTGATCACTTTGCGCCTGAAAACGTGTCCTCGGTCGTGACGTGGTTGTGCTCAGAGCGGTCTGGCAATGTCACCGGCCAGATCATTGAAGCCGAGGGTGGACGCATTGCCATTGCCGACGGCTGGCGAAGCACTGAAGGAGTCGATAAAGGCTCGCGGTGGGCGCCGGCTGATGTCGGCACAGCCCTAGAAGCCGCCATGGCCAGCGCCGTACCTGCCCAGCAGGTCTGGGGTACATAGGACGCAATCGTGAAATTTGCCTTCACCGACGAGCAACAAATGCTCAGAGACACCAGCCAGGCGTTTCTCGCTGATAAATCGACATCGGCTGCAGTCCGCGCCGCCTGCGTGTCGCCAGAACATCACGATGCAGAGCTATGGCAAAGCATCTGTGAGGAGATGTACTGGCAAGGGATTCTGATTCCGGAGCATGTCGACGGTCTTGGCTTGGGCTGGGTCGAGATGGCGATTGTGCTGGAGGCGGCCGGTGAGCGTTTACTGACCTCGCCACTATTTGCAGTGGCACAGAGCACCGCGGCACTGCTGGGATGCCCCGCATCGGAGATGCGCGACTTGTTGTTGTCATCTTTGGCTGCGGGGAACGTGATATCCCTAGCGATGGGCAATCAGTCGGGTGGTTGGGACTCGGTGGGCGTGACGGCAAACGAGACGTCGACCACGACCGTGCTATCGGGCGAAGCTCGCTTTGTACCCTTTGGATTTGCTGCAGCAAAGCTGTTGGTTGTTGCCCGAGATGCGAGCAATACGCTAACTCTGTGGGTGGTTGATCCTCAGCAGGATGGTGTCTTTGTTGAGCCGACGCCGACAATGGATCAGACCCGGCCTATGGCGACGGTGCGCTTCGAACGGGCGGCGGTGAGTTCCGATCAGTTGCTCGCCACCCAGGCAGATGAGCTTGTATCAGATACCTTGGCCTTAAGCCGCATTTTGACGGTTGCAGATCAAGTAGGCGTGGCGCAGGCCAGCCTCGATATCAGTGTTGACTTCACCAAGGAGCGTAAGCAATTCGATCGCACCATTGCTTCGTTTCAGGCCATCAAACACAAGGCGGCTGACATGATGCTCAAGGCCGAGTCCGCACGCTCCCTACTGTATTACGCGGCCTGCACCGCCGATGCGTGGCTAGCAGGTGAAGTAGACCGTGATGCGCTCCACGAGGCCGCCTATATGGCCAGTGCTTGTGCCAGTGATGCCGCCTTCTTCAACGCCGGCTGCGGTATTCAAATGCACGGTGGTGTGGGCATTACTGAAGAGTACGATATTCAGCTGTATTTCAAGCGAGCACGCGCCACTGAGAGTTACTTGGGTAGGCCGTCTGAGATGCGCGAGGCCATTGCCTGTCAGTTGCTCGATGGTGATGTGGCATGAAGCTGACCTTTACTGCCGCTGACGAGCAATTTCGAGAGGAAGTCGCAGACTGGCTCAACGATAACTTGCGAGATGAATTCGCGGATATTCGCTACCGCGGGGGTCCGGGTGATGAGCATCATTTTGTCGATGAGCGAAAGGCCTGGGAACGCAGGCTCGCGGCTGGACGATGGACCTGCATTGGCTGGCCCGACACGTGGGGCGGACGTGCAGCATCGATTGAGCAGCAGGTGATCTTTCATGAGGAGTACGCCCGCGCGGGCGGTCCTGGTCGAATGGGGCATATTGGCGACACCTTGACCGGGCCTACACTGCTTGCGTTTGGTAGCGAAGAGCAAAAGGCCAAATACCTGCCGCCGATTCGAGATGGTGTGGCTTTCTGGAGCCAGGGGTACTCGGAACCCGGTGCAGGGTCCGATCTGGCGGCCATTCGGACCAAGGCGGTACAGGATGAAACCTCAGGACAATGGAAGATTACGGGACAAAAGGTATGGACCTCGCTCGCACACGAGTCCGACTTCGTTTTCGTACTTGCGCGGGTCGATCGCGAGAGTTCACGTCATCACGGTTTGGGCTTTTTTCTAGTCGCGCTCGATCAACCGGGAGTGACCATTCGACCCATTACCCAGCTTACGGGTACCGCCGAATTCAACGAGGTGTACTTCGACGACGCAGTCTGTGATGCGGACGATATTGTTGGTGCGCCCGGTGATGGCTGGAAGGTCGCCATGGGACTCCTGGGCTTCGAGCGAGGCGTCTCCACGCTGGGGCAGCAAATGCTGTTTCAGACTGAGCTCGATGAAATTATCCGCATTGCGAGGGCAAACGGTGCCTCCCGGGACCCCGATATCCGGCAGCGTATCGCTGAAGCGCACATTGGTCTGAAGACCATGCGCTACAACAGTATGCGCATGTTGTCGGGGGGCGAGGACGGTAGTCTCAGCCGTGAAGCCATGATTTATAAGCTGTATTGGTCAAGCTGGCACCGTAACCTCGGTAAGCTGGCGATGGACGTTTTGGGCCCTGAGGCCGAACTGATAGAAAGTGGGCCCTATGAGCTCAATAAGCTTCAGTCGCTCTTTCTCTTTACCCGCGCTGATACGATCTACGGCGGGACGAATCAGATTCAACGTAACCTCATTGCCGAGCGCGCACTCGGGATGCCTAAAGAACCCCGCGGACAAGGTATGTAATTCGAGGATGACACCAAGATGAGTAGAGAGATTCCAGATTACGTTGCAGGTCACAACCTCCTGGCGGGCAAGTCAGTGCTGATCACAGCTGCTGCCGGTGCCGGTATTGGGTTCTCTGCCGCAAAGCGCGCGGTCGAAGAGGGAGCGAGAGCGGTTGTCATCAGTGACGTCCACGAGGGACGCTTGAATCAAGCCAGAGAGACATTGGCTGCGCTATCCGATACCTGTCAGGTCAGTGCCCAGCTATGCGATGTGACCAATGAATCTGAGGTGCAGGCGTTGGTTGATTTTGCTGAGGCGGAGACGGGCGGCGTCGATATTTTGATTAACAACGCGGGCCTGGGTGGCTCTTGTCGGTTGACCGATATGACAGATGAAGCGTGGTCCCGGGTACTCGATATTACGCTTACGGGCACCATGCGAATGAGTCGAGCCATGCTGCGATGCATGGAACCTCGCGGACGGGGCGTCATCGTGAACAACGCTTCTGTCCTTGGTTGGCGCGCTCAGGAAGAGCAATGTCACTATGCGGCGGCAAAGGCAGGTGTCATGGCTCTGACCCGTTGTTCAGCCATGGAGGCGGCCGAGTTCGGCATTCGAATTAACGCGGTGTCGCCCAGCATTGCGATGCATGATTTCCTCCGCAAAACGTCATCACCCGAGCTACTTGAGTCGCTTACCTCAAAAGAGGCCTTTGGTCGTGCTGCTGAGGTGTGGGAGGTGGCCAACGTCATGATGTTCTTGGCGTCGGACTACTCGAGTTACATGACGGGTGAGGTGGTATCGGTATCAAGCCAGCACGCTTGATGTCGTCTACGAAATAACAAATCAATCGAACGATAAGAAGATAAGTAAGAGAGACACAGAGGGCAGGACAGATGAGTCAAATGAACTGGGATCGCGAAGTCGACGTGTTGGTAGTAGGTACTGGTAACGGGGGACTCACCGCGGCAGTGTGCAACTGGGAGATGGGCACTAAAGACGTATTGATCATCGAGAAACAGGACAAGGTCGGGGGTACCAGCGCAACATCCGGTGGGGGTATCTGGATTCCCAACAGTCATTATGCAAAAGAGGCGGGTGCCGAGGACAATCATCAGGACGCCAAGGCCTACCTAATGAATACGCTATTTGGTGAAGACGTGCCCGAGGAGATGATCGATATCTATCTCGAAAAGTCGCCCGAAATGCTGAAGTTCCTGCACGATCGCACCGATGTTCGTTACGAGTCACTTGCTGAATACCCTGACTACTACACCAATATGGCAGGTGCCCGAGCAGGTCACCGGTCGCTCGAGCCAGCCCCCATCATGGCCTCAGAACTGGGGGATAACTGGAAGAACATGACGTGGACGCATTTCATGATGCGTATGTTCAATCGTATCCACTTCACTCAGGTGGAAGCTCACTTGTTGATGGTGCAGTTGCCCGGCTGGAAAAAACTTCTAGCGCGACTCATGTGGGATTACGCTCGCGATATCCCATGGCGATTCAAAACACCGATCTCGCGTCGTTTGGCCTGTGGCTCAGCGGGGGTTGCTCGGCTGTATCTCTCGGTCTTGAAACGAGAGATCCCCCTGGAGTTCAACACGCAAATGGTTGAGCTGATTGCAGAAGGGGACACGGTGCTGGGTGCGGTGATTGAATGCAACGGTCAGCGTCAGCGTGTTCGCGCCGCCAAAGGCGTGATCTTGGCGTCGGGCGGTTTTGAGAAAAATCAGGCGCTCAGAGAGCAGTATTTGCCGGCTCCGACCAATACCACTTGGTCAGCGGGGAACCCCGGTAACGAGGGCGATGCGCTCTTAGCCGGTCTCGAATTGGGTGCGAAAACGCGCTTGATGAACGATGCCTGGTGGACGACCACGCTGTGCGTGCCTGACGAGCCTGCGCCACGACTCGCGATTATGGAGAAATCGTTCCCGGGATCCTGCGTCGTCAACCGCGATGGCAAACGATTTGCCAATGAGTCTCAGAACTACATGGCCTTCCAGAAGGACTTGTTCAAAACGCATACGGAAGAGCACCCAAACGCGCCTGCATGGCATGTGTTTGATGCGACGTTCCGTGAGAATTTTATGGTGGGGCCGCTGATGACCAAGGCCATGAAGCCGGACTCTCAAATTCCCAAGAAGTGGTTCGACGAGGGTTTTGTCGCTAAGGCAGACACCATCCGCGAGTTGGCTGACATGCTCGGCATCGACGCCGACGGTCTTGAAGAAACCATCGGCAAGATGAATCACTACGCCGAGACGGGTAAGGACGAGGACTTCGGTCGAGGGGATTCTGCCTACGATCGTTACTATGCGGATCCGGCGATTAAACCCAATCCCTGTCTCGCGCCCATCGTCAAAGCGCCGTTTTACGCCATGCGCATCGAAGCGGGCGACTTCGGTACCTTGGGTGGTTTGGATACCGATACTGATGCCCGGGTCAAAAAAGCCGATGGCGGTGTATTCGAAGGGTTATTTGCGGTGGGTAATTGCTCGGCAGCCATCTTGCCGACTTACCCGGGTCCCGGAGCAACCTTGGGTCCCGCAATGACCATGGCTTATCAAGCCGCGTGTCACATGAACGCCTAGGGGGCTGCGATGTTGGATCTAGAGTCAATTGAACTCATTAAGCAATTGAAGGCACGCTACTTTCGCTTTCTCGATACGCGCAACATCGAGGGGTTGCAGACTGTCTTTACGAGCGATGCCACCGCGTCTTTTGTGGGTGGTGATTATGACTTTCAGCTGGACGGTTGGGCTCAGTTGGAGGCCTTTTACAAGAAGTCATTCACGGGCCAGAACTTCGGCATGCACAACGGGCACCACCCGGAAATCTGTGTCGATGGTGAGACTGCGACTGGCATCTGGTACCTGCAGGATATTTTTGTCTCTCTCGAGCATGACATCACCATCACGGGGAGTGCGCTCTACGAGGACGAATATCGCCGCGAGGACGGCGAGTGGCGAATCGCGCGAACAGGTTATCAGCGGCTTTGGGAAGAACATCATAAACGCGGCGACAACGTTCGTTTGCGGGTGAAGCCGATTGCCGACTAAGGTGAGCAGCAGAATAAGAGAGGATTGGATATGAGAGATGTAGTGGTAGTAGATAGCGTTCGCACGGGTTTGGCGAAGTCATTTCGCGGGAGCTTTAACTGGACGCGTTCTGACGATATGGCGGCCTTTTTGATCAATGCGCTGATCGATCGGAACCCCAATTTTGATCCAGCTGAAGTCGATGACATCATCTTGGGCGCAGCAAATCAGTCGGGTGAGCAAAGTGGCAATCTCGCACGCATGGCCTCTTTTCTATCGAAGCTACCGATCGAGGCGACGGGCACCACAGTCAATCGATTCTGCGCCTCGGGTCTCCAGACTATCGCAATGGCAGCAAACCAAATTGGTTCGGGTTATACCGATGTCATGATGGCCGGAGGTGCGGAATCTATTTCGATGCGCGTACGCCAGGAGGAGGGTAAGTACCAACAGAACTGCACTCTGCTCGAGAACAAGCCCGAGGTGTTCATGCAGATGGGTAATACGGCTGAGGTGGTGGCCCGTCGATACAATGTGACCCGTGAGTCTCAAGACGAGTATGCGCTTCAGAGTCAGCAGCGTTACGGGCAGGCCGTCGATGCCGGTGCCATTCAGGAAGAGATCGTACCGATGCCTGCCACCATGAAGTTGGTTAACAAGGAGACTGGTGACGAGACATTCAAAGATGTGATGGTTGATCGTGATGAGTGCAATCGCGTGGACACCACGCTTGATGGACTCTCCATGCTCAAGCCAGCATTTGAGGAGGACGGCAGCGTGACCGCTGGTAACTCGTCTCAGCTGAGCGATGGTGCCTCGATGACGCTTCTGATGAGTGCAGAGCGCGCCGAACAACTGGGTGTCGAGCCATTGGGCTATTTCCGTGGCTTTGTCACCGCCGGCTGTGAACCTGACGAGATGGGAATTGGTCCCGTGTTCGCCATTCCTAAACTCCTGAAGCGAGCAGGTCTCAGTCAGAACGACATAGACCTCTGGGAACTGAATGAGGCATTCGCATCACAATGCGTCTACTGTCGGGATTTCCTCGATATCGACAATGCCAAGTACAACGTCAATGGCGGCAGTATCGCCATCGGTCACCCCTTCGGTATGACGGGCTCGCGGATGGTAGGTCGCGTTCTGCGTGAGCTGAAACGCACGGGTGGTCGCTATGGTGTTGTGACGATGTGCGTTGCGGGCGGGCAGGGCGCCGCCGGGTTGGTCGAGGCCTGCTAGAGCGTCTGCGGATAAGAACAAAAAAGGCGCCATTGGCGCCTTTTTTGTTGGTTTTTACTTCTGTGCGCTGCTGAATCAGAGAATGGCAGGAAGCTGCTTAGTCAGCGGCATTCGCTCTTTTACAGCCTGACCCGTCAGTGCGAAACCGAGCAAATCACCCTCTGGGCTGTGGAACAACGCTTTGACGTCCTGTCCGTCAGCCTCAATGGTCCATTCACCCTCGGCGTCACGCTCCACAGGAGACACACAGACCGGACAGGCGGGCGTTTTAATGGTCACCGGCATGGCGGGGTAAGCGACTTCTGTCGGTGTACCCGTCAATGTAGCGGCTAGCGCACGCGCGGCTGCCATGAGCGGCGCGACATAGACCAAAACGTGGCCTTCCACTTCAGCACAGTCACCAATGGCGTAGACATTATCGACACTAGTGCGCAGGTAACGGTCGGTCTTGATACCACGTCCGCACTCGATGCCAGCATCTGCTGCCAATTGGGTTCTTGGGCGTACGCCCACCGCAGACAGCACGGCGTCGGCTTCGATGGTTTCCCCGTTGTTGAGTGCAACGGTGAAGCCCGCTTCCGAGCGATTGACGTCCGTTGCCAGTGGGCCGAAGTGGAAACGCGCCCCTTTTTCTTCGAGGGCTCGCTGAACAGCGCGACCTGCGGTTTCAGGTAACAGCGTCGGCAAGCAATACGCCATGGGGTCGACCGCCTCTACGGTGAAATCCCCGTTGAGAAGATCATTGGTGAACTCACAACCAATAAGACCTGCACCAATGACGGCGACTTTTTTTGCACCGGTTTGAGTGAGTGTGTCTCTGAACCGTCGATAGTCGTCAAGGTCGTTGACCCCCATGACCTCATCGGCCGCATCGCCGCCCATGGGCGGACGAATCAGCTCAGCGCCAAGCGTCAGTACCAAGCTTGAGTAGGGTACTCGCTCTCCGGTTGTCAGAACCACTTCACTTGATGCCGTATCGAGCGACGCCACCTCGGTGCGCGTTCGCACGGTGACACCCAGGTTGTCTGACATGTTTTCGGCGGTTTGAGTGGCTAGCTGATCGGGCGCAAATTTCTTGGTAAAACCCGTGGAGATCATCGGTTTGGAGTAGTTTTCACCACCGTCACGCGTAATCAGCGTAATGGCCGCGTCTGCATCGGTTTTCTTAATGGCATTAGCCAAGCCGTAGGCCGCCAAACCCGAGCCAATCACAATAATAGGATGACCAGCAGGTCCGGCGTCACTGGCTGAGGCTGCGTCCTCTGAATCCGTCTCGTCCTCGGTACCGGGGATCAGTTCAAAGTCATCTTTACCCACACCGCAATCGGGACATGTCCAGTCATCGGGAACATCTGCCCACTTTGTACCGGGCGCAATGCCATCATCAGGCCAGCCTTCTTTTTCGTCATAGATCAAACCACAAACGATGCATTCCCACTGAGCCATGAACAATCCTTCCAGTCTTTTCTGCGCTATTGGTGACAGAGCCAGGTAGCGCCGCTACCCAATGAGCCGGCAGTCTGCCCAAAATCCGCTCTTTCGTCATCCACTTGTCGGACTAACGGCAAAGAAAATGGCCTCCCGTCGCTCACATCGGGTGTGGCGTTATGGGGTCAGACCGTTGTTACCCAATACAGACTGACTAGACTCAAGGCTGACCAAAGCAAGAGTGCCATGGCAATGAGTCGAGGGCAGATGGCTTTTAGCGAGGCCAGAGACATTTGTGAGCCAATCAGGAACAGCGCTAATCCGAACAGTGCTTTACTAATGGTGGAAAATATCCCGGTCGTGGCAGTATCAAACTGAAAGTAGCCGCCCACGAGACTGGCTATGAGGAACCCGGTGACGAACAGCGGTATGCGCACTTCATTGGCGCCTACGCGCTTCATAGAGTAGCTCGCGAAAATGATGACGGGGATCAGCCATAAAATGCGAAGAATTTTGAGTGTTGCAGCGGTTGTCAGTGCCTCGTCTCCATACGCGGCAGCTGCGCCGACGACGGAAGAGGTGTCGTGGATCGCAACAGCGGCCCACATGCCAAACTGCTGCTGACTTAAATCCAATGCATGACCTATCGCAGGAAAAAGCAGGATAGCGATCCCGTTTAACACGAAGATAAGAGTGAGTGTTTGAGCGACCTGCGTATTCTCTGCCTTGATGACAGGTGCAAGTGTGGCAACGGCCGTACCCCCACAAACGGCGGTACCGGTGGTCAGGAGCTTTCCGCTGACATCGTCGGTACGAAGCAGTTTTAGTAAGATGAAGCCGCTGATTAGCGTTGCGACAACCATCACCGAGACGGCCGCGCCGTTGGCCGAGCCCAGCGTGACGACCTCTCTAAAGGGAAGGGCCAAGCCGAGTATGACCACGCCACTCTGTAGCGCCCCCCGTGAGAGCCGAGAGGGGTCGCTTAGTGGTGCAGGGCCTACCGTTACTACGAGGGCAATGCCTAAAAAAAGGGCCAAGGCTGCTTGCTGGAAGTAGATCGAAAGCCCCGCGCCTATCATATAGGCTATAAGCGTATTCGTTTTTGTCATATGGCTAGTATGACAGTTCGAATGTCACTTTCCAGTGATTCAATCCCTCGCGTCTAGTCCTTATCGCCGTTCCTCGATCACGACTGAAGCGAATTGACCGCTCTGGTTTCCCATGGGATTTCGGTGTGAGTGGAGCGGTTCCCCTTATGGCTGTTCAGCCGTACCTGACAGTCGATACATCAGTATGGCTGCGCGCTTGATCGCGAGTGCCATGGAGTCCAGTTCGAGGCTTTCATTGGGGGTATGACCTCCCTTCCCTAGAGCCCCCATCCCAGCCAATGCATCCGTATAGGGCGCAACGAAGGAGATATCAGCAGCACCACGCCGCAGCGGATCCCATATTTTCATGGGGCCACGCCCCAGGTCCTGATTGACCACCGAGAGTTGTTCGGCAAGCTTGCGGTTGCCATCAGAGGGTGGCATGGGCGGGTAGCTATCGACAAAGCTGATCGAAGCACTGGTATGGGGTAGGTGGTTCGCCACAATGGCTTCCATTTTCTCTTTTGCCACTGCCAACTGTTCTAGTGACAGTGCTCGGATACCACCGTCCACAATAACTTCACTCGGAACGACGTTGGTTTTTCCAAAGGTCGTACCACGATTTTGCGCGGTGTCGTAATTCACGGTGGTGCCGCCTTGAATGGTGCCCGCATTAAAGGTTAGGCCGTAGTCACCCCGAACCTCGTTATAGAACGTGTCGAGTATTCTCGCGGCTTCATTGATGGCGCCCGCACCGACGCGTTCGCTAAAGACGCCAGACGAATGTGCCTGTCTGCCCGAGGTTTTCAGCATCCAACCACTGGAACTGCGTCGAGCAATGGTGGCCCAGTCAGAACCTTCGGTGGTGATAGCCCCCTCAAACCCCAGCGTAATATCAGCCCATTTTCCCGCCTCTATGAGATCTTTACGACTAATGGACAAGGGTTTACCTGTCATCTCCTCATCGCCCGTGTAGGCGACGGTGACAGCAATATCGTCTAGGGCACCAATGTGCTGAAGCGCCTTTAATGCGTAGACGAGGACGGCGTTACCGTCCTTCATGTCGCTGATGCCGGGGCCGCGCCCAATATTACCGTCACGAGTGAACGCCTGAAATTCGTCATCTGATTCAAAAACCGTATCGAGGTGTCCGATCAGGAGGAACTTTTTACCGTCGCCTTCCTTGCTGGCAAACAAATGGCCTGCGCGATCCATTTCTGGGGGCATATCGATCCAACGCGTCGCCAATCCAAGTGCGTCCAGTTCACGGGACATAACGTCACCGACCGCACGAACGCCTGCGTGGTTCATCGTCCCGCTGCCAATGTTGACGGTTTCAGCCAGTAGCTCAATGGCCTCGTCCTGGTGCGCATCAATCCAGTCAACCATGGCTTGCTCCTTGGTCGACAGCGTCCCTGAATGAGCTACTTGTGTAAGGGTGATGCCAAGGAATAGGGCACTGAGTAGCGAAGTTCGTTGTATCAGGTTCATACGGATCTCCCTCACGATTAACGTATTTGATGCTGTGGCTGATTGTGCCACCAGAGCGTCGGTGCTGGCCGCGAGCCGGTAACCTCTTCTCCCAGGTCACTGGCACGATAGAGTCGTCCATTCACCATGACATGGGTAATGTGGTCGGTAGTCTTTATGTCCTCGAGCGGGTTGCCATCGACAACCTGAAGATCGGCTAGTTTTCCGACTTCGATAGACCCGAGATCGCCGTCCATGCCGAGATAGCGCGCAGGATTGACGGTGGCGGTAGCCAGCATTTGCATGGGGTTCATACCACCCTCAGCAAAGCTCCACATTTCCCAATGCGTTGCCAGACCTTCTCGCTGCCCGTGGGCACCGGTGTTGACCAGCACACCGAGCTCCATTAGCTCTTTTGCTACAGCCGCAGCATCATCATCACGGAAATCTGGCTCGGGTGCTGTGACCCGCCGAACGGCGCGCGGTTGTAATACTGTGGGTGGAACAAAATGCGAAAGTAGGGGGTGTTTCCAGACTTCGGTGTCCCTGTAGAAACGATCCTCCGATGTCAGACCTCCATAGGTGACACCCAAGGTTGGCGTGTAGCCAACGCGGGTTTTAGACCAGAAATCACGGACGTCATCGTAGATTTTCAGGGTCGGAATATTGTGCTCGATCCCTGTCGAGCCATCCGCCACCAAATTCATATCCATGTTGTAGAGCGAACCGCCTTCCGCAACGACCATCATGCCTGCATCACGCGCAGCCTCGATCACCATTTGGCGCTGTGCTCTGCGAGGCTGATTGTAGTTTTTGACGCTGATGGCACCCTGGGCCTTCAGCCGATCAACCACGGCTTTGGCATCATCAAGCGACTCAATGGGATCAAAGCCTGTGCTCTTTGCCCCGTAGATGATTTCTCCCGTTGAAAAAATGCGGGGTCCGATGATCTTGCCAGCGCGTTGATATTCAGCGGCTGGGAAGACTTGAGCTGCTCTGCTTGAGGGGTTGTGTACGGTTGTGACACCGAGCGCCAGGTGCGCAAGGAGCGACCAGTTATTTTGAGGGATAATGTCATCCCGGCCGTAAGGGCCGTGTGCGTGCGCATCGATATAGCCCGGCATCAGTGTCTTTCCAGCCAGATCGATCTGTGTTGCATCGTCGGGGATGGAAACGTCACCTGTGGCGCCCAGCGCCATAATGCGATTGTCCTCAACGATGACAACGCCATTATCGATGACCTCTCGCGCCGAATTCATGGTGATGACGCGAGCATTGGTAAAGGCCACAAGTCCGCGGGGACGATCTGAGTCCACTGACAGGCTGAGATCTGCGATCTGTCTGGCTTCGTTTGCGCCGGTGCCCAAAGAGCCATCGACGTCGTACTGGAAAAAGCGCGGACCTACGCTCCAAGTGAGCGATGTACCATCAGCGTTCCAATGAATGAATTCACCGCCCGGCGCGCTGATGCGTTCGGTTGCGTAGGCAGCTGGGCCGGACGCGTTATTTGGGATGGCGGACAGATCGATAGAGCGACCGGTCATTGGTAGCGCCGCAACGTACAGACGTCCCGCTTCACGATAAGCGACGTGTCCACCTGTCGGCGATATACGGATGACGGTTGCAAGCGGTGAGTTTGCGTGCGCGCGCACATCCTCTCCGTCGTGATTCATTGAGATGAGTTCGCTGGACGCGTCGTCACTGCCCCGACCGACGGCCGAACTGACTCGCTCCGTTGCATAGATGCGATTGTCGGGTCCAAAGTGAGGTGATCGACCGCGCTTGCTGACAAAGTGGGCATCCTCGGCGCCTAGGGTGAAGGTGTAGATGCCGGGCTTTTTACCCCAGTGGGGATTGGTGAGTGAGCTGCCGCTTAGCTTGGCAAACAGCAGTGTCTCACCATCGCTCGAAACGCTCAGATCGACGTAGTGCCCCGGTGTTGCATAAACACCTTTTGAGCGTCCGCCACGCGCACTGACTTTACGCACTGAACCCAGATTGTCATCGGACCACGTGAGGTAGTAGACGTCTTTGCCGTCGGGTGAGAATGCGGGAGAGAACTCAATCGCTGCAGAGCGATCACGGGTGAGACGCTTTGTCTCGGAACCCTCGCGCTGCAGGTAAAGACGTCCCATCGACTCAAAGACTACTGATTGCCCGTCAGGACTCTGTGTCGCAAAGCGAGGCATGGTGGTGGTCAATGTATCAGGAGCGACATCAACAGCGACTTCTACAGCAGGGTAGGCCGTCCGCGTATCATTCACTGAGAACGGAATCTGACGGGTCTCACCGGAGGTAACGTCGACACGCCATATGTGCCCTTGCGACCAATAGACAATGGAGGCGCCGTCAGGCGTCCACGCCATGGTGGGATAGGCGCCTTGCACAGCCCAGGTTTCCTGCATGTCGGGATCGAGGTCATCGACCAACATGGTTTGCTCGCCGGATGCCAGATCCATAATAAACAGTCGTGATGCGGCCCGTACGCGCTTTACAAAAGCCAGAGTTTTGCCGTCGGGAGAGGGAGTTGGTCGAACAGCACCACCCGCACCGCCAACGACTTTCTCGATATCACCGGTCTCAAGGTCATACCGCTTGATGGCCATGACTTCGCCATTGCTGTCCTCGTGATAGATAAAGGTGTTTCCGGGTGTCATGTTCTGAATGTAAAACACCGATTTGCCATCGCTGCTGAACGCGGGTTCCCCCAATTCTTTCTGGAATGCTGGGCTGGGTCGCTTAACCAGTACGGAGCCTTGAAGTTCTGCTCGCTCTAAGGCTTGATCCATATTGGCGTCATAGAGCCAAACCTCGCCCGTTCCCAGGGAACGTGACGTCGTGAAGTGCTTTTTAGCAACGAGATAATCGCCTGAGGGATGCCAGCTCGGGTTGTTGAGTAAACGGAAACTTTCGTGCGTAATCTGGTGCTTGCTGTCGGGATCAGCGAGATCCATAACCCAAATGTTATCGGCGCCATTGCGGTCCGATGTAAACGCAAGAAATTGACCATCCGGGCTGTATTGGGGTTGTACCTCCCACGCGTGACCACTGAGTAGGGGGGTCGCTTCACCGCCCGTAATAGGTATCTGATAGATGTCACCCAAGAGATCAAAGGCAATGTGCTGCCCATCGGGTGAGACATCGAGGTTCATCCAAGTACCCTCGGTCACGTTAAGCTCGATCTCTTGAGCATCAGCCGAGTAGTCAGGTGCGGAGACATCCCAGGGTGGAGTCTCATTTTCCTCCGAAAACGTCAGGCTTGAGGCTGCAACGAAGCCAGTAAAAATGAATGCTTGTAGTGTGAATGAAGAACGAATAAAGCGAACGTGGTACATATAAATAAGACCTTGGTTTTTTAGGTTTTTAATGCCTATTAGGTACCACACTGTGCCAGGGTTTTCGAGTCTAACCTCGCTCACATCGCGATGGTGTATTGTGTTGATACAAAGCCCCGGGGCCGCGGTGTACCGTGCGGGTTGCATTCAGTTGGTCTGGGTGATCGTTTTGGCTATCACGCTGTTATGGAGCACGTGGAGACCGTCTCATGTTGACAACACTTGATTGGTCCGTGGTGACGGTCTACCTCGTAGGCCTGGTCGCTATGAGCCTCCACCTGTCACGTCGCCAGGAGACGGCCGAAGATTATTTCGTTGCCGGTAACAGTGGCGGCCCCGTCAGCATTGCACTCTCTGTGATGGCGACCCAATGCTCGACTAATAGCATTTTAGGTGCACCCGCCTTCGTAGCCTTCGTTGTCGGTGGCGGGCTGGTCTGGTTGCAGTACGAACTTGCGTTGCCGTTAGCGATGGTATTTATCGCGGTATTTTTGATTCCAGTGTTTCACCGGCAGCGCCTGGTGTCAGTTTACTTGTATCTGGGCCGCCGTTTTGACGAGAGAACGCAGCTGCTCATCAGCGGCATGTTTCAGCTGTCTCGTGCCGCGGTAGCCGGTATAACGGTCTATGGCGTCGCGAGCATGATTGCCATTACGACGGGTTTGTCCTTCGCTCAATCGGTGGTCTTATTTGGTGCTATTACCATCGTTTACGATGTACTCGGTGGTATTAGGGCGGTCATTATCAGCGATGTCATTCAGATGCTTATTCTGACCAGCGTGTTGGGCTATCTCGCGTACTTGTTGATTGCGTCCGCTGGGGGAGTAGAGGCGATGCTGGCGCAAATCCCAGCCGAGCGTACTGCGGCTCTCTCATTTCGTCATCACGGTCTGGGCGACGGTCATGACTTTGCTTTCCTGCCCATGCTGATTGGTGGCTTTTTCCTCTATGTTGCGTACTACGGTTGCGACCAGAGTCAGGTGCAGCGCCAACTGTGTGCGGCTACGCAAGATGATAATCAGAAGATATTGCTGATCAACGGGGTTCTGCGTTTTCCCCTGGTGCTCCTGTATTGCCTCATTGGAGCGGGGCTTGCGGCTTACGCAACCTCGCACACCGACTTCCTGTCGTCTCTTCCTCTTATCAATGATGCGCCAAACTACAATATGGCGCTGCCTGTCCTCTTTTCTCGGGAGTTACCCGTGGGCGTGGTGGGGTTGGCCGTCGTTGCGCTGTTGGCTGCCGCGATGTCCTCGCTCGATTCGGTCATCAACAGTCTATCGGCGACCACATTGAAGGACTTTGTTAAACCGGCGATGAGGGAGCGATTAGCAACACCAGCGCAGGAGCTTTGGTGGGGCAGGGCACTCACGGTGTTTTGGGGGGTGTTCGCCTTGGTCACCGCATTTTTTGTCGACGATATAGCGTCTACCGTTATTGTGGCGGTGAACAAGGTGGGGTCCTTGATTAACGGCCCCATTCTTGGCGTATTTCTCTTGGGATTGCTGACTAAAAGGGCGACCGGAAGAGGCGCTCGAATCGGCTTCTTTGTCGGCCTTGCGGTCAATGGCTTCCTGTGGGCGGCGATGCCCTCTGTTTCGTGGCTGTGGTGGAACGTTATCGGGTTGGCAGCGACTATGGGGGTCGGGCTAATGACCAGTGGCGAGGCATCATCAGATCCAGAACTCACTGATCTTATGTGGAGCCCTGCCTTCTACCGGCGCGCGGGTTTTACGAGAAGCTGGGCTCCGGCTTATGGGTTCCTTGGACTTTGGACACTGCTACTTATGGGCGTACTCATGGTGTTTGGAACACGATAGTTAGCGCACTTTTGCCTTTACATCCGTCTGTGTAGCACCGCCAGTCAATGGATTGGTCGATCGCATAGCGCCCCCTGTGAGCATGGCGAACCAATCTTTGAAGGGGCCAGCGGTATTCTGCCAAAACGTTCGATATTGATCTTGTGTCTCTGGGCCCAGACCCCAAGGTGTGTGCTCATCTTTTTCGGGAATATAAAGCGTTCCGAAGAGTCGATCCCAAAGACTCGTCACCGCAGCAAGGTTAGTGTCCCAGTGCTTTTCCAGGTAGCTGTGATGAGTGTGGTGCATCACCGGGCTGTGTAGCCACTTCGACAACCACACGGGGTAATGAAACGCGACGTGATAATGCCGAAAAGATCCATTGAATCCGAAAAGTAAGGAAAAGAAACCGATGTTAAACAGCGTCGCCTGCGTAATATCGCTCTCGAATAACCAACCAAACAGGCCACCCGCAATGCCATAGGCTAAGGCAGCGCCAGCCGCGTAGATGGGCCCTTCAAGGAAGTGCTCTCGGTAACGTGTTAACGGCGTTAGGACCTCTGCTGAGTGATGCACTTTGTGGATGACCCACAGTGCCGGGACTTTATGTTCGGTGTAGTGAATGACGTAAAAGATAAAGTCATACAGCAACAGCGTTACCAAGCTGTAGAGCAGCATCCAGGCATAGTTAACGTGGAGTTGGGGACTATCACCGATACTCGTGATTAGGCCGCTGATCACGGTGGCCTCGGCAAACGTTCCCACACTGAGAATCAGCGCGCCCGCCCAAAAGGGACGTAGGAAACGCTCAAATACATAGAGCCAGATATCGACACGGGCCGATACGTGGCTGTAGATATCGCGGGGCAATAGGTAGCTGATTAGACTGGCTGGCCGCTCTTGTCCCGTGGCATCTTTCGAACCGCGGCCACCGCGCAAGACCCAAATCACGGTTGCTAACACGAGCGTGAGTAGCAAAAACGGCCATGTAAGATCGCGCGGAAGATTGTCCTGAATTAGCGCGATTATGGTGTTCGAGATGTCCGCAAGAGGTCCGATATTAGGCTCCAGAATCTTGGATGGTCATCAGCACCATACGATGGTGATGGATAAGCGTCTAGTCACGCTCAATGTTCGATGCTGCGTGTTTAGATTGGATGGTGTCGGGTAATTCAGAATGCTTGAAGCTAAGCATTAGGGTGATAGTCTCTGCCGATCACGCTAATGATTGGAGCCACAGCATGAACCTCACCCGACTCATGGTTTTGGCAGTGACGATGGGGTCGCTTGTCGCTTGTAGCGAGACCCCGGCACCAATGGACCTCGCTATCGAGAATGTCACGCTCGTCGACGCAGTGAATGCAACGCGAGAGGGGAAAACCGTTCTCGTTAACGACGGCATGATCGTCGAAATCATCGATTCCGGAACCGACTTCCTGGCCACAGAAACCATAGACGCCACGGGTAAGTATCTGATTCCCGGGCTCTGGGATTTTCATGTTCACTTTACCTACGACTCTCGATTCACCGACGCGATGGCAGGTCTCTTTCTTTACCACGGTGTAACCAACGTCAGGGATACGGGAGGGCTGCTCGAAGACATTCTTCCAGTCGTGGAAAAACTTCGTGCACCGGAGGCGGTCGCACCCGCTATCTGGTTCGCTGGGCCGTTGCTCGATGGGGGGGATGTAGTCTATGACGGTATCAACCTCCCGGGGTTAGGGGTCGCTAATGCGACTCCCGAAGAGGCACGCGCCAATATTGCGTCTATTCATGAGGCCGGTGCGAGCTTTCTTAAAATCTATGAAATGGTGACTCCGGAGGTGTTTGAGGCCATTGTCGATGAGGCGGGTCAGCGCGGGCTTCCCATCGATGGGCATGTGCCCTTGTCCATGCGGGCTCGACAGGTTGCATCAAAGGTTCAGTCCTTGGAGCATTTGCGCAATTACGAGCTGGACTGCGTGGCTGATCCTGATGCGCTACGAGCGACACGTCTCGCCGAACTGGCGAACGAAGCAGGTGAGCCGGGTAGCGCGCTGCGGGCGCGCCTGCATCGATTACAACGGATCCCCGCCATCCTCGATGAAGACGATACCGAATGCCTAGCCTCTACCGAAGCGTTAAAGAGCACGATTTCAGTGCCGACACTGCGATTGAACTCGATGCGACTCAACGTACCTCTTTTGCGAGACGACTTCGATGCTGCTCTGACGCTGACACCAGCGTCGGTTCAGACCGACTGGGGTAATGCTAAAACCCAGTTGTTGTCTACTGATCAGTCCATCGATACCACGTTTGACGAGTGGAGTATGCGTCGCACCGGAGAGCTACACGCGGTCGGTGCGCCGATCGCTGCGGGTACTGATACGCCCATTGGTTGGAGTATTCCCGGCTACAGCTTGCATACCGAGCTCGAGCAGTTTGTGGAGGTCGGGATGACACCCAGGGAAGCGCTTTATACCGCGACTCGCCAACCCGCTGAATTCTTCGGCCTACAGCGTGAGATGGGTGAAATCAGTGTCGGCTTCATTGCTGATGCTGTCTTGCTTGATGCTAATCCCATGGAAGATATAACCAATACGCGTCGAGTTCGCGGCGTCATACATCGCGGGGATTTTTTGAACCGCTCAGACTTGGACCGATTAGTAGATAACTAAAGATTAACGTGCCCAAAAAATCCGGTTCGAATCGCGGTGGCTGATTCTAAGAGACCGCTCGGTTTGGCCCAAGACTAAATCCATGCCCCTAAAAAAGGGAACGTCGTCTCGTTTAGGCCTACCGGATACAAAAAAGCCCCATCCAATGGATGAGGCTCTTTTGTATATGGCGCGCCCGGTACGATTCGAACGTACGACCGCCTGATTCGTAGTCAGGTACTCTATCCAGCTGAGCTACGGGCGCGAAGGGGCGTATCATACTCCAGAGCCTTTCTTTTTCAAGTCCACTTTGCTCTGCCCGGCCCTAATTTCGTGCTTAACCTGGACTTAGTGCAGTCGCATGCTTGCCCGCGGGGTCGACTCCCTCTAATGTGACCCGCACGCCACATTGCAGGGATTTAGTTATGCCAATCATGACCGTGTCGGAGATAGAGACTCTCTGCAGAGAAGCACTGCTTAACGTGGGGGCAAGTCAAGAACAGGCAGATATCGTGGCGGCCGAAATTGCGGATGCGGAAGCTGAAGGTATCCGGAACGTGGGTTTGGGTTACATGCACCTGTACTTGAAACACCTCAAGGTGGAAAAGGTTAAACCGCACGCGTCTCCCAAGATCGTGAAAACCTCTGCGGCGAGCACGGTGATTGATGCAGATTTCGGGTTTTGCCATCACGCCTATTTACTGGGTGAAGCCCGGCTTATCGAGACCGCACGAGCGCAAGGCGTTGGGCTGATGTCGATACATCAGTCGTCGTCTGCTGGCGTTCTGGGTTGGTTTGTTCGTCGTCTGGCCAAAGAGGGGCTTGTGTCGTTGATGTTCGCAAATAGCTCCAAGGCGGTTGCCGCCCACGGAGGGAAAGTACCTTTCTTTGGTACCAATCCGTTTGCGTTTGGCGCGCCCAGAGCCACGGATGAGCCGCTGGTGGTTGATATGGCTACCGCCTCGACCGCCCGTGTCAATTTGGTCAAAGCGGCAGCTGAGGGACGAGAGATAGAGCCAGGGCATGCAATTGATGCCGACGGTAATCCTACGACCGATCCCGCTGCAGGCTTAAAAGGCGCTCAATTACCGGTGGGAGGTCCCAAGGGCTTCGGTCTCGGATTGATGGTGGATGTGTTAGGCGGTGTTCTTACGGGTAGTAACTGCTCTTACGAAGCATCCATGTTTGCGACCACCGAGGGTGGTCCACCCAATGTAGGACAAACCATTATCGCTATGGATCCATCCTTCTTCAGTGATGGTTTTGTCGCTCACCTTGAGGGCATGGTGAGTGAGTTGACCCGAGACAACGACGTGAGGGTGCCGGGCGAGCGGCGCGCGGAGTTGAGACGGATCCATGAAGAGAAGGGCATCGAGGTTCCTGAGACATTACTAGCGCAAATTGCCGAGTTATCGGCGGTCTAGCCGATATTCGGCTCATTAGCTCAAGAAGCGCTGGTAGCGTTTGATTAGAGGAATTCTAATCGGGCATCCAGTAGCGCCTCGAGTGCATATTCCCCATAGGACTGATCGACAAAAAGCGAGAATACGTCGTCGCCGTCTAAGTCGTGCCGCGCAATGATGCAATTGATGAGGGCCATTTGGGTTTGAGCGACATCGCCTCCCATGAAGACGTCTGCCCTTAGGTCCACGCCGCAGAGTTTTGCCATCATGTCTGCTTTTTGATCGCCTTTCAGGACTAGCCACGCATGACTGCTCTGGCAGAAAAGGGGATAGACGCCTTCATCGAAGTCATTTCCCATTGTGACCGAGCCAGCTTCATGGTGCGGATCTAATAGCCAAAACTCGTGCTGACTCAATGCCATGACAAAGGTGTCATTCTGTGAGTCTACGATTCGATTAGGCTTGTCGGGCAGATCCCAACCTTGACGTCGAAGCGTTTCTGCGGCGTCTTTGCCTCGCAAGCCCCAGCGACGCTTAGCCGAGTAGTCGTGAATAGAAATTGCGCCGTCATGATGTCCCTGAGCTAGCGGGGATTCGAACAGGGTATCGAGATGTGTGCTCACAGTGCCTGCCTCAGGTTGTCTGGATCATAAAACGGCGTGCTCACTGCGCGGGCATGCACGTGCACCGAGCCCTCGGTACGGATGACGATAGTCGCCCTCGACGCTGAATCCAGGGGATGGACATAGGCGAGGCCGATAATCTTGTTCAAGGTAGGCGAGTATTCACAGGAGGTCACAGAACCGACGATCTCCCCCTCGCGGATGACAAGATGGCCTTCTTTGGGTTGAGGGCTCGCTGCACCCAGCTCAAAACCAACGAGCTGTCGCTCTAGGGGGCTTTTGGAGAGGATTTCAACGCTCTTTGAACCCACGAAAAAGGGTTTCTTTTTCGCTATAGCCCAGCGCAGTGACACTTCATCGGGCTGCGTCATGCCGTCGGTATCCTGCCCGACAATGATGTGACCTTTTTCGAGTCGCAACAGCCGTTGAGCCTCGACCCCAAAGGGACGAATGGCTTGCTCCTTGCCACTCACCATCAGACGATCCCACAACGTACCGATCAAAGGGGAGGGCACGTGTAACTCGTAACCTAGTTCGCCCACGAAACCCACTCGCATCATGCGTGCGGGAATGCCCGCAACTGAGGCCTCTTGGTAGGCGAGGTAGGGAAAGCTCTCGGAACTCAAGTCCACAGTGCAACCTGCGCTCGTGAGCACCTGCCGTGATCCGGGACCTGCCACATTAATCGCACTGAACGCGCTCGTGACGTTGGCAATATCGAGGTCTAGTCGCCACTGCGCATTCCAGCGGAGCATGTCGCGATACACCCGATCAACACCGCTGGTAGTCGCCGTAACGTAGTAATGATGCTCGCCGAGTCGGGCGGCGACTCCGTCGTCCGCCACAACACCCTGCTCATTGGCGAGCACGGCATAGCGTGTCTTACCGACCGGCTGTTTTACAAAACCAAATGTATACAACCGGTTCATGAACTCCGCTGCATCTGGGCCACGCAGTTCAATGCCACCCAGCGTGCTGACGTCAATAATGCCTACGCCGTTTCGCACGGCAGTGACTTCAGCGTGAATGCACCGCTCTCGCTGTATTGGATCACCGTAGTAGCCCGGGCGTTCCCAACTCCCGGCTGGCATCATCTGAGCACCGAGCGCGAGGTGCCGTTGATGCAGCGGGGTTTTCCTCAAAGGATGAAAACGCCTACCTGCAAGCAAGCCCAGTGGCTCGGGCATCAATGGGGGACGCGCTGTGGTGACGCCTGTTTCATGCACGGTGCGATGGGTTGTTTTGGCGACCAAACGTGCCGTAGGAAGTGCGGAGTGACGTCCCTGCGATGGGCCCATACCCACTGTGGAGAACCGCTTCACGAGCTGGATGTCGCGATAGCCCATGCGCGTGGCATTGACGATATCTTTAATTTGAAGATCCTCGTCAAAGTCGACAAATTCCCGACCTTTGGGGTGCTTTATAAAGGGCCATGGATGGTTAACCTGCTCGTCACAGGCGATGTCCTCATCTGCAGTAACGTCGCTAACAGCATCAAGATTCAGCTGCTTTAACGCCTGACGTGCAGCGTTTCTGCCATCAGCTTCGACTGAACTTAGGGAGAAAATACTGTTCACGCTGCCGGCGAGGTGCATCCCGGAGGGGAGGTTGGACAACTGGAATGCCGACGTGGTGTCGTCATAGCTCAGCACAGCGCCCGCTTGGCATGCCAACTGATAGGAAGGCATGAAGCCGGCTGACATCGCGAGAATCCCGCAGTCGATACTGATGAGCTTGCCAGCAACATCGCCGAACTCGTCCAGCTGATGAACGTCGATCTGCGACAGTCTGTGATGAAAGCGCCGCGTTTTCGCCTCATAGACGCCACAGCCCTGATAGAGAGCAATGTTCCGACGTTTGGCTTCGGTGGCTAGCTCAGCATCGTCGCAGTGGTGGCGGAGATCGATGATGGCCCTGATAGTCGCGCCCCCGTCCTGACTGCTAAACGCCGTTCTGTAAGCGAGATCGTTTCCGGCCAGGACAACGACGGGCGTTGACGGGATCACACCGTACAGGCGCATCATGCGATCGAGAGCACTACACATGACAACTCCGGGCAAATCATTGTTTCGAAATGCCAGGTGCTGCTCACTGGAGCCGGTTGTCAGGATGGTGTGTTTTGCCCGCAGTTTAATTAAACGCGTTTGCTGAATGATCGGTAGATAGTGATCACCAAACCACGCGTTGCAGGTTGATGAGCGGAGCACCTGTATATTGCTGTGAGCCTCCACGGCGTTGACCAGGTCGTCTCTAGCCGTCTTTACCGTCGCGAAATCATCGTAGGCGTGATAATTCAGCGACCCACCTAAATGGGGTTCCTGCTCGACTAGCGTCACCTGTGCGCCAGCATTCGCTGCCACTAAGGCAGCATTTAAGCCCGCAGGGCCCGCGCCAATGACTGCGATGTCGCAAAATGCGTATGTCTTGTGATTGTATTGTGGTTTTACGGAGAGGTTGCTTACGCCGAGTCCCGCTGCCTGCCGGACGATGGGCTCCCACCATCGCCAACTGCCACGCGGCTTGAAAAACGCCTTGTAGTAAAACCCCACGGGTAGAAAACGGCCGAACCAGTCGAGTAATCGAGAAAGATCGAAATGCAGGCTGCCGGTATAGTTTTGAGCCGTCACGGTGAGATGATCCTCAGCCGGTAGACGGTCGGCCAGAAGGTTGGGCGTTGTTGGCGTCTGCACCAAGGTGTTGGCGTCATAGCCACAGAGCGTCAGTGGACCTCTGGGGCGATGGTATTTGAACGACCGAGATTGCAGCCACTGATCATTGGCCAATAAC